>ERZ808240.3339-NODE-3339-length-15828-cov-3.406834_pt1 | contig 15828 bp, 19 predicted proteins | sample MGYA00521084_ERZ808240 | MGnify/ENA primary metagenome ERZ808240 (study PRJEB31516, sample SAMN03275571) | gut metagenome | biome: mammalia-associated habitat; material: feces | host: Papio cynocephalus | place: Kenya | collected 2012-08-06 ... | reverse complement strand
CTGTCCCTGTCGGAACGTCCGGCGGTGTGGGCGGCTTGGGGAAACATCATTGAAAAGAGAGGCTACCTGATGGACTGCCTCCGGGATTTCGCGGATCTGGCGGACAAGGCCGGAGCGGTGTGGTATTCCGCCGGTCCGCCGCTCAAATCCGGACATCCCCATCATCCTCTGTATCTGCGGCGGGGGACGGTCCTCCAGGCCTTTGATATTCACGCGTATCTGTCGGAGCGGTGAAAGAAAAAGAAGCCGCCCGGGAGCGGGTTTCTGCTCCCGGGCGGCTTGAAATATGTAAGGATGCGGTCAGAAGCGGCCCATCCGCTTCAGCACCTCTTCCAGAGGAGGGATGCTGGAGATGCCGCCGGGGCGCTCCGTGGACAGGCTGGCGGCGGTCGCGGCAAACCGGGCCACCGCTTCCAGCTCGTCTCCCGTCAGCGTTCCGGGGGAATGTTCCAGAGCCAGCAGACGGCTGACCGCCGCGCCGCCGAAGATGTCTCCGGCGCCGGTGGTGTCCACTGGATGAACCTCAGGCACGGAAAGCCGGCAGGAGCTGCCGGCGTTTTTCAGATAGCAGCCCTGTTCTCCCAGCGTGACCATCGCCAGTTGGACGCCGCACTCTCCCAGAAGCCGCTCCGCTCCCTCGTCAGGACCGCAGTCCCAGAGAAACCGCAGCTCTTCGCCGTTGATTTTTACCACGTCGGACTGGCGGATTCCCCACAGGATCTGCTGCCGGGCTTCACGCTCCGAGGGCCACAGCGGGCGGCGGAAATTCGGATCGTACGTAATCAGCTTTCCATGCTCTTTTGCATAGGCGACAGCTGTTTGTGTGGCGCTGCGGGACGGCTCGTCCGTCAGGCTCAGGCTTCCAAAGTGGAAGACCCTGGCCTGGGCGATCATGGACAGGTTCAGTTCCTCGGGCCGCAGGCAGGTGTCCGCGCCGGGCTTCCGGGCGAAGCCGAAGGAGCGGTCGCCCCGGCTGTTCAGCGTGACAAAGGCCAGCGTTGTGAATACGGCCGGGTCCATCAAAACGCCGCTGGTTTCCACACCGGCCTGCCGCAGGGTTTCCAGCAGCAGCGTGCCGAAATGATCCGCTCCGACCTTGCCCAAAAGGGCTGTCCGGACTCCGTAACGGCTCAGCGCCGCCAGAAAATTACTGGGCGCGCCGCCGGGATGCCCGGCCATAGTGGGGTATCCGTCACTGTCCACGCTCTTTTCGGTGAAATCAATCAGCAGTTCACCCAGAGCAACGACATCGAAATTCATGTGTCCTCCTTGCCGGCTGCGATCCGGCCGGCCTTTCCGGTTTTTGCCGGGCAGACAGAGACAAAAGGGTCTCTCTCCGGAATTAAACGATTGTCTGCGGTATGATTATAGCGCAGGATTCCGATAATCGCAAGAGGAAAGTGCATGGTTCAAGGCCGCTTTCACGCGTGGGAATGTGAAAAAATTTCCAGACCGCGGTGATAAACGCTCATGGAATCGCGGTCCGTCCACCGGGAGCGCGGGGCGTTATGAAAAGTGCTGCCGCAGGCTTTCCCAGAGCTCAATGGATTTGAATTTCAGCACGTATCCCTGGCCGTCTTCGGTTACAAGCCGGACATCCTCGCTGCTGAGACCGGCGGCCATGGCGGTTTGCGCCGTATCTGTAGTGGTTTGAGCGCACAGCGGCGGGAACACCACGCACCACCAGTTATGGCCCTCCCCGGAGCCGATGACCAGTCTCAGGGCCAGATAGTCCCCCGCGGGCAGAGTAAAACCGTCATAATCCCGGGTGGAGAAGGCGGTGTCCGCCAGCTCCGCGGTGACGCCGTAGTCGTAGCCTTCCGCGGAAACGGTATCCTGCGCGATTTGCCGGAGCTCGGGAAGGGCCGCCTGGAGATTCTTCTCCGCCTCCGCCCGGTCATCCGCTTCCCGCAGAAGCTCTTCCGCCCGGACCAGCACGGCGTCCCGCACCTGAAGCTTCAGCGCCTGATCCGCGTCGGAGTCGGAGTTGGCCAGGATGTGAAGCCGAACCACCTTGTCCGCCAGCGCCCGCTGGCTGCGGAGCGACCACATGCCCCACGCCAGGGCGGCCAGCAGGCCGATGAGCAGGGAAAGCTCCGCAAATTTCAAAAAACGCTTTCTATTCCGCGTATCTGTCATAAAAACCTCCAGGCGCCTTTCGGCGCTGAAATGAAAATCAGGGCGGCTGCGCGTCCCCGCGGCCGCTCCTTTCCATAGTCTGGACAGAAAAAGAGGCTTTTATACAGAATTTTCAAAAGAAAAACCCATCCCGGTTTTCCCGGGATGGGTGAAGTAAAACGCTCAGGCGGCCTTCTTGGCGATTTCAGCCAGCTTGGCGAAAGCGGCGGCATCATGAATTGCCATCTCAGAGAGCATCTTGCGGTTGATGGTGATACCGGCCAGCTTCAGACCGTGCATGAAGGTGGAGTAGTTCATGCCGTTGATCTTGCAGGCGGCGGAAATCCGGGTGATCCACAGGGAGCGGAAATCCCGCTTCTTCAGGCGGCGGCCGGCATAGGCGTACGCGCCGGACTTCATGACCGCTTCGTTGGCGATTCTGAAGTGCTTGGATTTGTCACCCCAGTAGCCCTTGGCCAGCTTCAGGGTCTTATTTCTTCTTTTACGCGACATCATCGCGCCTTTTACTCTTGCCATTTCGTTATCCTCCTATTCTAAAACGTCTCGTTGCTTACTTGTAGGGAATCATCTTGCGGACGGCCTCCACATTGGTGGCGTCGGCATAGCTGATGGTGCGCAGGCGGCGAGTGCGCTTGGTGTCCTTCTTGGTGAGGATATGGCTCTTAAAGGCCTTGGCGCGCTTGACCTTGCCGGTCTTGGTGAGGTTGAATCTCTTCTTGGCCCCGCTATGGGTCTTCAGCTTCGGCATAATGACAGTCTCCTTCCGTTGTTTGAAAACAAATAGATGTGGAATTACTTACCTGCCTTGGGGGCGAGGAAAATGGACATCATCCGCCCCTCCAGCTTGGGTGATTTCTCCAATGTCGCTGTTTCGGCACACTGTTCGGCGAACCTGGTCAGCAGATCCCGGCCAATGTCGGTATGAGCCATCTCGCGGCCGCGGAAGCGGACGGAGACCTTTACCCGGTTGCCGTCGGCAATGAACTTCTGCGCATTCCGGAGCTTCGTGTTAAAGTCGCCGATGTCGATGCCGGGAGACATCCGGACCTCTTTGATCTCCACCACGCGCTGGTTCTTTTTGGCCTCTTTCTCCCGCTTGCCCTGTTCGAACTTGAACTTGCCGTAGTTCATCAGCTTGCATACCGGGGGAACAGCCTGCGGAGAGATCTTCACCAGGTCCAGGCCCTTTTCATCGGCAATTCTCAGAGCGTTGGCAGAGGACATGATGCCCAGCTGAGCGCCGTCGTCTCCGATCAGACGAATCTCCTTGTCGCGGATGTCTTCATTCAGTTCATGCACTGCTTTACTAATGGTCGAAGCACCTCCATTCAGAATATAACAAAACGCGGACGCATTTGAGCATCCGCGTGATCTGTCCGGGCATTCCGGCTCTCCCGCCGCACGAGCGGAAGCCGGCATGTCAGCAAGCCGCGCCAAGGCGGCCTTACCACAGTGTAAACCTCTTCGCATTGCTGGAGGTGAGGCGGATGCATTCAGCCTGCTTTGTTTTGCTGATATAATATAGCATAATGAAAAACCATTGTCAATTATTTTTTTCGCGGCCGGAAATGAAAACGGAAATAAAAAAATACTGCATAAGGAAACGGGATGCCGGACATAATAGGGCTGTACTCAGAGAGTAAGCCCTGAGTTTATTGGAAAGGAAGCACGTGATATGCAGAACAACAATCAGCGCAGTCAGAACCAGAATCAGCAGAACCAGCAGAGCCAGCAGAACCAGCAGCGTCAGCAGAAGGAAAACCGCAAGCAGAATCAGACCAGCGATCAGAAGGACCGGTAAGGAAATCGGAAGGGAAGCAGACACACTCCCCTTGAATTTCCGGACAAAGGCGGCGCGGCGCGGAGCCCGCCGCCTTTTTTTCGGGCGGAGGCTTGTTCCGGGCGGATGGGGAAAACGGCGCGCCGCCGGTTTTGGAATGGGCGGTTTCCCTTGTAATTCCGCGGGAAAACTGCTATAATCCTTCTATTATGTTCCCTGAGCCCGTTTTCCGGCGTCTTTGCCCGGAGGGCCGGGAAGCGAAGCGTTGAACGTCTATATGGATTAAGGAGGGCGCCGGCTTGTCCAACTACATACAGAATCTGATTGAGCAGATGGACTTTTCCTCTCTGGGAGAGGCGGCGCTGCGGGTGGCGGCGGTGTTTTTGTGCCTGACGGTTCACGAAACCTGCCACGGGCTGGCGGCTCTGGCCCTGGGCGACCCTACCGCCAAGTCCATGCATCGCCTGAGCCTGAATCCCCTGCGGCATATCGACTGGTTCGGTCTGGCCATGATGTTTTTCCTGGGGTTCGGCTGGGCAAAGCCCGTACCGGTGGATCCGCGGTATTTTAAGCGTCCCAAGCAGGGAATGGCGGTGACCGCGCTGGCGGGGCCGGTGTCCAACCTGCTGCTGGCGGCAGTGCTGCTTTTTATCAGTAAGGGAATCTATCTTTACGCCCCCTATTCCGACGGGATGAACATCCTGTTCCAGTTCCTCATCAGCACGTCTGTGCTGTCCGTGGGACTGGGGCTGTTCAACCTGGTGCCGATTCCGCCGCTGGACGGCTCCAAGGTGCTGGCGGCGGCGCTGCCGGACCGGGCATATGACTGGCTGATGCGCCGCGAGCGGTATGGAATGCTGCTGCTGATTGTTCTGTCTCTGGCGGATGTGGGCGGCGGGATCATCAATCAGGCCATTTCCGTCGTCTGGACGGGCCTGTATTCCCTGATTTATTGAGGTGAGTCTCTGTTGGACAACCCAATTTTCAAACTGGAGAAAGTGGTGCACGACCGCGCGCAGGAGGAAATGCAGGACTTTGAGGGGCCTCTGGACCTGATCCTGTACCTGCTGGGGAAGAACCGGATGGAGATTCAGGATATCTCCATCGCCGCCATTCTGGATCAGTATCTGGCGTGGCTGGACGCCCGCCAGCGGATGGATCTGGAGGTGGCCAGCGAATTTATCCTGATGGCCTCCCATCTGATGTACATCAAAACCCGGATGCTCCTTTCCCTGGAGGACGCGGAGACCCAGTCCGAGATGGAGGCGCTGATCCGGTCTCTGGAGGAGCGGCGCCGGGGGGAGAATTATGCTCTGGTGAAGGGAGCCGCCGCCATGCTGGGTCCCATGGGGGAGTTCGGGCGGAATATTCTCACCCGTCCGCCGGAGCCTCTGGAACGCGGAAAGATTTACGAATATGACCACCGTCCGGCCGATCTGCTGCTGGCGCTGACGGAGCTTCAGAGCCGATCGGAGCGGCGTCTTCCGCCTCCCCGGGCGGCGTTTGACGAGATCGTCCGGCATGAACCCTATCCGGTGGAGAGCAAGGCCAGAGAAATCCTTCAGCGCCTGAAAAAAAGCGGGGAGACGTGCTTTCGCAGGCTGTTTCTGGGAAATAGGAGCCGCAGCGAGATTGTGGCTACGTTTCTGGCGGTGCTGGAGCTGTGTCGCGCCTGCGTCATCCGGCTTACCGGCTCCGGAGGGGACTGTACGGTCCGGCAGGAGCGGGATGCTCCGGCGGAGCTGGACGTTTTAAGCGCGGAGAGCGAAGTCCTCTCAAAAAGCTGACGGCAAGGAGTGTTCCCAATGGAAAATCCTGATATTTCTGACTGGAAGGAGATCTCCTCCGCGGTGGAGGCCATTCTCTTCGCTTCCGGCGAGCCGGTGCAGGAGAGCCGGATCTGTACGGCGCTGGGGCTGGACCGCCCCGCCGTCCAGAAGGTTCTCCACTCGCTGATGGACCAGTATGCCTATGAGCGCCGGGGGGTCCGGCTGCTGCGGCTGGAGGATTCCTGGCAGCTGTGCTCCGCGCCGGAATACGCCGACGCGGTCCGGCGGGCCTTTGAGATCCGCAAACCCGCCAAGCTCAGCCAGCCGGCGCTGGAGGTACTCACCATTATCGCCTACTATCAGCCTGCCACCCGGGCCTATGTGGATCAGATCCGGGGCGTGGACAGCGCCTACACCGTGGGACTGCTTCTGGACCGGAAGCTCATTGAGGAGTGCGGGCGGCTTCAGGTGCCGGGACGGCCCCGGCTGTACCGGACCACGGAGAATTTTCTCCGGGCGTTTCACCTCGCCTCGCTGGAGGACCTGCCGGAGATGCCGGAGCTGATGACCGGAGAGGGCCGGCAGCTGTCGCTGGAGGAACTCGGCGCCGCGGCAGCCTCCCGGGAGGAACAGCCGGACGCGCAGAAGACAGAGGAACCGGACGGCGGGACACGGTGACGGCCCGCTGGGTGTAATGGGAGGTGAAAGGCATGGGATGGCTGTGGATTCCGGCGATCGTTTTGGCGGTGTTCCTGCTGCTCTGCCTGCTTCGGGTGGGGGTGCTGGTGACGTTCCGGGAGAGTACCGCGGTGGATCTGCTCATCGGGCCTCTCCGGTTCCGGATCGTTCCCGCCCGGCCGGGGAAAAAACGGGCGGAGCGGAAGGATAAGAAGAAGCCGGATGGAAAGGAGCGTCCGGAGAAGGGGCGGACCCTTCCCAGGCCGGAACTGACGGATATCCGGTCCGCGTGGCGGGAACTGCGGCTGCCGGTGAAGCGGGCGCTGCGCCGGACCCGCCGGGGAATCCGGATTGCTCCGCTGGAGCTTTCGGCGGTCTTGGCGGGCCGGGACGATCCTGCCGGCGCGGCGGCGGAATATGGCTGGGCCTGCGGCGCGGTCTGGACGATCCTGCCGGCGCTGGAGCAGCTGGTGCGGATTCCGGAGCCGTCCATTCATCTGGGGGTGGATTTTGACAGCGGGCAGTTCCGGCTTCAGGGCCGGGCGGGAGTGTCGGCCCGGATTGGGACGCTGCTGATGCTGGCCGCCGGGACGGGCATCCCGGCGCTGCGGTGCCTGACGCGGTATTACCGGCGGCACGCGGCCGGGGAAAAACCGAAGAAGGCGGAGAACAGGACAAACGGAGAGGCGGCGCCGGAAAAGGCGTCCGCCGCCTGAGAAATAAGGAGGTTTCTATGGAGAATATGGAAAAGAAGACCCCGCTCAACGACCTGATGCGCTCCACCATGGAGAAAATCCACGAGATGGTGGACACGAATACCATTGTGGGGCAGCCGATCTCCACGCCGGACGGCGTTACGCTGATTCCCATTTCCAGAGTCAGCTTCGGCTTTGGCGCCGGCGGCGGGGACTACGGCAAGACCACGCAGAATTTCGGCGGCGGCAGCGGCGCCGGGGTGAAGATCGACCCGGTGGCCTTTCTGGTCATCAAGGACGGAACGACCCGGGTGATGCCGGTGGCGGTGCCGCCGGTTTCCACTGTGGACCGCGTGATCGACATGGTTCCGGACGTCATGGATAAAGTGGAAAAATATTTCGACAAAAAGAAGGAAAAAGAGGACTGCTGACCGGGGTATACTAAGATCATCCAGCCTCCTGAAAGGGAGGCGCGAATAAGGGTGATCGATGAATGAAGAAGCGGCTTTGGAGGGGGCTGGCGGCAGCTCTGTGCGGAATTTTGCTGCTGGGCGCGATTCCGGCGCGGGCTGTGAGCACCTCCGCGGTTTCCGCTGTCCTGATGGACGTGGACAGCGGCCGGATTCTCTATGCCAGCAACGAAAATGAGCGCCGGCGGATTGCCAGCACCACCAAGATCATGACGGCGCTGGTGGCCATTGAAAACGGGGATCTGGACGCGGTCTGGACGGTGAAGCGTCCCGAGACGCTGGTGGAGGGGACCTCCATGTATCTCCGGGAGGGGGACCAGCTGACGCTGGAAACCATGCTCTACGGGCTGCTGCTGTGCTCCGGAAACGACGCGGCGCTGGCCATTGCCGACGCCGTGGGCGGCAGTCAGGAGCGGTTTGTGGCCATGATGAACCAGAAAGCGAAGGAGCTGGGCATGACCAATTCCTCCTTTGCAAACCCCAACGGGCTGGATGCCGACGGACATTACTCCACGGCGCTGGACATGGCGAAGCTGGCCTGCGCGGCTGTGGAAAACGAGACGCTGGTCCGGATTGCCTCCACCAGAAGCGTTGTCATCGGCGGGCGGACCATGAAGAACCACAACAAGCTGCTTACCAATGTGGAAGGGTGTATCGGCCTGAAGACCGGCTATACCAGGGCGGCGGGCCGGACGCTGGTATCCTGCGCCGAGCGGAACGGCCAGCGTCTTGCGGCGGTGACGCTGTACGACCACAATGACTGGGCGGACCATCAAGCGCTCTATGAATACGGGTTTTCAGCCTATCCCGCCCGGCAGGCGGTATCCCTGGGGGAGATCCTGACGCGGGTGCCGGTGGAGGGCGGCACGAATCCGGAAGTGCCGCTGACGGCCGCTGAGACGGTTTCCTGGCCGGTGGGAGAGAACGAGGAGCTGACCGTCCGGCTGGAAGTCCCGGAGAAGCTCACCGCGCCGGTGCGGCGGGGCGAGCGGGCCGGAGAAGCGGCGGTGCTGCTGGACGGCCGGGAGGTGGCACGGACGGCGCTGCTGTGCGGCGGGGATTCCCTGACGGAGGCTCCGGAACCGATGAGCCTGTTTCAGCGGCTGAAGCTGGGCCTGACTGCCTGAGAAGCGGAGAGGAGACGTTTTGGAAGAGCGTTTGCAGAAATTGATCGCCGCCGCCGGCGTATGCTCCCGCAGAAAAGCGGAGGAGCTGCTGGCGGCGGGCCGGGTGCGGGTCAACGGCGTCCGGGCCTCTCTGGGGCAGCGGGCGGATCCGGACCGGGACACGGTCTGCGTGGACGGGAAGCGGATCGTCCGTCCTGCCCGGCATGTATATCTGATGCTGAACAAGCCGGCGGGCTACGTCACAACGCTGTCAGACGAGAAGGGCCGGCCCACGGTGGCGGATCTGACAAAGGATGTGGGCGTCCGGGTCTTTCCGGTGGGGCGGCTGGACCTGATGAGCGACGGACTTCTGCTGATGACGGATGACGGAGAGCTGATGCAGCGGCTGGCCCATCCGCGGTTTGAGGTGTCCAAGACCTACCGGCTGTGGGTCCGGGGCGACGTTTCCGCCGCCGGGGCGCGGCTGGCGGCGGTGCGGGAGCTGGATGGGGAACCCATCCGCCCGGCCGCGGTGGAGACCATCCGCCAGGGCAGGGGGCAGGCGGAGCTGTCTGTCACAATTCATCAGGGGAAGAACCGTCAGATTCGCCGGATGTGCGCCGTCTGCGGCCTGACGGTGCAGCGGCTTCAGCGGGTGAGGGAGCACACGCTGGAGCTGAACGGGCTGCGGCCCGGTACATGGCGGTACTTAACGGATCAGGAGGTCGCCGCCCTGAAAGGAGAAGGAACCGGCAACCAGACGGGCTGAGGAAAACCCATGCGGCCTGCCTGGTTGTTTTTCTGTCAAATCCTGTATCGCGGTGCCGATTTTTTGCAACAGAACGTAAAAATCCTGCAAAATTTGTTTGAAATTCTGATAATCTGTGGTACAATGGTATGCAATCAATCGGATTTCAGAGGGGCTTTTCTGCACGGCCCGCTGAAAAAATGATCGTAAAATACCCCGGCTTTGCGGTTTCCGGCCCGCCGGGCTGCGGCGTCCGGAACGGCGGAAAGGCCGATTCCGAATCCGGCGGGGGGACACGCGGTCAGAATATCGATACGGGTCACAGGAGGTCATGCTTATGGCGAAAAGTGTTCTATATACCATCGAAAGCAATATGAAAACGTTTTCCAAGGGTCAGAGAAAAATCGCGGCGTATATTCTGGAAAACTATGACAAGGCGGCGTTTATGACGGCCAGCAAGCTGGGGAGCCTGGTGGGGGTCAGCGAATCCACCGTTGTGCGCTTTGCTTCCGAGCTGGGGTACGACGGATATCCCAGTATGCAGCGGGCCCTGCAGGAGATGATCCGCAGCCGGCTGACCTCGACGCAGCGCATCAAGGCCGCGGGAGATATCCTCTCGGGCCAGGATGTGCTGGCGGCGGTGGTTCAGACGGATATCGACAAGCTCCGGCGCATTGTGGACGAGACGGACCGGAACGAGTTCCGCAGAGCGTGTCAGGAGATTCTGTCCGCCCGGCGGATTTATATCGTCGGCACCCGCTCTTCCACTTTTGTGGCAGGGTACTTAAACTTCTACCTGCATCTCATGTTTGAGAATGTGACGCTGGTGGAGGCCAACGCCGCCGGCGAAATCTTTGAGCAGCTGTTCCGGATTGGCCCGGGAGACGTCATGATCGCCATTACCTTCCCACGCTATTCCAAGGTTACCATGAGTACCGTGAAGTTCGCCAAGGACCGGGGGGCCACGATCGTGGGAATTACGGACAGCGAGCTGTCTCCTCTTTACCAGAAGGCGAACGTATCGCTGCTGGTGACCAGCGAGATGTTCTCCTTTGTGGACTCCATGGCGGCGCCCATCTCCATGATTAACGCGCTTCTGGTGGCGCTGGGCTATCAGAAGGGACAGGATGTGTCCTCTTCCTTCGCGGAGCTGGAGAATATCTGGGACGAGTATGGCGTGTTCGACAGAATTGATGAAGAATAAGCGGATTGTTGTGATCGGCGGCGGGGCGGCCGGCATGATGGCCGCCATTTCGGCGGCGGAGCAGGGCGCGGACGTTACGCTGCTGGAGCCCAACGAGCGGCTGGGAAAGAAGCTGAACATCACCGGCAAGGGCCGGTGCAACGTCACGAACAACGCGGATCTGCCGGGACTGCTGGCCAACGTTCCGCGGAACGGCAGGTTTCTCTACAGCGCGTTTTCCCGGTTTGATGGGCGGGATGCCATGGCTTTTTTTGAGCAGCTGGGCGTTCCGCTGAAAACGGAGCGGGGAAACCGGGTGTTTCCCGTCAGCGACCGGGCCTTTGACGTCAGCGCCGCTCTGGAGCGGCGGCTCAGAGCGCTGAAGGTCTCCATTGTCCGGGACCGGGCACGGTCCGTGGACGCGGAGAGCGGCGCGGTCCGCGGCGCGGCGGGGGAAGCGCGGAGCTATCCGGCGGAGGCGGTGATTCTGGCCACCGGCGGCGTCTCCTATCCGGCCACCGGTTCCACCGGGGACGGATACCGCATGGCGGCGGAAATGGGTCACACCATTATGCCGCCGGCCGGCTCGCTGGTGCCTTTGCGGGCCATCGTGGCGCCCGGAATCCCCTGCGTGCGGCTTCAGGGCCTGAGCCTGCGGAACGTGGGCTTGAGCGTGTTTGAAAATCAGAAAAAGATTGATACTGATTTCGGCGAGTTGCTGTTTACCCACTTCGGCGTCAGCGGCCCGCTGATTCTGTCCGCCTCCGCCCATATGCGGCACTTTGATAAAAAGCGTTACCGGCTGGAAATCGATCTCAAGCCGGCTCTGGATGAGCATCAGCTGGACCGGCGGCTGGTGTCGGATTTTACCAAGTACGCCAATCACGATTTCTGCAACGCGCTGGACGATCTGCTGCCCCAGAAGCTGATTCCGGTGGCGGTGACGCTGTCCGGCGTCCCGGAGCGGGAGAAGGTCCATGACCTTACCCGCCTGCAGCGCCAGGCATTGCTCCGGGTAATCAAGCATTTTCCGGTGGAGATCACCGCGCCCTGCCCGGTGGAGGACGCCATTGTTACCTCCGGCGGTGTGAAGGTGTCGGAGGTCAACCCCACCACAATGGAATCAAAGCTTGTAAAGGGATTGTACTTTGCGGGAGAGATTCTGGATGCGGACGCCTACACCGGCGGATTTAACCTTCAGATTGCCTGGGCCACCGGCAGAGCGGCGGGGCAGGCGGCTGCCTTGGAAAAAAGGAGAGGAAGACAGAGAACATGAAAACCATCAGCATTGCCATTGACGGCCCCTCCGGGGCCGGAAAAAGCACGCTGGCCCGCAGCCTGGCTGCCGCGCTGGGGTATCTCTACGTGGATACCGGGGCCATTTACCGGACGATCGCCTACGGCGTCATGACCGCCGGAACGGATCCCGGAGACGCGCACGCCGTGACGGCCCGGCTTCCGGGGCTTCAGGTGGAGCTGCGCCACGGAGCGGACGGGGAGCAGCGGATGCTTTTGAACGGGCGGGACGTCTCCCGGGAGATCCGCCTGCCGGAGGTATCGCTGTATGCGTCGGCGGTCTCCGCCCATCCGGAGGTCCGGGCGTATCTGCTGGAAATGCAGCGCCGCCTGGCCCGGGAGAACAGCGTAATTATGGACGGCCGGGACATCGGCACTGTGGTGCTTCCGGACGCGGATGTCAAGATCTTTCTTACCGCTTCCCCGGAGGCCCGGGCCCGGCGCCGGTGCCTGGAGCTGGAGCAGCGGGGGACGCCCGAGCCGTATGAGCAGGTCCTGGAGGAGATCCGGCAGCGGGATTACAACGATACCCACCGGGCGGCGGCCCCTCTGCGGCAGGCGGAGGATGCCGTGCTGCTGGACACCACCGGCCTGACGTTTGAGGAAAGCCGCCGGGCCCTGCTGGAACTGATCCGGGAAAGGATTCCTTCATGAAGCCATTTAACCGTTTTTTTGTGTTTGTTTATTATCTGGTGGGCTTTGTTACCCGCCTTCTCCATCCGGTCACGGTGGAGGGTCTGGAGCGGCTGCCCCGGAACGGCGTGCTGCTGTGCCCCAACCATTCCAGCGACTGGGACCCATTTCTGATCGCCCTGAGCCTGCCGAAAAACTACCGGCTCCACATCATGGCCAAAGAGGAGCTGTTCCGGTTTAAGCCCCTGGGATGGGTGCTGCGGAAGGTGGGCGTGTTTCCGGTAAGCCGGGGGAACAGCGATATCCAGTCTGTGCGGACGGCCATACAGGCCATCAAATCCGGGGACAACCTGCTGATTTTTCCGGAGGGAACTACCATTCACAACGGCATCGGCTATCATGACGGGCTGCCGGCTCACGCCAAGGCCGGCGTGGCGGTGATCGGCGTCCGCACGGGCGCCGTGATGGTTCCGGTGTTCGTGGATGGGGAGAAGAAGCTCTTTCACCGGACCCGCCTGATTTTCGGCCAGCCGTATCAGCCGGTGTACACCGGGCGGCACGGGACGGCGGAGGAAATGCAGAAGATTGCCGACGAGATTCTGGCTGACGCCTATGCCCTGGGCGGGCAGGCGGTAGGAGGGAAGCCGCTGTGTCCGAAGTAATTCTGGCAAAGTCCGCCGGGTTCTGCTACGGGGTGGAGCGCGCCGTCAGAATCGCGGAGAAAACCGCCGGGGCCGGTCCATGCTGGATGCTGGGCGACCTCATTCACAATTCCCACGTGGTGGAGGAGCTGGAGCGCCGGGGAATCCGGAAGGCGGAGTCCGCCGGAAGCCTGACGGCGGGGGATACGGTGGTGATCCGCTCCCACGGCGAGCGGAAGGACGTGCTGGACGCGCTGGAGCGCGCCGGCGTGCTGTGCGTCAACGCCACCTGTCCCAATGTCATCCGGATTCAGCGGCTGGTGGCCCAGGCGGAAGCGGAGGGCCGGAGGCCGGTCATCATCGGCGACCCTCATCATCCGGAGGTGGCGGGGGCGGCCAGCTGGTGCGCCCATCCGCTGGTCTTTTCCGGGCCGCAGGACGCTGCCGCGTGGCTTTCCGAGGGGGCGGAAAACCGGGAAATTCCCCTGAGCGTGGTGGCTCAGACGACCTGTATTCGAGAACTTTTTGAATCTTCCGCAAAAATCCTAAAAAAAGAGTGTACAAATGTAAAAATATTTGATACAATATGTAATGCTACGCATAGACGTCAGGCGGAAGCGGCTTTTCTCGCCGCGAAGGCGGACGTTATGGTCGTGGTGGGAGACCGCAAAAGCGCGAACACCAAACATTTGACGGAAATTTGCAAAGAGAGATGCGGCCGCGTCTACCAGATCGAGAACGCGGACGAGCTCTCGCCGGATTGGTTTAATGGTTGCTCTGTTGCGGGCCTTACGGCTGGTGCTTCCACCCCTGCGGGCATCATTAAGGAGGTATATGCAACGATGAGCGAAGAAATCAAGGCGGCTGAAGGCAAAGAGGAATCCTTCGAGGAATTACTGAATCAGTCTTTCAAAACTTTAAATACAGGAGAGAAGGTAACCGGCATCGTCACGGCCATTACCCCTACTGAGGTGCAGGTGGATGTGGGCGCCAAGCAGGCCGCGTACATCAAGCTCAGCGAGCTGTCCGATGATCCCAGCGCCAAGCCGGAAGACATTGTCCATGTGGGCGATGAAATTGAGACCTATATCATCCGCGTCAACGACGTGGAGGGCTACGCCGAACTGAGCAAGAAGCGCCTGGACGCCGTGAAGGTCTGGGAAAACATCGAGAAGGCCGTGGAAGAGAAGACCGTGATGGAGGGCGTTGTCACCGAGGAGAACAAGGGCGGCATCGTGGTGTCCGTCAAGGGCGTCCGCGTGTTCGTGCCCGCTTCCCAGAGCGGCCAGCCCCGGGGCGCGGATCTGTCCGCCATGAAGGGCCAGAAGGTTCAGCTCCGGATTACCGAGGTCAACCGTGCCCGCCGCCGGGTTGTCGGTTCCATCCGTTCCGTCACCGAGGAGGCCCGCAAGGCCGCTCAGGCGGAGGTCTGGGCCAACATTGAGGTGGGCAAGCACTATACCGGAACCGTGAAGTCCATGACCTCCTACGGCGTGTTTGTGGACATCGGCGGCGTGGACGGCATGGTGCACATTTCCGAACTCAGCTGGAGCCGCATTAAGACTCCCGCCGAGGTCTGCAAGGTGGGCGATACGCTGGACGTGTACGTCATCTCCTTCGATCCCGAGAAGCACAAGATCTCTCTGGGCGTCAAGGACCACAGCGTGGATCCCTGGCAGGTCTTCATGGATAAGTACAGCGTGGGCGATGTGGCTTCTGTCCGGATCGTCAAGCTGATGAGCTTCGGCGCCTTCGCCGAGGTCGTTCCCGGCGTGGACGGCCTGATCCACATTTCCCAGATTGCCGACCGCCGGATTGAAAAGCCGGAGGACGTGCTGTCCGAGGGTCAGATTGTGGACGCCAAGATCATTGCCATCGACGAGGAGAAGAAGAAGATCTCTCTGTCCATCCGCGCGCTGCTGAATTCCTCCGATAAGGAGGAAGAGGCTCCCGTGGAGGAGTAATCCTTTTCGCGGAATGACTTTCAGAAAGCAGGCCCTGCGGGGCCTGCTTCTTTTTCGGCATTTTGTGATTTTTTTCACGTTTTCGGATTGCATTGACGGACGGGCCATGATATAATAAACCTGTTTTTCCGGGGGAAGATGGCCGCGAGGTCCGGACTCAGCAGCTGACAGAGCCGCTGCTCTCCGGCGGGGCGGGATGTGCCTGCGGCCTTTCCGCGGCGCGGAGGCCGTCTTCTCCGAAAATCGCCTGAAACGGCGGTCCTGCCGGTGCGGAGGAAGCGCGGCAGAAGGACCTGCAACAGATTTTTTATATGGGAGGAAACAGCATGAGCTATCAGGAAGAATACCAGCAGAAACTGACCACTGCCGATGAGGCGGTAAAAGTGGTGAAGTCCGGCGACTGGGTGGATTACGGCTGGTGCACCGGCACCCCGGAGGCCCTGGACGTGGCTTTGGCGAAGCGCAGCGAGGAACTGACGGATATCAAGATCCGCGGCGGTATCCTGCTGCATATGCCGGCCTTTGCCCAGGTTCCCGACGCTCCCAAGCACTTCACCTGGAACTCCTGGCATATGTCCGGCGTTGAACGGAAGCTGGCCAAACTGGGAATGGCCTACTATGCGCCGATCCGCTATTCGGAGCTGCCCCGGTATTACCGGGAAAACGTGAAGGACGTGGATGTGGCGATGATCCAGGTGTCTCCCATGGACAATCACGGCTGGTTCA
>ERZ808240.3338-NODE-3338-length-15829-cov-4.276721_pt1 | contig 15829 bp, 9 predicted proteins | sample MGYA00521084_ERZ808240 | MGnify/ENA primary metagenome ERZ808240 (study PRJEB31516, sample SAMN03275571) | gut metagenome | biome: mammalia-associated habitat; material: feces | host: Papio cynocephalus | place: Kenya | collected 2012-08-06 ... | reverse complement strand
CTGCAGCGCCAGGCTGCGGGAGGACAGGGCGTCGCGCTCATGCAGGGCGTTTCCGGAAAACCTATTTGGGGCCTTAGCTCAGCTGGGAGAGCGCATGGCTGGCAGCCATGAGGTCAGGGGTTCGATCCCCCTAGGCTCCACCAATTTTTCTACGTCGTTCTTTTGAGCGACGTTTTTTTGTTATAGGCGTGGTTTATGTCTCGCAGGCACGTTTAAACGATCAACGAGATATGGTATGGCCGTTTCTTTTCGTTGTATATGAGCGATGACCTCGAGTTTTGTGTTGGTTGTTAGGTTGTTTCGACGTATAGGTGAGCGCGGTTGTATCATATGAAGGTAATCATTCTGGCGCAGGTGCGCCTTTTTTAGTCTGAGAAAAGAGTTGATACCTTCATGGCCGATTCCGCTATCAAGGAACAGCGAGCTCAATATGCGAAAATCGCCGTTGAGACGCCTGAAGCAATGAGCGCGCTCATTAAGGAGCTTGAGGGAACGTCTCGCCGCAAAAGGCAGGCAGCTGCAGCGGTTCTTTCCGTCGCGGCAACTATCAAGCCCGAGGCGTTGACTGAATTCTCGGATGTCTTCGTAAACGCTTTGAGCCGGCCTGAAGCCCAAACTCGCTGGGAGTGCCTCGATATTCTGACGAATATTATTCCAATTGAGTCCCGTTTGTGCGATAAGGCGATTCCAGGTGCCGAAAGCGCTTTGTTTGACGAAGACTCTGGTCCGTTGCATCTTGCGGCTATGCGTTTCCTCTGCCGCCTGGGTGCTACGACTGAGAATCGTAGTCAGAAGGTGTGGCCACTTATCGACGAGGCCATCCAGTGCTATCACGGCGATATCGAATTTCAGGAAATGCTCGTGGCCGTTATAGCGTTTTCAGAGGGCAAGCTTGCCGATGAGGTTGCCGAAGAGTTGAAGGCCCGTATGGCGTTCGATGCTAAAAGCGGCAAAGGCGTGTTGAAAAAGCGCGCGGCACAGATTGTCGAAAATCTTTCTTAACCAAGAAAAGCATCCTTCGGGATGCTTTTCTTGGTTAAAGGGGGCCAATGGCGCATAGTTCATTTTGGCGGTGTTCATGGCGTGGTTGTTTTTGCGCTGCCGCTTATCGAACCGCTGCGTCAAATTCACCTCTCCGTAACACGCGCATGCTATGATTTCGAAACTTGTGAAGCAACGAATCTTGCGAACGGCGGCGTTTGCAGTCGTGTTGTAAGCGTGGAAGGAGCGCATTGTGGCCAAGCATACCGTTACCTTGATTCCGGGCGATGGCATTGGAATCGAAACTTCTGCTGCAATGAAGCGCGTGGTCGAGGCGGCTGGCGCAGATATCGAATGGGAGGTTGCCGAAGCCGGCGCTGCCGTGATGGAGCGCACGGGCGGCTCTCCGCTTCCTGAATCGACCATCGAGGCCGTTAAGCGCAATAAAGTTGCCATTAAGGGTCCTATCACCACTCCTGTGGGAACGGGCTTTCGCAGCGTGAACGTCGCTTTGCGCAAGTCTCTTGACCTTTATGTCAACCTTCGTCCGGTCCTTTCGATTCCCGGAGCTGGTGGACGCTACAACGATGTTGATTTGGTAATCGTCCGCGAGAATTCGGAAGATTTGTATGCGGGCATTGAGTTTGAAGAGGGAACTCCCGAGGCTCAGCGACTCATTGATTTCTGCGCCGCCGAAGGCGCTGGCGTCATTCGCCCCGATTCTGGCATTTCCATTAAGCCCATCTCGATTACTGGGTCGGATCGCATTGCTCGCTTTGCGTTCGATTATGCCGAAAAGCACAATCGCGGTAAGGTGACGGCCGCACACAAGGCCAACATCATGAAGTTCTCCGATGGCCTGTTCTTGCGAGAAGCTCGCAAGGTCGCGGGCGAATACGAGGGCCGCGTGGCGTTCGACGATCGCATCATCGACGCATTTTGCATGAACCTTGTAACTGACCCCAGCCAGTTTGACGTTATCGTCTTCCCGAACTTGTATGGCGATATTGCAAGCGATTTGTGCGCCGGGCTCGTTGGCGGTTTGGGCATTGCTCCGGGCGCGAATATCGGCGACGATTACGCGGTGTTCGAGGCCGTTCACGGCAGCGCGCCCGATATTGCCGGTAAAAACATCTGCAACCCTACCGCGCAAATTCTTTCTGCGGCAATGATGCTCGATTATTTGGATGAACCTGGAATCGCTGAACGCATTCGCGCTGCCGTAAGAAAGGTGTATGCGGAAGGCGAGCATTTGACTGGTGACATTCGCAAGGTCACGGGCAGCTCGAAGCCCGCGTGCACGTGCACGGAGTTTACCGATGCGCTGATTGCCGCCCTGTAGGAAAGTTTCACTGAGGCGTGACCGCCTTTGTCTGATGTGCAAAAGCGCCGCATCATCTGCGACGCGTCGTTTCGATGGATGGATTGATTGCCTATGGCCATACAAACGCAAACGTTAAACGTTGGGAGCGACTCGTTCGAGGTTTGTGATACCGCGAAGGTGCAAGGGGCGGCCAAGCTGCCGCACTCGTTGCGAATTTTGCTCGAGAATGTGCTTCGCAACGTCGAGGACGATGCGGCGCGAGAGCTGTATGTCCAACGAATCGTCGATGCCGGTGCGCAAGGCGTGCAGGGCGGAGAAATAGAATACATGCCCGCGCGCGTGTTGCTGCAAGATTTCACGGGCGTGCCGGTGTTTGTCGACTTGGCGGTGATGCGTGAGGCGGCATGCGAACTGGGCGCCGATCCGGCTCGTATTAACCCGCAAATTCCCTTGGATTTGGTGATCGACCATTCGGTCATCGCCGATGCAGCGTGCTGCTCCGATGCCCTGGCGAAGAACATGGATATGGAATTCAAGCGCAACGGCGAGCGCTATCGATTCTTGAAATGGGCGCAAGGGTCGTTCCAGAATGTGCGCATTGTGCCGCCGGGGTCGGGCATTTGCCACCAAATTAATGTCGAGCGCTTTGCGCGCGGCGTGATGACGAAGTCGGTCGATAAAGGGCAGCTCGCATATTTTGATACGGTGGTCGGCACCGATTCGCATACCACCACGGCGAACGGCATCGGCGTTTTGTCGTGGGGCGTCGGCGGCATCGAGGCCGAGGCTGCGGCGCTTGGCCAACCCATAACGACCCTCGTGCCGCAGGTTGTTGGAGTGCATTTGACGGGCAAACTGCGCGATGGCGTTTCGGCAATGGACGCGGCGCTCACCTTTGCCCAGATGCTGCGTGCCCGTGGCGTCGTGGGCAAGTTCGTGGAGTGCTTCGGCGAAGGCGTTGCCACGCTTTCCGCGACCCAGCGCGCCTGCATTGCGAACATGACTCCCGAATACGGCTGCACGTGCACCTTGTTCCCAGTTGATGAGCGCACGCTTGAGTATTTGCTTCTCACGGGTCGCGATAAGCAGCAGGTTGACCTTGTTGAGGCTTACGCCAAGGCGCAGGGCATGTGGAATGACGGCATCGATCGCACGTACTCGGAAGTTGTTGAGCTTGACCTTTCGACGGTCGAGCGTTCTTTGGCGGGTCCAAGCCGCCCGCACGATCGCTTCGCGATTTCGTCTGCTAAAAACCGCTTCGAGGCAATTTGTTCGCAGCGCGAGCTGGATATGTCGAAGCGCGCGACGGCGCGTTTCGAGGGCCGCGACATCGAACTGGGCCATGGGGCCATCGCGATTGCCGCGGTGACGAGCTGCACCACGGCGACCGACCCCGCCATGATGTTGGCATGCGGCCTGGTCGCAAAGCATGCGCGTGAGCGCGGCCTTCTTGCGCAGCCGTGGGTGAAGCGCGTGATGGCGCCCGGCTCGCATGCGACGCAGCTTATGCTCGAGCGAGCGGGGCTTGCTGCGCCCTTGGCCGAGCTGGGCTTTGCGACGTGCGGTTTTGGTTGCATGAGCTGCATCGGCAATTCGGGCCCGGTATGGCCCGAGATGCACGAAATCGCCAGCGACATCGAGCTCACTAGCGTGCTTTCGGGCAATCGAAATTTCGATGGCCGAATTTCACCCGATGTATCGCAAAACTTCCTGTGCGCGCCTGCTTCGGTCGTGGCGTATGCCATTGCGGGCACTATGGATTTCGATTTCGAGACGCAGCCCCTTGGCCGCGATGAGCAGGGCGCTGATGTGTTCTTGCGCGATATATGGCCGAGTGATGGCGAGGTTGCTCGGCTCATGGACGAGTTCGTTACGCCTGAGCTGTTTGACGCCGGCGCCGAGGGACTGTACGAGGGAACCGATGCTTGGCAGCAGCTCGAAGCACCCAAGGGCGATATCTTTGCGTGGGACGAGACATCTACGTATGTGCGCCGCGCCCCGTATTTCGACGGGATGGCAGCGCGGGCCGAAGGGTTCGCGCCTGTCGAAGGCGCGCGCGTGCTTGCGAATTTGGGCGACTTCATCACGACCGACCACATTTCGCCCGCTGGAAGCATCGCGCCCGATTCGCCGGCTGCGAAATACCTTGCCGAGCGTGGGGTGGAACCCGTGATGTTCAACACGTATGGCTCGCGTCGCGGCAATCATGAAGTTATGGCTCGCGGCGGGTTCGCGAACATCAAGCTGAAGAATCTGTTGGCCGGTGGTAAATCGGGCGGTTGGACGCGCGATTTCGAAACGGGCGAGATGGCGCCTATCTTCGATGCTTCGGTCGATTACCAGCGTGCGGGCGTTCCTTTAATTATTCTTGCGGGCAAAATGTATGGCAGCGGGTCATCTCGCGATTGGGCGGCCAAGGCTCCGCTTTTGCTGGGCGTGCGTGCGGTTATTGCGGAAAGCTTCGAGCGCATTCATCGTTCGAATTTGGTGGGCATGGGCATTTTGCCTTTGCAATTCCTCGAGGGCGAGAATGCTGAATCTTTGGGCCTGGACGGAACGGAATCGTTCTCGATCGAGCCGATTGATTTCGGTGCGGGCGAACCGAGTTTGCCGAATCCGCGCAAAGTGAAGGTGTCGGCTGCAAAACAAGATGGCGCAACCGTTGAGTTTCAGGCTATAGTAAGGGTGGACACTCCTACCGAGGGCGCTTATATGAGCAACGGCGGCATTTTGCAATATGTGCTTCGCCAGCTTGCGTAGCGCGCGCGTGGGCTTTGGCGCCTGATTTCGTCCGTGCATAAGGCATGCAGGCGGCCGCACCGTTTTCGGTGCGGCCGTTTTTCGTATACAGAGGACAGGGCGCCGCAAGGTAACGATTGAGCCAAAAGGGAAGGCTCGATTTCAACGAGAAAGGCATTGCATGGCTGGCAACCAGAACCCGTTCGCCGCTATTTTCGGCGACGACCCCTTTGGCGTCGGGGGCGCCGCAGGCGGGGGCTCGCAACAGCGTGGGCCGCAGGTCGAATTCAATTCGACCGAGGAATTCAACAAGATGAAAGACAAATTCACGAGCATGGGCAAAAAGGCGATGATCGCCGTGGCCATCATCGCGATTATCGTGATTGCCGTGGCGTATTGGTGGTTCCATCCGCCCATCAACGTGCACTCGACCGACACGTGGATGTTCATCGGAGTGTTCATCCTGCTGCCGCTGTTCTTGTTCCTGCGCGCTCGTTCGCGCGCTTACAAGAACGGCACAGCGAAAGTGGGCATTTCAGCGGGCAAATCGAAAACGTTCAAGACGCTCTCGTGGATTCCTGTTATTGTGGTCGCGCTCGTCGTTGTGGGCGGAGTGATGTCGCTGTCGTTCTTCCCGGGCAATGCGCAGAAGTATGCGAACATTTTGACGCCCGCCGATGATGAATTCACCGAAGACATCCAAGAGGTCAACTATGACGAGATTCCCGTCATCGACCGCGATTCGGCCATGCTCTTGGGCAACCGCACCATGGGCAGCATGTCCGACCTGGTGAGCCAGTTCGAAATCGCGCCTACCTACAGCCAAATCAACTACAAAGACCATCCGGTGCGCGTGAGTCCGCTTGGCTATGCCGACCTGTTCAAGTGGCTGCAAAATCGTGAACAGGGCATTCCCGCGTACGTTATCGTGGACATGACGTCCCAGGATGCGCAGGTGGTGCGTTTGGATGGCGACCATTCCATCAAATACTCCGAAAGCGAGCCTTTGGCGCGCAACATCGATCGCTATGTGCAGCTGAAATACCCCTTCTATATGTTCGGTGAGAAATCATTCGAGATTGACGACGACGGCAACGCGTGGTGGATTTGTCCGGTTCGCGATTTCACCATCGGCCTGTTCGGCGGCGAAACCATCTCGCGTGCGGTGCTGGTGAATGCGGCGACGGGCGAGTGTCAGGATGTTGCCGTTGAAGATGTGCCGCAATGGGTTGACCATGTGTATCCGTCGAGCCTCATTATCAAACAGTACAACTGGCACGGCATGTATACCAACGGCTGGCTGAACAGCTGGCTTGGTCAGAATGGCGTGGTGCAAACCACGCCCGGTACCGATGGACAGCCCGGCTACAACTATATCGCCAAAGACGACGACGTATGGCTGTACACGGGCGTGACGTCGGCGACAGGCGACGAGTCGATCGTCGGTTTCGTGCTGGTGAACCAGCGCACGGCCGAGGCTCATTTCTACTCGTGCGCGGGCGCGACCGAAAGCTCCGCCATGCAATCGGCCGAGGGCCAGGTGCAAAACCTTCGTTACGATGCAACTTTCCCGATTCTGATTAACGTGAGCGATACCCCGACGTATTTCATGGCGCTGAAAGACAATGCGGGCTTGGTGAAGAAATACGCTATGGTTGATATCCAGAGTTACCAGAACGTTGCGGTGGGAGATACGGTTGCCGATACGCAGAAGTCGTACCTGTCGCTGATCGCGGCAAACGGTTCGGGCTCGTCTGGCGGCGCGGTAAGCGATGCGGCCGTCGAGGCGTCTGGCGTCATCAAGACCGTTGCGACTGCGGTGATAGACGGAAACTCGCATTTCTACGTGACGCTCGAGGGCGACGACAAGATTTACGATTTTGGCTTGCCAGGCATGATTGAAATCGTTCAGTATGCCGCCGGCGATGCCATTACGTTCAAATACGTCGAGGGCGATCCCACGTGCTCGGCCCAGGCTATCGAGGAAACGAAGGCGTCCGCGAAGGTCGCCGCCGATGCAGCGGGCCAGGTGAGCGGGCAGACCGATTCGTCGAGCGCAGCGGCCAGTACCGATGCTGAAAAAACGCAGCAATCTGCAGCGTCTGACGCGAAGGCATAATGCCTATTCGTGAAGCATTTTTGAAGACGGCTCCGTCGAGAGATTGCCTCTTGACGGGCCGTTTTCGTTTAGTAAAATATCTCCTTGCGTTTAAAGAGAACGCAACTACACGTTAGTTCCGCTGCCCAAGACAGCTGGCACCGAAAGGTTCAATCGCAAGGATTCTTGCGGCCCGCCGAGGTGGTTCTGAAGAGCGATATGCTTTGACGGCCCCTGCTGTTTTGAGACGCGGGGGCCGTTTTTGTTTCTTCTGAAACGGCTCCACTCCACGGGGCGGAACCTGATTTTCAGAAGAAGGAGGTGTACTCATGCCCAACGTCAAAAATCAAGAGACTCTCGCCGCTATCAAGGAGGAGCTCAGCAACGCCGGCGCTGTGTGGGTTGTCGATTACTGCGGCCTCACGGTGAAGGAGGTTCAGGAGCTTCGTCGTTCCATCCGCGAGGCTGGTGCTTCCATGAAGGTGTACAAGAACACCCTCGTGCACATCGCCCTCGAGGAGGCCGAGCTGCCTACGCTCGACGACATGCTGAATGGCCCCAGCGCGTTCGTGTTCGCTGGTGAGGATGTTGCCGCCGCCGCTAAGGCCGTCAAGAACTTCGCCAAGGACAACGACAAGCTGGAGATCAAGGGTGGCTTGATGGAAGGCAAGGCTGTTACCGCCGCCGAGGTCGAGGCTATCGCTTCTCTGCCCTCTCGCGAGGAACTGCTCGCCCACATCGCCGCTGCCATCAATGGCGTCGCCAAGGCTCTCGCCGTGTGCGTCAATGGCGTGCCCCAGGGTCTGGCTCAGGTCACCAAGGCCGTCGCCGACCAGAAGGCTGCTTAATTGCAACCGCAGCATAAAACGTGCTGCATAATGAAAACAATCCGGCCAAACGCACAAGGCGTGCGGCCCCTTTGAAAGGAAAGCTATCATGGCTGTTACTCGTGAAGAGATCATCGAGGCTCTGAAAGAAATGACCCTGCTCGAGGCTTCCGAGCTCGTTAAGGACATTGAGGAGACCTTCGGCGTTTCCGCCGCTGCTCCCGTCGCTGTTGCTGCTGCTCCGGCTGAGGGTGGCGCTGCTGCCGAGGAGAAGACCGACTTTGACGTCGTCCTCGAGGGCTTTGGCGACAACAAGATCGCCGTCATCAAGGTTGTCCGCGAGATCACCGGCCTGGGCCTGAAAGAGGCCAAGGAGGTCGTCGAGGGTGCTCCTAAGGCTATCCAGGAGGGCGTTGCCAAGGACAAGGCTGAGGAAATCAAGGCTCAGCTCGAGGCCGCTGGCGCTGCTGTTACCCTTAAATAATTTTACGCGGTTCTACGAACCGCGTATTACGCCGACGCTGCGCGGGCTTCTCGCGGCACACTTCGGGTTCTGCCTTCGGCTCGCGTACCAAAGTACGCGTCGCCTCGGCATCACCCGAATTGCGCTCGCGAGAAACTCGCTCGCTGACATGTTCTTGTCAAGCGAGGCTAGGCATCTAGAGCCGGGATTCGTCCCGGCTCTTTTTGTAAACACTCCCAGGACGCATTTCCGCTTCGGGCAGGTCTTGGGAGTGCTTGCAAAAAGAGTATTACCCTTGTAGGAGAAGAGGGCTTGCATATGTCGAAGCACGATAAGGCTCAAGACAAGACGAATGCTATGCGCATGTTCGATGCGGCCAAGCTGCCGCACGAGGTGCTTTTCTATGATGCCGAGGCTGCGGTTTCGGGCATCGAGGTTGCGGCGGCGCTTGGGCAAGACCCCAACCAGGTGTTCAAGACACTGGTGACCGTTGGCAAAAGCGGCGAACATTATGTGTTCATGGTGCCTGTTGAAGCCGAGTTGAACCTGAAGAAGGCGGCTGCGGCGGCGGGTGAGAAAAGTATCGCCATGATCAAGTCGCGCGAATTACTGCCTCTGACGGGGTATATTCATGGCGGCTGCAGCCCGTTGGGCATGAAGAAGGTCTTCCCGACGTTCATCGATGAAACGGCGATTCTGTTCGATACCATCATGTATTCCGGCGGTCGCCGTGGGTGTCAGATATGCTCTTCGCTTTGCGATCTTCAAAAGCTTGTCGATGTGACTACGGCCGATATTGCTGACTAGCGTGCTTCGGGGTGGCACCCAAATATTCGGGAGAAAATTTTTTTTTAAAATAATGCTTGCGCGTTAGGTTTATGTTTGGCATAATAACCTGGCTGTCGCAAACAAGCGCAGTTCGTCCCCATAGTCTAGAGGTTAGGACGCGGCCCTTTCAAGGCTGAGACACGAGTTCGATTCTCGTTGGGGGCACCATTTGAATTATAAAGCCGCCTTTCAAGGCGGCTTTTTTCGTATGGGCATGCGGAGGTTTCCATGGAGCACATCGTTTTACTTCCAAGCATGGGTGCTGTTCTTGCTTGGCGAAAGAAAACGGCAGATTGCGGCGATTTCGCTTCGTTTTCCACGACATGCGCCACGCCGCGCGCATGGCAGGCCGATTTATGGGATGCCTATGGCGATAGCCGTCGTATCGCCTCGCCAGTTCAGCGTTCGCTGGCATTGCTTCGCGCGCTGGGTTCCTCCGATTCCGGGATTCTTGCGTCGGGTGGCACGCTGAAGCTTGCCGAGCGCCTTGTCGAATACGGGCTGGGATCGGCGGAATTGGATACGGCGCTTGCGGGCGAGTGGGCCGCCGATGCCCTCCCCTCGGGGGCGGAGGCGCTCCTCTCGTGCGTCAAAAAGTATGAGGAAATCCTTGCTAGCGCAGGTCTTGTCGATTCGGGTCGTGCGTGGGAAGTGCTGTCGTGCAGTCAGATACTTGATGCTCATTCGGAGGTGGAACTCCATGCTGTGGAAGTTTCATCTGCCCTGGGGCGTTTTCTCGAAAGCCAGGGCGCGTCGGTTCAATGCGACGATGCCTCCGATCGTCGCATTGAACGCGTCTCGCCAGGGGTTGATGTACGATTCGCATTCCCTTCGGGCCGCTACGCCGAGCCGGCACTGCTTGCCAACCATATTTCGGAACTTTCCGCGGATGAAACTGTCGCTATTGCGACGCCCGATTCCCTTTCGGCGTATGGGCAGATTGCGCCTCGTTTGATGCAAAGCGGGCGAGCGGTGGCATGCCGGGCTCGAACACCGTTCTTGCAGACCGATTTCGGCCGGGCGTATTGCTGCGTTTCGAAGCTTGTTACGTCGGAAACGCTTGACGTTTGCGCGGCCGCCGATTTCGCTTTGAACCCGTTTTCGCGCATGTCGAAGCGATCGGCGTATGATTTTGCCGCACGGGTGCGTGGCGATAGGCTCATCGATAAAGATGCATGTTTTTCTTTGCTTCGTGAAGAAAGCCGTAATTTCGAATATTTCGAAGATCTCGTCGAGAGCCCCGAAGCCGTTGCCCTTGCGGGCGTTTTCGAGGATTGCGCTCGGGGAATTGGGGTCAACGACGATTCGTATGTGCACGAGCAGCTGAGCGCTATCGGCTTGGTGCGCGATTTATATGCGGCAGCGTGTTCGTTGGGCGCTTCGGTTGAAGAATGCCGCGTGGTTCTTGAATCGGCTCGGGTCGATTCGTCGCGTCAATCGAAGGCGGGGGCCGTGCAGGTCGAGATATTGCCACAGGCTCGGCTCGCCGATTGCGACGCCGGCTCATACGACCATGTCATTCTTCTTGACATGACAAGTTCGGCGTACCCTTTGAAAGAAGAGCACGATGCTGCGGTCGAACTGCTTGAAGCTTTGGGCGTTGGACTTGGAGAACGTGCGTTGCCTCGCGCGCGTAGGCTGTTTTCTGGATGCGTAGCGGCTGCGCGCAAGGGCATCGTGATAGAGCGATCCTTGAACGACGAGAACGCTTCGCCGACCTATCCGGCGGCCGTGGTGCAGGAATTCGTCGATTGCTATCGGGAAGATCCCACGAACCTCGATGACATAGACAACCCTTATTCGCTTCCCGATGCGTTGCAACGAGGCATGCTGCAGCGAGGTGAGGAATCGCTGTTCGAGAACGCTTCCGCGACAGGCCAGCCGCAAAAAACCGAAGGTCGCATCGAAAAGCCGGGCATGCAGCGCGTTACCGCCGCGTACCAATCGAAACTCATGCTGCCCCGTTTGGGAAAGCATGGCGCTCTTGTCGAGGAGCCGTGTTTTTCTGCGTCGCAAATCGAAAGCTATTTAGAGTGTCCCCAGAAGTGGTTCGCGCTGCGCCGCTTACGCCTCGATGAGCTTGATGAAGGCTTTGGCGCCAAAGAAATGGGCGATTTCTCCCACAACGTTTTCGAGGATTTCTATACGAGGTTCCAAGAACGCGTTTCACCTAAAGTGTTGCCCGAGAACCTCGAGACGGCGCGAGGGCTGATGGCGGAAGTGCTCGCCGAGCACGAGGCGGCCCAGCCATCCCTGAAACCTTTGAGCAACAGGCTCGTTGCGGTGAGCGAACTCGAAAGACGCGAAGTGGCCGATTTGAAGCGCAAACTTCTTGATTACCTCGACCAGGAAGCTCGGCTTTTGCAGGATTTTCATCCAGCGTATTTCGAATACGAGATTCCCGCGGCTTCGCCCGTACCGTATGCGGGGCGTTTGCTTATGGGCAAAATCGACCGCATAGATGTGGACGACCGCGGACGCGCGATAATCATCGACTACAAGAGCTCGCTTTCGCATGAATACGATTTATATGAGGGCGAGAAGCAGGGCGGTGCCATGAGGCATGGCAAAGTGCAAACGCTCATTTATGCCCAAGCCGTGCGTCGCTTGCTGGGACTCGAGGTTGTGGGCGCGCTGTACGTGTGCTATGGGCGCAGCCAGGCGGTGTCGGGCGCGCTTGACAAGAGTATCGAAACCTTGCATGTGCCTGGGTTGCGTTCCGACCTCTGTACGTATAAAGGCGAACTCGGTCCAGAATTCGCCGATTTGCTCGATGCGATCGAGGCTCGCGTTGCCGAGGCGCTCGACCGCTTGCTGGCGGGCGAGGTTCCCGCGCGGCCGCAAAGCGCGTCGGCGTGCTCGTTCTGTCCGGAAATCACCTGTTCGCAAAGGAAGGGCTAGCGCATGGATTTCTCGACATTCAAGGAAGGCCAGCTTCGGTGTGTGAAAACGCTCGACGCCCCTGTGGTTGTGTCGGCGGGCGCGGGCAGCGGCAAGACATTCACGCTGACGCAGCGCATCGCATGGGCGCTGCTTCCGGGTTCGGGCGAGAATGGGAAGCCGTTTCTTAACGACATCGATGAAGTGCTTGCCATCACGTTTACCGACAAAGCGGCAGGCGAAATCAAATCGCGTGTGAAATCGACGCTTTCGTCCGAAGGCATGGGCGGCCAGGCGCTTAAGGTCGACGACGCGTGGATCTCAACCATCCATGGCATGTGCTCGCGCATTCTCCGCATGTATGCCGTCGAACTTGGAATCGATCCGGCGTTTGGCGTGCTGGGCGAGGCGGAAGCGGCCGATTTGTTCGATGCCTCGGTGGAAGAAGTGCTTGCGGGGCAAAACGAATTCTGGTCGCCCGAAGGGCTTGATGCTCTGTTCGCTGAATACCCCGCGCGTTCGCAAGGGTCGTTCGACCAGGGCTCGATTGAGGGCATGATTCGCGACGTTGCGCATGCGGCCGTTGCGAGCCCTCGGGGTATGGATTGCATAAGTTTGCCGCCCGCGACGCGCGCGCCCGGAGAAATCGTGCGCTCGCTGCTCGAGCTTACGGTGCGCGCCCATGATGCCGCTTTGCCTTCGGCGGGCAAAACGACAGCCGATAAATATCTCGAAGCTGCTGGCGCGTTCATCGAGCGGGCGCAGGCCGCCCTGCTTTCGGGTGATATTTCCGTGCGCGCGTTGATAAAGCTCGTAGATGCGTGTCCCTTCCCGGCGGCGAATTTCGGATCGAAAGACTACAAGGCGCTTGCGAAAGAGATGCAGCGCGAAGCGGCCGAACTTGGGCAAGAAGCGCGTTACGCTTTGGCCGAGCCGCTGCTGCGCGACCTTGTGGCTTTGGCGGGTCGCGTTTATACGGTGTATAGCGAAAAGAAACGCCAGGCGTCGATGCTCGACAACGACGATTTGCTCATTCGCGCTGCAGATGCGCTGTCGAACAACGACCGTGTTCGCGCGGCGTTTTCCAACAAATTCAAGCTCATCATGGTCGACGAATTCCAAGATACCGATCAGCTGCAAGTGGATATGGTTCGCGCGATGGCGGGCGAGCGCGGCGAGCGGCTGTGCACGGTTGGCGACGCGCAGCAGAGCATCTATCGCTTTCGCGGGGCCGATGTCGCGGTGTATGAGAGGCATCTGGCACAGGTACGCCAAAGCGACTCGAGCATGCCCATCGTATTGCCCGATAACTTTCGCAGCCATGGGGACATACTGAGTTTCGTCGATCGAATTTTCGAGCAGCTCGATGTGTTCGGCGACGATTTCATGTCGCTTACCCCGTCGCGCATCGAATCGAAAGTGAAGCGTCCCTATTTGGCGGGTCCGAGCCGCATTGATATCTTGAATACCACCTATCCTGGGGCGGCCGGAATCGATAAAGCCGATGTGGTGGCTCTCGAAGCGCGCCGCATTGCTGCGCGCTTCGCCGAAATGCGCGAGGCGGGGCATGCTGCGTCTGACATGGTGGTGCTTCTGGGACGCATGACGAACGCCGGCGTGTATGCGGCCGCTTTGCGCGAGGCGGGTTTCGCGTGCGTCATTGCGGGCGGATCCATCTTTTCGCGTGCGCCTGAAGTGCGCGTGATGCAGCGATTGGCAGAGGTCATCGCGAACCCAAGGGCGACCTCATCGCTTTTCGAGCTGCTCGCAAGCGATATGTTCGAGCTTTCTGCCGATGATTTCATTGAAATATCCACGTGTCTCGACGAAAAACGCGGTGCGTATCGTCGACGGGCGCTTGATGTCGGGTTCTTGGCGCTTGCGGCCGATATCGAGGCGGGCACGTCGTCGGCCTCGCCGCAGCTTGCGCGCGCAGTGAAGTTGGTGCTTTCGCTGGGCAGCGATGCGGGCCGGGTTCCCACGCATGCCATTATGGAACGCGCCGTGCGAGACTCGGGCTGGCTTACGCGGTTGCAGCGCAAGGGCGCCGAGGGCCTTTCGATTGCCGGCAACGTGATGAAAGCAATTCGCCTGGTGGAAGGCTTTGAAGCCGACGGTTCGTGCGGGCCGGCATCGTGTGCGGCCCAGTTGGCTGCGCACATCGAGCGCGCCAAAGAAGCCCCCGGGGCCCTTTCGGCCGAGGGCGGCGATTTTGTGCGCATCATGACGGTGCACGCGAGCAAGGGGCTCGAATTCCCCATTGTGGCGGTGGCCGAAATGGCGACGGGCGCGGGTCGAAGCGTGCCGTTTGCGATGGAGTCTATTGACGGAGTGTCGTATGTGTCGCTTGCGCCGTCGCGCTCGGTCGCGTTCGCGAAATCGACATCGCTTCTGAATAAATGCAAGTCGAAAAGCTATGCGGCGCTTGCCGATTTCGAGGATGAGGTTGACGCGGCCGCCGTGGCCAACGCGTCCACGGCGGCTGTCCGCCGCGAGGCGATGGTGGAATATGAGCGGCTTCAAGCGCTCGAGGAGCGTCGCCGTTTGCTATACGTTGCGCTTACCCGTGCGAAAGAGGCGCTTGTGGTGGCGCTTGTCACGAAGCGCGACAAAGATGGAGGCTCGGGCGCTGTTGCGTCGCCTGGGGTGTATGCCGATATTGCGCATGCGATGTTCGGCGAAGACGGCGACATCCCCGAAGGGGAGTGCGCGGTGCCGTTCGGGGGCGGTGCGCCGGCGCGTATTTCACGCTACGACGTGCAAGAGGGCGAGTTCGGCGCGCAGCGCGATGATGGGGAGAATCCCGTTTCGGGCGCAGATGAGCAGGGTTCGACGGAATTGGTCGACGTATTTGAGCCGGATTGCGCGCCGCGCATGGAAGAAACATGCTGCGAACCGCTGCGCGCGGGAGTAACCAGCTATTCCGCTTTGGCTCATGCCGAAATGCCGTCGCGCGACAATTCTGCGGGCGACGGCGTTTCAGACGACGAGGCGTTTTGGGCCGAGCTCGGCACGCGTCTTGCCGCCGATGCCGACAAGGCTACCGACGTGGGGTCGGCGTTCCACGTGCTTGCGCAGCGCGCTGCCCGCGATGCTGCGAGGGCGAAGGCAGGCGGAGGGCCTGCGGGAATTCAGGTGCCAAAGCGCGATGCGATAGAGGCTGCGGTTCGTCGCATGGATTGTTCGCCGGCCGCTGCCGACCGAGTGCAGCACGCTCTCGAGTGCTGGTGCGGCAGCGAAATAGCTCACGATATGGCGGCGTATGAGCATTTGCGGGCCGAACTGCCGTTTTTTGTGGCGTTCCCGCAAAAAGAAGGCGACGGCCATGCGTATCTCGAGGGATCGATCGACTTGTTCGCGTGCGATGCCATGGGGCAAGGCGATGCACATATCGTGGATTACAAGACCGGTGGTTCGCCCGACGAATCGCCGGCAGCATTGCTTGAAAAGCACCGGCTGCAGGCCGAATGCTATGCCTATGCGGCATTCACTCGCGGCTTCGAACGCGTGGAGGCGACATTCGTGCGCGTTGAGCTTCAGGCGGCCGATGGGCAGCCTCAAACGGTGCGCTATGCATTCGAGCGTTCAGATATGCCCGCTTTGCTCGGCGACATCCAACAGGCATGGGCGACGATGCAGGTGAACGCATAGTGGCGCGATCGACGGGTGCTCAAACCGGCGCGCGCTCA
>ERZ808240.3337-NODE-3337-length-15830-cov-3.236894_pt1 | contig 15830 bp, 15 predicted proteins | sample MGYA00521084_ERZ808240 | MGnify/ENA primary metagenome ERZ808240 (study PRJEB31516, sample SAMN03275571) | gut metagenome | biome: mammalia-associated habitat; material: feces | host: Papio cynocephalus | place: Kenya | collected 2012-08-06 ... | reverse complement strand
TACGGAGAGGTATCGAAGTGGTCATAACGAGGCGGTCTTGAAAACCGTTTGTCCGAAAGGGCGCGTGGGTTCGAATCCCACCCTCTCCGCCACATTTTTCTTGTGAAGACAACAGCCTTTGGAGAAGTACCCAAGTGGTGAAGGGGCTCCCCTGCTAAGGGAGTAGGGCGCGAAAGTGTCGCGAGGGTTCAAATCCCTCCTTCTCCGCCAAAGCAAAACCATCAGACCTTACGGTTTGATGGTTTTCTTTTTTATCAAAACAGGGAGAGTGTGCCATGGAATTACATGAAAAGCTGCAAGAGCTGCGAAAAAGCCGCGGTTTAACGCAGGAACAATTGGCGCAGCAAATCTATGTTTCGCGCACAGCAATTTCCAAATGGGAATCCGGCAGAGGAACACCGAGCATTGATTCTCTCAAGGCGCTGTCGGCGTTTTTTGCCGTCTCTGTGGATGAGCTGCTTTCCGGTGATGCCCTGCTCACCCTTGCGCAGGAAGAAACCAAACAGAGAGAAAAGCGGATTCGCAATTTGGTGTTTGGGCTGCTGGATTGCTGCGCGGCGATGCTGTTTTTTCTGCCGTTTTTTGGTCAACGCATGGATAACGCCGTGCAGGCGGTTTCTCTGCTGGCATGGACGGGCAGCACGACATATATCAAGGCTGCGTATGTGGTCATGGTGTCCGCACAGACGCTGTGGGGCGTGCTGCTGTTAGCGCTGCAAAATTGGAAATCTGCGTGCTGGCTGCACAGCAGAGAAAAAATTTCGTTGAGCGTACATGCTGTGGGCACACTGCTGTTTGTCATGAGCCTGCAGCCGTATGCGGCGGCGTTTCTGTTCTTTCTGCTGCTAATCAAAGCGGTTTTGTTGATAAAATGGGCATGACACGCTTCGTGTCACGGTTGTGACGCCCGGATTCTTTTCTTTTTGTGTGCGTTCTGACAGGATGGATACAGACGAAAGTCAATATCTATTGCAAAGGACGGACAGACGATGAAAAAAACAAGTGGGAAATTATTTGGAATTGCGGGTATGCTTCTCGCAGCATTTGTGCTGTGGACGGTGGCTGTGTGCCGGATTGATGTGCAGCCCATTGGGCCAAATGGCTCAACCGTGGGATTTGCCGGACTCAATGGCTGGGTACATGACTTGACCGGTGTGCACATGGGACTATATGTCCTGACGGACTGGCTGGGCTTAGTACCGATGGGATTTGTGCTGGGATTTGCTGTGCTGGGGATGGTACAGTGGATGCGCAGGAGAAAGCTGTTTCGCGTTGACCATGATATTTTACTTTTGGGCGGGTTCTATCTGCTGGTCTTGATTCTCTATCTGGTATTTGAAACCGTTGCCGTGAACGCTAGACCGGTGCTAATAGACGGGCGTTTGGAAGCGTCTTATCCGTCATCGACCACCCTGCTGGTGCTGTGCGTCATACCGACTGCGATGATGCAGCTGCGTGCACGCATGCAGAATGCACGGATGAGGACAATCGTTCTCGGTATTCTCGCTGTGTTTACCGCGTGTATGGTGGTTGGACGATTGATTGCCGGTGTGCACTGGTTTACGGATATTATCGGCGGCGTTCTGCTCAGTGCGGGACTGGTTGTGTTATACGGTGCGACGGAAAAAATGATGGAATGACGAGCAGACCTGCGGCATGAAAATGCTGCGGGTCTGTTTGTATTTTGAGGCGGATATAGAACAGATTATGTTCTGTTTGAAAGCAATATTTGCAACAAATTTCCAGTTTTAAAGAAAAGATTTATTTTGTGCAAACGTTTTCTCGAAATCATATTGACAATTCCTAGTAGGCTAGTATATAATAAGCGAGTAAACAAAACACGGTAAACAAGTAGGAATTATATAGATATGAACAGAAAGGCGTGAATTCTATGTCGCACGAACATCATCATTCTCCGGCACACATTCATAACCATCGCGCACTCATCGGCTTCGATAAGCACGGCATTCCGACGATCGTCGCAAAGGCTGACCATCAGGAAGAGACCGAGAACGGTGAAAACGCATTTATTAAGGATTACATGACCGCAGTTGCGGAATATAGAAAGACTTTCCCATCCAAGCAGGACGTGATCGAGCAGACGCCGGACCCGGCAGTCCGTGAGATGATGCTTCGCGCAGAGCAGATCGGCATTGATACGGCGTTTGACCGCTTTGATGCCCAGCAGCCGCAGTGCAGCTTTGGTCTTGCCGGTGTCTGTTGCAAGATTTGCAACATGGGCCCATGTAAGATCACCCCGAAAAGCCCGAAGGGCGTCTGTGGTGCGGATGCCGATTTGATTGTTGCAAGAAATCTGCTTCGCTCCGCTGCTGCCGGTGCTTCTCAGCACGGTATGCACGCGAGAGAAGTCATTCTTTCCCTCAAGTGGGCAGCAGAAGGCAGATTGAACATCCCGATTATGGGACAGCAGAAAATTCGTGATACCGCCAAGAGCTTTGGTATCAAAACCGAGCACAGACAGATTAAGCATATCGCTTCGGATTTGGCAGATGCCCTGCTGGAAGATATGTCTCGTACCGTTCCGGCAGAGCACCGCACGATTAAAGCGTGTGCACCGGCAGAGCGGCAGGAGGTCTGGAAGGATCTCGATATTATTCCGATCAGCGCCTATCATGAAGTGTTTGAGGCATTTCATAAGTCCGGCTGCGGCACAGACGGCGACTGGAAGAGCGTGATGCAGCAATTCCTGCGCTGTGGCCTGTCGTTTACCTTCTCCGGCGTTGTCGGTGCATCCATTGCAACGGACAGCCTGTTCGGTGTCGGTGACCGCGTGACCTCTAAGGTCAATATCGGCGCATTGAAAAAGGGCTATGTCAACATCGCAGTACATGGTCATCTGCCGACGCTGGTCAGCCAGATTGTCGCTGTGGGTCAGGAAGAAAAGTTTGTCGAGCTGGCAAAGAGCAAGGGCGCCAAGGGCATTCAGTTCTATGGCATCTGCTGTTCGGGTCTGGCTGCGATGTATCGCTATGGCGGCGTCATTCCGCTGTCCAATGCGGTATCTGCGGAGCTGGTACTGGGCACCGGCGCACTGGATCTGTGGGTTGCCGATGTACAGGACGTATTCCCGTCTATTATGGAAGTGGCAAAGTGCTTCAAGACGACGGTTGTCACGACCAGTGAGTCGGCTCGTCTGCCGGGCGCAGAGCGATTTGAATACGATCATCAGCATTCCAATATTGAGCAGACACGGGAGCTGGCAGAAAAGATTGTCATGCGTGCGATTGAGAGCTTTGAAGCGCGCCGCGGCATTCCGGTGTATATCCCGCCGTATGAAGTGGACGCAGAGGTTGGCTTCTCGGTTGAGTACGTCTGCAAGCGCTTCGGCAGCATGCAGCCTTTGGCAGATGCTCTGAGAGAGGGCAAGATTCTCGGCATCGTCAACATGGTTGGATGCAGCAACCCGAAGGTTCTGTATGAAAAGGCAACCGTAGATGTCGCAGATGTCCTGCTCAAGAATAATGTACTGATTCTGACCAATGGCTGTGCGGCGTTCCCGCTGATGAAGCTGGGCTACTGCAATGTATCGGCACTGGATAAGGTCGGAGACTCGATGCGTGAGTTCCTGACGCCGGATCTTCCGCCGGTATGGCATGTGGGCGAATGTATTGATAATACACGTTCTACAGGCATCTTTGCCGGTGTAGCCGGTGCAAGCGGCCATAAGATTTGTGAGATGCCGTATGCCTTTACCTCTCCGGAATGGGGCAATGAAAAGGGTCTGGATGCTGCACTCGGCTTCCGCCTGATGGGCATCAACTCGTATCATTGTGTCGAAGCACCGATTTACGGCTCCAAGAACGTCATTGAGTTCCTGAAGGAAGGAACCAAGGAAACCCTGGGCTCTGCGATGCACGTAGATGTCGATCCGGTGGCTCTGGGCAATAAGATTGTAGAAGACATTAAGGCAAAGCGCAGAGCGCTTGGCTGGGATCAGTAAACAGAAAAAAACTCCTGGTTGAAAGGAAGTACCGTCATGAAGAAAAGAATTCTTGCTCTGCTGCTCGCTGTGACAACGGCATTTGCTCTGACAGCGTGCGGCTCTGGCAATACCACAGCATCCAATGGAAGCGCATCGACAGCATCGACTGCTTCCGACCCGAATTTTAAGGGAGAAACCATTAAGATTGCGTATCTGCCGATTACTCATGCGCTGGCAGTGTTTGAAGCGGCAGAAGAGCTGAAGGACAATCCGGATGTTCGCGTAGAGCTGGTAAAGTACGGCTCTTGGACCGAGCTGATGGACGCGCTGAACACCGGCAATGTCGATGGCGCATCGGTTCTTGTCGAGCTGGCAATGAAGTCCAAGCAGGAAGGCATTGGACTCAAGGCAGTTGCACTGGGTCATAAGGACGGCAATGTCATTGTCGCTTCCGACAAGGTACAGTCTGCCCAGGATTTGAAGGGCAAGACCATTGCCATTCCGCATCGTCAGTCCTCTCACAACATTCTGGTAAATCTGGAGCTGGCAAAGGCAAATCTGACCGTCAACGACATCAAGATTACCGAGCTGGCACCGACGGAGATGCCGTCTGCCCTGGCAAGCGGTCAGATTGACGGCTACTGCGTGGCAGAACCGTTTGGCGCACAGGCAGTCAGCCTTGGCGTGGGTCATGTATTGGATACCTCGGAATCTCTGTGGCCGGATTCTCTGTGCTGCGCCCTGGTAATGACGGACGACTATCTCAACAACCACAAGGAAAGCGCAGACAAGTTTATTGCAGCATATAAAACCGCAGGTGCAAATCTGAACAAGGACAACGAGCTGACCCTTGCAAAGCAGTATCTGGGTCAGGATGAAGATGTTCTCAAGACCTCTCTGGAATGGATTTCCTATAATGATTTGGACATCACGCAGGATATTTACAACTCTCTGGTAGAGAAGGTCAAGACCTACGGCTTGTCTGACAACCCGCCGACGTATGAAGACTTCGTTTATCAGGCATCCTAAGGAAAGCAGTGCACACCATGAAAAAACTCCTCTCTGTTAAAAATATTGTGATTTCGTTTGCCGTTCTGCTGGTGATCTGGCAGATCGGCGTAACGGTCACCGATGTCAAAGCAGCGCTGTTCCCCTCTCCGCTGCAAACCTGGAAAGCTCTTGTCGAGATGGCAGAAGACGGAACACTGCTGCTCGGCATTGAGACCAGTATGTACCGTTTCGCTATCGGCTATATCGTATCTGTTGTCGTCGCAGTTTTGCTCGGCCTGCTGCTGGGCTGGTTCGGCAAGGCATTTCAGTATGTCAACCCGATTGTACAGCTGCTGCGTCCGATCTCTCCGACAGCATGGATGCCGTTTGTCGTTCTGTGGTTCGGCATCGGCGATGTACCGGCAATTGTGATTATCTTTATTGCCGCATTTTTCCCCGTCCTGCTGTCTACGGTATCCGCCGTCAATGGCATTGATCCGATTTACTTAAAGGTTTCCCAAAACTTTGGCATCAAGCAGCCTGCGCTGATGTGGAAGGTCATTTTCCCGGCAGCTTTCCCGCAGATTGCCAATAGCATTCATCTGGCTCTGGGTACCTCGTGGATCTTCCTGGTAGCTGGTGAAATGGTCGGTGCACAGTCCGGCTTGGGCTATATGATTATTGATGCCCGCAACAATATTCGTGCCGATCAGCTGCTGGCAACAATGATTGTCATTGGTCTCATTGGTTTGATTCTGGACACTCTGCTCAAAAAGCTGGAAAAGGTTGTCCTTCGTTCGTGGGGAGGTGCTGCATAAATGTTTATTGAAATCAAAGACGCATCGAAGACATTTGAACAGAATGGGCAGACATTTACGGCGCTGCAAGGTGTCAATCTGTCCATTGAACGCGGTGAATTCATTTGCCTGCTCGGCCCGTCCGGCTGCGGCAAGAGTACCCTGCTCAACGCCATTGCCGGATTCTCTCCGGTGACAAGCGGCAGCATCAAAATTGACGGCAAAGAAGTGACCGAGCCGTCCACCAAGTATGTGACCATCTTCCAGAACTATGGCTTGCTGCCATGGCGCACAGCGGAAAAAAATGTCGAGTTGGGTCTGGAGCCGCGCGGCATTCCGAAGGAAGAGCGCAAGAAGATTGCGGAAAAATATCTCGACTTGGTTGGTCTGGTGGATTTTAAGGACAGCTATCCGAGACAGCTGTCCGGCGGTATGCAGCAGCGTGTTGCGATTGCCCGCGCTTTGGCTGTCGATCCGGAAATCATCTACATGGATGAGCCGTTCGGTGCGCTGGATGCTATCACGCGTATGAAATTGCAGGAGGATATTCGCAATATTTCCCGTGAGGAAAATAAAACGATTATCTTTGTCACGCATGATATTGAAGAAGCGATTTACCTCGCTGACCGCATTGTCATCATGACGCCGAATCCGGGCAAGGTAAAGACGGTGGTCAACGTCAAACTGAGAAGCGACCGCGATAGAACCGCCGATGACTTCCTCGCCGCACGAGACAAGGTGTTCGAGCTGTTTAATATGAAGCATGAAGAAGCTTCGGTTGAGTATATGATCTAAGTGCATAGAAAATAAATCGCCAAATCCGATTTTTCGGATTTGGCGATTTTGCTTTTGCGTGAAATTGAGACTTGTCTCTCCCTCTGGGAGAGATGTCGCGAAGCGACAGAGAGGGATTTACTAACGATACTAGAGTATTGACATATATGTTGGAAGAGTTTATATTAAAATAATTAACATTAATTATTGGGAGGCACCATGAAAAAACAATCTAACACTTTACGGCTTATTATTGTGAGTATTTTGGGGTTAGCAATTATAATATTCTTTGAAGTTTCCATTCATAACCAATGCATTGACCAAATAAATACTAGCCTAGATAATGTATGTCATACTACATATACTGTACAGGGAGATGGGAAAACAGTTATAGAAGATCTAATAAATGCCACACCGGATACAATCAATTCTATTGTCAGCGCAATTGGTTGTTCGATTTTTTTGGGCGGCAGTGTATTCGGAATTGGATATAAATATTTACAATGTATGTATGGTAAAGATTCAGTTGGAATGAAGATTATCGATGAGACACTTGACTTTGCAAATGGGTTACTTGGGGTTTTTGCACTAATTGCTACGTATATAACGCTTATTACTAATGTTTCACATCTTACGATTAACTCTGTGCAGAGTGAGATTATCATACCGGCATTCGACTTTAGTTTATATTTATTTAACGTAATCACAGGACGATTTTTTATTAGAATATTAGATGCGATAATAGATATGCTAGAGGAAAAGAGGGTTGTTTATGAAATGTTAGTAGTGGCAATAGGTTTAGTTTGCGTGATAAACTTTTATTGTTATCATTTTATGTAATGAAATGCCTTAAAAGATTAGACCTTTTCGAAACGGCTTCGGCCGTTTCGTTTTTTATGCAGTTAGAGGTTGCTTTAATATTATTTCCACATTTACCCATATATAAATAAAATATGTTTTCTTGAAAACATCAAGCACTCACAATTTATTAGATGATTGTACTTTTTGTAAAATCTGGTATGATGATGTCGTTACCGCCTTTTCTTGGTACATACTTGTGACGGGAAGGGGGTGCTTCCGCATGGAAACTATCTCCAGCTTTTTTCTTTCCGTTGTGGCAGGTGTAGTTGCCTCCTACATCTTTCAGTGGCTGAACGGTAAAAGATAAGATTTCGGTAACCAGCCCCGGTTGACTACTCCGTAAAAGTAGAAGAACCCCTAGCAGGGGCAACTGCTAGGGGTTCGTTTTTTGTGTTTCCACATGGCAATACTTTCTCCAGCTTTGCCTATCTGTAGTATATCACGCAGATATAAAGCCGTCAAGCCGCCAAGATCTTAATAAACCCGAATAACCGAGGCGATTTTATGCACCATGCTCATATTGCTGAGAATGGTTAGGGCGTCGCGCATATGACGTTCGCGGACGGTGTCCGTGATGACAACCAGCTCCGCGGAATCGGTGTCAGACGGCTTCTGAAGCACCTGAGAGATGCTGACGCCGTTGTTGCCCAGCACACCAGATACACCGGCGAGCACACCCATGCGGTCTTCGACTTCCAAGCGCAGATAGTACTTGCTCTTAATGTCCTCCATCTTTTTGATGGGCAGAGATTTGTAGCAGGTGCAGCCGATGCGTCCGGTGCAGTGCATCTGAATGTTGCGGGCGGTGTCGATGATGTCACCGCAGACGGCAGAAGCGGTCGGCAGTTCACCTGCACCGCGTCCCATGAACATTGCGTCGTCCAAGGCATCGCCGTGAACAAAGACGGCGTTGAAGGCATTGTTCACGGTGGCAAGCGGATGAGAATCCGGTATCAGCATCGGATGCACGCGGACTTCAATGCCTTCGTCAGTGTTGCAGGCAACGCCTAACAGCTTGACCGCTTTGCCCATTTCCTTTGCATAGCGAATGTCGCGCGCCTGAATATTTGTAATGCCTTCTGTGAATACGTCGTCAAAGGTTACACGGGAATGAAAGGCAATGGATGCCATAATTGCAACCTTGCGCCCTGCGTCATAGCCTTCAATATCCGCGGTCGGATCTGCTTCGGCATAGCCAAGCTCGGTCGCTTTTTCCAGAGCTTCAGAGAACTCCATGCCGTCCTCTGTCATGCGGGTGAGAATATAGTTGGTCGTGCCGTTGACGATGCCCATAATCTCTGTGATATGATTTCCGGCAAGTCCCTGCTTGAGCGGATGAATGATCGGAATCGCTCCGGCAACCGATGCCTCGAACTGCAAATCGCAGTGGTGTTCTTTGGCGAGATCGAGCAGTTCGCCGCCGTGAACCGCAATCAGATCTTTGTTTGCCGTGACAACGTTTTTGTTGGCTTCCAGCGCCTGCTTGATATACGTGTGTGCCGGTTCAATGCCGCCCATCAGTTCAATGACAATGGAGACCTCCGGATCGGAGAGAATATCCTCCCAGCGATCGGTCAGCAGAGCGGTTTCGACACCAGAACGCGGCTTCGAGGCATCACGCACGAGAATATGAGAAATTTCAATCGGTGCACCTGCAATCTGCGGCATTTCATCAGCACGCATGGATAATAATTTGTATACGCCGGTGCCGACGGTGCCCAGACCGAGCAGGGCAATGTGAATCGGTTTGTTTGACATAGAATCTATCACCTTACTTTATAAATCGAAAAATACTAGTTCTTGTTTATCATAGCGCATTTGGTACCGATTTGCAATGGAAAATGGCATAGAAAGCGTCTGAAAATTCGCCAAAGCGCATTTCCCGTGATATAATAGAGAGCAGAGAAAAACCACGGCAATGCGAGGTTGAGCAAATGAAAAAACAAACGGTAAAAACACGGATTTTTATTGTCAATGCATGGATGATTTTCGTGACCATTGCATTGGTCGGTCTCATCAATATCGGCGTGATAAAATTATACTGGGAATCCATTGAACAGGAATGGCAGCTGTCTATGCAGACGATGGCGGCAACAGCAGATATGGGCCATCTGTTAAAACAATGGACGGTACATCAGCAGTCGTTTTATGTTCTGCTTTTGGCAGATATTTTGGTCTGCGCGGGTGTGTGGATTGTCGTCAGTCTGTTTTTTACCGGAAAGCTGGCGCGTCAAATCATGAAACCGCTGCATGCTTTGGAGCAAGGCGCACAGCGCATCCGAGACAATGATTTGACGCAAGACATTATCTATCACGGCGAGGAAGAATTTGAAGATATTTGTCATGCGTTTAATCAAATGCAGGCGCACATCTTAGTGGAGCGAGAAAAAAATAAAGCGTATGAGACATCGAGAACGGAAATGATTGCGGGAATCTCTCATGATCTCCGCACGCCGCTCACTGCGATTCGTGGAAGCATCAAAGGCATCTTGGACGGCGTCATCAAGGGAGAACAGCAGAACAAATTTCTTCAGATGGCGTATCGAAGAACCGAAGAGATGAATGCGTTGCTTACGCAGCTCTTTGAGCTGTCGAAGCTGGAGACGGGAAACATGCCGCTGCATCTGCAAAAAACCGATCTGTTTGATTGGGTGTCAACGTATATAGAAGAAAAACGCGAACAGGGAGAATCCGTCGAGTGGATAGCAGAACTGTCACAGGACACGGGAAGTGTCCGGATTGACCGAGAGCAAATGCACCGCATTTTTGATAATCTGCTGGAAAACAGCAGGAAATATGCAGAGGTACAGCCGATACGGATCAGCATTTCCGGAAAAGAAACCGAGAAAGAGGTACTGCTTCGGTTTGCGGACAATGGACAGGGTGTGCCGGAAGAAAAATTGGCGAGCATCTTTGAGGAGTTTTATCGGACAGATGCATCGAGAAAGAAAAAAGAAGGAAACGGACTGGGCTTATACATCGTCAAAAATCTCATAGAATCGATGGGCGGACAGGTCTGGGCGAAAAACGAAGCGGGATTGGCGATATATATCCAACTGCCGAAAGGAGAGTGACGGCATGGCAAAAACCAAAAAAATATTGATTGTAGAAGATGATGAAGACATTCAGATGATAGAAGAAGCCTATTTGCAGGCGGCAGGCTTTCAGACAGAGACCGTTGCGGATGGAACACAGGTAAAAAGCAAGCTGGCAAAAACGGTCTTTGACCTGATTTTGCTGGATTTGATGCTGCCGGGAAAGAGCGGATACGATGTCTGCAAAGAGATTCGAGAAGAGGTAGACATTCCGATTTTGATGGTGACGGCACGAACAGAATCGTTGGATAAAATCCGCGGCTTGGGACTCGGCGCAGATGATTATATTGCCAAACCGTTTGATCCGGCGGAGCTGGTGGCGAGAGTTCATGCCAATCTGCGGCAGTATGAGCGCTTGACAAGCAAGAGCGCATCTCACAACAAGAGAGAACCGGAGGAAATCCATATTCAGGATTTGACCATTCAGGTCAACAGCTGGAAGGTATATAAAAAAGGAAAAGAAATCAAGCTGCCGCATCGGGAATTTGAGCTGCTGAAATTTTTGGCTATGAATCCCAATCAGGTTTTTTCAAAAGAACAGCTGTTTGAAAAAATATGGGGCTATGATTATGTGGGAGACAGCGCGACTGTCATGGTGCATATCAACCGCATTCGGGAGAAGATTGAAGACGACAGCAAAAATCCCAAAATCTTAGAAACGGTGTGGGGTGCCGGGTATCGGCTAAATCAATAGGAGGAAGAATCATGTGGATAGTATATGCGGTCGGTTCGGCATTTTTTGCCGGCATTACGGCAATTCTTGCCAAATGCGGCATCAAAAAGACGGATTCTGATGTGGCAACGGCGATCCGAACCGTTGTGGTATTGTTGTTTTCCTGGGTCATGGTACTGCTCACCGGAAGCGCGGCAGGCATCACACAGATTGACGGAAAGACGATGCTGTTTCTCGTGCTGTCCGGCTTGGCAACCGGTGCTTCGTGGCTGTGTTATTTCCATGCGCTCCAGCTCGGTGATGTCAATAAAGTCGTGCCGATTGATAAATCCAGTACGGTACTGACCATTCTTCTCGCGCTGATCTTTTTGAGAGAAGGCTTGAGTGCAGCGAAAGCGGTGGCTGTTGTCTTGATTGGTGCGGGCACCCTGCTCATGATCGCCAAAAAGCAAAACGATTCACACAAGAAAGAGTACAAAAACAGCTGGCTGATTTATGCGGTGCTCTCTGCGGTATTTGCCAGCCTGACTGCCATTTTGGGAAAAATTGGCATTGAAGGACTGGACTCCAATTTGGGAACTGCCATCCGAACCACGGTTGTCCTTGTTATGGCGTGGATGATGGTCGGCGTCACGGGAAAATATCATCAGATTGGCAAGACAGACAAGAACGAACTGCGGTTTATTCTGCTGTCCGGTCTGGCAACCGGTGCCTCGTGGCTGTGCTACTATCGGGCATTGCAGGAAGGCCCGGCGAGCGTCGTCGTCCCGATAGACAAATTGAGCATTTTGGTCACCATTGTGTTCTCCTGGCTGGTCTTTCATGAAAAGCTGTCCAAGAAAGCGGTGTGTGGCTTAGCTTGCATCATTGCGGGAACACTGTTGCTTGTCATCGCATAGTTTAGAATTTGTTTAGAAAAGATCCTTCTGTTTGTTTAATGTGGCTTGGTACAATGACCGCATAAAAGAAACAGGAGGTCTTTTCTATGATAAAAGAAGGCATCAATGGATTTTGTATGGCACTGGCAGACAGTGTGCCGGGCGTATCCGGCGGAACGGTAGCCTTTATCATGGGATTTTATGATCGCTTTATCCGCTCCATCCATAATCTTGTGTTTGGGAAGAGAGAAAGCAAGACGGAGTCCCTGCGCTATCTCATCAAACTGGGCATTGGCTGGGCAATTGGCATGATCTCTGCGGTTCTTGTCCTTTCCGCTCTGTTTGAAAATCATATTTATACGGTCAGCTCATTGTTTATCGGATTTATTGCAGGAGCAATCCCGCTGATTGTCAAAGAGGAAAAAGACAGTATCCGGCAGGCGGCAAAGGGCATGATTTTCTGCGTGATCGGCATTGTCGTTGTGGCGGGAATTACTTTGGTGGATGGGCAGACGGGCAGCGCTGCCATGAATTTGAGCCAATTTTCGATTGGTCTTGGCATCAAGTTGTTTTTGATTGGCATGGTTGCCATTTCCGCCATGTTTCTGCCGGGTATTTCCGGCTCCACGCTGCTGCTGATTTTTGGTGCATACATCCCTGTCATCACGGCGGTGCGAGGATTTTTGGGACTGGATTTGTCGTATGCCCCGAGCCTGATGTTCTTTGGATGTGGCGTGCTTACAGGCGCAGTGACCGTGGTTAAGATCATCAAGGTTTGCCTGGAAAACTATCGTCCGCAGACTATTTATATGATTTTAGGTATGATGATTGGCTCGTTTTATGCGATTGTCATGGGGCCGACAACGCTGCATGTACAACAGGCACCGCTGGGACTGGGCAATTTCCAACTCATCGCGATGATTGTCGGTCTGGCGCTGGTGCTGGGTATGCAGTGGTTCAAGGAACGAAGCGAGAAGCATGGAGATTGAGATATTAAATGCCATACAAGGCCTGCGCACGCCGATAGCGGACCGTATCATGTGCGCGGTGACCAGCTTGGGAAATGTCGGCGTGATATGGATTTTGCTCGCAGTCGTTCTCTTGGTGTTGCCAAAGACGAGAAAATCCGGAGCGATTGTCATGGCCGCGCTGGTTTTGGATGTGATTTTATGCAATGGTATCTTGAAGCCTTTGTTTGCCCGTGTGCGACCGTGTGATGTCAACACGACCATACAGCTGCTCGTGCCCAGACCGAGCGACTATTCGTTTCCGTCCGGCCACACCGCGGCAGCCTTTGCGGCGGTAACGGCACTGTTTTTCGCAGGAGAAAAGAACCTGTGGAAACCGGCGCTGGTACTGGCGGTTCTGATTGCTTTTTCGCGGCTGTATTTGTATGTACATTATCCGACGGACATTCTCGACGGCATCGCAGTCGGTGTGATTTGCGGATATGTCGGTATGGTATGCGTGCGATATTTTAATAAGAAGAAAACAAAATAGGCAAACAAAAACAGTCCGAACATCATGTTCGGACTGTTTTTTTTCTATGATAATCAAAGAGAATCAAGCGATTACTTGCACTTTGCGAGCAGCTTTTCCCACTTCTCGTCCACGTACTTCTGTGCTTCTTCAATCATCCACTCGTTGCCCGGCTTGAAGCAGTGCTTGAAGCGGCCCTGCTTGGACATGTACTCTTCAATCGGGAGCTTCTTCTTCGGCATGTAAGTCAGATGCCATTCGCCCTCGACGACTTCGTACAGCGGCCATGCACAGGTCTCAACAGCGAGCTTGCAGATCTCTGCCATATCCTGCGCCTGGAAACGCCAGCCGCGCGGACACGGGCTCATGACGTTGAGGAAGCAAGCGCCCTCGGTGTAAATTGCCTTGTGTGCCTTCTCGTGCAGATCGCGGAAGTTGCCCAGAAATGTCGTCTGTGCAGCATACGGGATGTTGTGTGCTGCCATGATTTCGGTCAGATCCTTCTTGTTCTGCTTCTTGCCGTAGGATACCTTGCCGACCGGTGTGGTGGTGGCATCAGTGAAACGCGGGGTAGAAGAGGAACGCTGGATACCGGTGTTCATGTATGCTTCGTTGTCGTAGCAGACATATACCATGTCATGACCGCGCTCCATCGCACCGGACAGGGACTGGAAGCCGATGTCATAGGTGCCGCCGTCGCCGCCGAAGGTGATGAACTTGAAGTTGTCCTGAATCTTGCCCTTGCGCTTGAGGACATTGTATGCTGCCTCTACGCCGCCGCAGGTAGCAGCTGCGTTTTCAAATGCACAGTGAATGTAGCTGTCCGTGTATGCGGTGTACGGATACAGGAAGGAGGAAACCTCCAGACAGCCGGTTGCATTGGTGATTACTGCCTTGTCCTCCGGCTCCAGTGCACGCAGGACAGCGCGAACGGTGATGCCTGCGCCGCAGCCGGCACACAGACGATGACCGCCGACAAAGCGCTCTTCTTTCGATAACTGTTCTTTCAAACTATATGCCATGGTCTATTACTCCCTCTGTCCGATGTGGCGGTAAACCTCGCCGGTCTTGCCAGTCTCTACGATCTTGTCCAGCTCATCAAAAATGTATGTGCAGTCTTCTACGCGGAAGTCTCTGCCGCCCAGACCGTATACATAGTTGATTGCCTTCGGACGATTGTCCAGATCATACATCGCGCTGCGGGTCTCTGCAAACAGCGGGCCGCCGGCAGCGGAGAAGCTCTCGTCCTTATCCAGAACAGCAACAGCCTTGCAGCCGGACAGAGCCTCTGCGATTTCTTCAAACGGGAACGGACGGAATACACGAACCTTAATCATGCCGACCTTGCGGCCCTGTGCGCGCAGCTCGTCAACCGTCTCACGAGCGGTACCGGCAGAGGAGCCAATCAGAACGACAGCGGTCTCTGCGTCTTCCATCTTGTATGCTTCAAAGAAGCCGTAGTAACGACCGGTGATGTCGCCGAACTTCTTGCCAACCTCCAGAATGACCTTCTTGGCATTCTTCATGGCATTTGCCTGAGCAACCTTTGCCTCCATGTAGTACGGAGAGATGCCATACGGGCCGACAGCCAGCGGGTTCTCGTGCTTGAGCAGGTAGTTCTCCGGATTGTAGGTGCCGACAAAGCTCTTGACCATCTCGTCGGTCTCCAGCTCGATGTTTTCTACGGCGTGGGAGGTGATGAAGCCGTCCTGACATGCCATGATCGGCAGGCGAACGTCCGGGTTCTCGCTGATCGGCATACACTGGATGTAGTTGTCATATGCCTCCTGGTTGTTTTCTGCGAACAGCTGAATCCAACCGGCATCACGAGCACCCATCGCATCGGAATGGTCGTTGTTGATGTTGATCGGGCCGGTCAGAGCACGGGTTACCAGTGCCAGTGTGATCGGCAGGCGAGAGGAAGAAGCCACGTACAGCAGCTCCCACATCAGAGCCAGACCGCAGGAAGATGTTGCGGTGATGGCGCGTGCACCGGCAGCAGCAGCGCCGATACAGGTGGACATGGAGGAGTGCTCCGACTCAACCGTGACATATTCGGTGTCAACCTCGCCGTTTGCCACATACTGGGCAAAATACTGCGGGATTTCTGTGGACGGGGTGATCGGGAAAGCACCCATAACATCCGGGTTGATCTGCTTCATTGCATAGGCAACCGCTTCGTTGCCGGACAGTCTTTCACGAATTGACATGGATTACTTCTCCTCCTTTCCAAAAGAGATAGCCTGGAACGGACATACCTTATAGCAGATGCCGCATCCCTTACAGTGGTCAAAATCAAAGTCCTGACGCTTGCCGTCAACGACCGGAATCGAGGAATCC
>ERZ808240.3336-NODE-3336-length-15835-cov-11.871166_pt1 | contig 15835 bp, 16 predicted proteins | sample MGYA00521084_ERZ808240 | MGnify/ENA primary metagenome ERZ808240 (study PRJEB31516, sample SAMN03275571) | gut metagenome | biome: mammalia-associated habitat; material: feces | host: Papio cynocephalus | place: Kenya | collected 2012-08-06 ... | reverse complement strand
TATTGCCCCAACAACTTCTACTTATCTTGACAGAAAATATAATAATGCTTGTGCCGTGCTAAAACTGCTGGATTAAGCGGGAAGGCTAAGTTTAATATAAATGTTTATTATATTAAATATGCTAATCCGAACCGAAGGCTAGTGGCAACACACTGGTCAGGGGCAGAGCATAGAAGATGAAACTATAATTATAGAATATAATTCTTCCAAGAGCCAGCAGCTGTTTGATTTTATTAGACAGAAAAGATATGCCGAACTTATAGGAAACTATAAGAGGTAGAGGATAAAAAGCCTTTACGGTAACAAATTGACTACGGCAATCTACGAGACTTTTGCTCGCATGTCTCAGCCGTTCACGAACATCGTGCCCGAGGTTGATTTTCATGGAGCAAACGGCAACGTAATCCTTGGTGGAGATTCCATTGCCGCCGACAGGTACAGCGAAGCACGTCTCGCCCCCGTTGCGGAGAAATATATCCTCGACGGCGTTGAGAAGAACGCAGTAGATATGATTTGGAACTTCTCGGAAGACGAGCGGTGGCCTAGCGTCCTGCCGTCTGTCTTTCCGCGTCTGTTGGTAAACGGTTCTCAAGGAATCGGTGTGTCCATCGCCAATTCTTGGGCTTGTCATAACCTCCAAGAGACGTGCAATTTGCTGATTGAGTATATCAAGACAGGCAAGGTCGATAACGACAACTACTTGCCAGATTGGCCTTGCGGCGCTACGATTGTGAATAAGAGCGACCTTCCGCAAATCAACGTCACTGGCAAAGGAAAAATTGTCACTGAGGCCAAATATGAAATTGTCGGCAAGGAAATACGCTTTACAGAATTTCCTTTTCAAGTATACATCGAGCCTTTGATTGAGGAAATTAAGGACGCTATCGAAAAAGATAAAGTTCACAATGTTGTTAACGTTTACAACAAGAGCGATAAAAAGCAAGTGCTTCTTACTGTCACATGTTCAAGCGCAGCTAAAACTAAATTGACCCTCGAAGAACTCTTTGCGGCCACCTCTCTTCGCTCGCAGTTCAATGTAAACCAAGTGGCAATTGTTGGCAAGACCCCAAAGCTTCTGACACTACATGATGTGTGTGATATCTATGTAAGACACAACATCTTGTGTATTAAGCGAGAGCATAAGTTTGACTTAGACAAGACGCTGGATAGAATCGAGATTCTTGATGGGCTCGTCAAGGCTCTTGGTAACATTGATGATATTATCAAGACCATTAAAGATTCTGACTCTGCGGCTAAGGCCAAAGAGAATCTTTTGTCTTGCGGCTTCTCTGAGCGCCAAGCCGATGCGATTCTTGCGATGAAACTCTCTAGGCTCGCGCATCTTGAGACGGAAGCTGTGCTAAAAGAACTCCAAGAGAAGAGGGAGCTGGCAGCCAAGCTCGAAAAGGTTGTCAGCTCTGAGAAGGAGCAAAAGAAAATTCTTATCAAGAAGCTGCGCTCCCTTGCGAAAGAGTTCGGAACTCCAAGGCGGTCTGTTGTAGTTCAAAAAAATATTGCAAAACCGCAAAAGCTAACGAAGAAAGCAGAACCGCAAGATGTTGTGGTTACTTACACCGCCAACGGCTATATAAAGTGTACCCCTGCATCTCAATATCGTCCCGCATCTGATAATATCGCTGAGATTAGAACGACTACAGATGGGTATATTCAGATTTACAACACGAGCAAGGTCTATCGTCTCAAGGTAGACGGCATCAAGCGTTGCCTAGCCGCAGACAAGGGCACCCCCATTGGCGTAATCCTTGGCACGGGGCTTACACACGTCAACGCGGTCATTGGGTGCGGCGAGAATAGAGACGTTGTGGCCGTGTCCAAGAGCGGGCGCATCAAGCGTTTTAACACAAGCCTGTTTGACGGTACGACACAGAGCCTCAAAGGGCAGGATTTCTTCCCCAAGAACGATGTGGTGGCAATCGTGCCGTTCGAAAATAAAGCAATGACAATCACCACAAACAGCGACAAGAGCCTGACCGTGGACATGTGCCAGCTCAACAGCAGCGGCAAATTCTCCACGGGGCGAGTTGGTGCTAAGATGGACGTCACAGATTTTGTCACAAACGTCTTTGTATCCAACAAGGAGAGCAAGATTCTTTCTTCTCTTGGGGCAAAAGTTAAATAGAACAATTTGACTTTTGGAGTTGTCGTGGGGTATAATACGGTTGTCCGTAGCCCAAGAGAAAGGGTTTATAGAAAAGATATAATTTATAAAAGATGTAGTTAAGAGAGAAAAGGAGAAAATTAATGAAGCAGAATATGACAAATGAGGTGTCTGTCCGAGGCTACGTGTTTTCACACACACTTCAGGAGCGCGATTCTACCAAGCGTCCTGGTGAGAAGGTAATCATCGGCCTTGTCAACATCGCGACAGATGATGATGCGGTTAATGTCGTTCCTGTTAACTTCTTTGTTAACGAGAAGACGAACAAGGGCGGTGTTAATTCTACCTTTGCCAACCTTCACCAGCTCATTCTTGAGAACAAGACGGTGGAGGAAGTCGGTGTTTCTGACGCAACTCGCGTCCGTGTTGACGGTTCTATTGACGTAAATGACTTCTATGGTCGAGACGGTCAGCTTGTCACGGGCAAGCGTGTGCGCGGTTCCTTCCTTCACTTCCTTAACGCCAACGAGGCGATTTCCACTGAGCGCACTCCCGCCACTTCCTTTGAAGCGGATGTGCTTATCCAGTCTGCGGCTGAGCGCGAGTCCAATGATGGTTCTACCTATGTTTCCATCTCTGGCTTTGCGTTTAACTATCGCAACGAGATTCTTCCTGTGACGTTCTCTGTCCAGTCTGAGGGCGGCAAGAACTTCTTCCTCAACGAGGATATCTCCACTGCCAATCCTTATTTCGGCAAGGTGTGGGGCAATATTAAGTCCACGGTTGTCGTGTCCACGCAGGAGCAGGATGATTCTTCTGCCGCCTTTGGTGCTCCACAAGTCCGTGAGACTTCTCGCACGTTCCGCACCTGGGAGGTTGTTGGTGCTAATGTAAACCTTGGCCTTGGCGAGGATACAGTCACCGAGGAGGAGCTTAAGGCCGCTGACGCTCACCGACAGGAGGTGCTGGCTGGTGTCCGCGCACGTTACGAGCAGCGACAGAACAGCTCTTCTGGTTCTACGGGTTTTCCCGCCAGCGCCATGCCGCAGCAGTATAAGCCCCGCGCGGCTACCATGCCCGAGGATATTAGGTTCTAGCGAAGACTCTTAGACTCGGGATAATAGTTTTTTAGAGATAAAAGGAGAAAATAATATATGGCAATTGACCTTCTAAGCCTCAAGCCTCACAAGGTAAGTCGCGACCTGAGCGGATATATTACTTATATTTACGGCAAGGAGAAGATTGGCAAGACAAGTCTCGCTGCACAGGCACCTGACACACTTCTTCTTGCGGCTGAGCGTGGATACAATGGACTAAGCGGCATTATTGCACAGGATATCACCTCTTGGAGTGACATGCGGCAAACGTTCCGGGAGCTAAAGAAGCCCGAGGTGAAAGAGCGCTTTAAGGTTCTCATCGTAGACACGATTGACTTGATGGCAAAGTATTGCACCAAGTATGTATGCAACAACAACGGTATTTCAGACCTTGGCGAGCTCCCATACGGACGCGGCTATGCTGCGATGCGCAGCGAGTTTGAAGACGTGTTTAACGCCCTCGCCCAGATGGGTTATGCTGTTATTTTTATCAGCCACGATGCGGACAAGGTTATCAAGAGGGAAGACGGAACTGAATACAGCAGGATTGTGCCATCGCTTTCCCCTGACAAGGTAAACGCGATTATCGCGAATATGGCGGATATCTATGGCTACGCACATATCGTTCAAGATGCCGATGGTGTGCCTAAGCGAGTTCTAACGCTTCGCTCTCCAAACGATAGCATCGCTTGTGGTTGCCGTTTTGCCAACATTGACCCAGAGATTCCGTTCGGCTATCAGAGTCTTGTTGACGCGCTGAACCGAGCGATTGACTCTGTTGGCGAAGACAACATTACTGACGCTCCAATCGAGCCGCTTTCAACGCCTGACGACCTTGATTTCGATGCTCTTATCAACGAGTTCAATACTCTTGTCGGCAAGATTCAGTCCGTCACGGGTGCTGAGTTTGGCTCTAAGTGGGCACCTAAGATTTCTGGAATCGTCTCTAAGTATCTTGGGAAGAACAAGAAGGTTGCTGACTGCACTCCAGAGCAGGTGGAGCAGCTTTCTCTTATTGTCTCTGACCTCAAGGATGAGGTTGGAAACGGTCTGTAAGATTTAATTATTTTCAGCTAGACAAAGGGGAGGATGAAATATTCAATGTTTCGTCCTCCCTTTTTTCTTAAGGAAGGAAGGTTATGGCCGCACATACAAAAGGAGATGTGCTATCTTTGGTATCTGGCTGCTTTATGGATTGCGGCTATACGAGTTTTGACGGCAAGAAGGTAGAGCAGCAGCTGACTCAGATGGCTAAGGCTCTTAAGTTGACTTATAGTCAAATATACGATATAGTTAACTATTGGTTGGTAATCAGGCTTGTCGGCAAGCCTTACGCAGAAGCTCTCCAAGAGAAGAAGAAGTGTCTGAATAGGGTAACGTTTCTAACCTTCTCCAACGTGCGAGAGGAAGCCCAAGCATACTATGAGAAACAAGCGAAGATTGATGAAATCCGCAAGTCTCGCAAGAAGCAGGACACCGCACCGACTTCCAGGAGAATGACGGTAACAGAGAAACCAACCACAAGACCTATTGGTGTTTATTATTTCTCTCTTGACTAGAAAAGGAGGTTGTGCCATAAACGGGAACAAGTATTATGATACATCTGCCGTTGTGCAGATTCTTGGTAGCATATTCAAAGACTCTTCTTTTCTAGACCAAAAGGGAAAGTATTTTCTAACAGCCCAAGACTTTGCGCCGCAAGACTTTCACAGGGTGGTGTATGGCGCTGCGGCAGACCTTTACTCTAACGGTGCGAGAAACATCACCGTGACTGATATCGAGGACTACCTGAAAGACGGTAGACCAAACTCATGGAGTGTCTATCAGGCGTGCGGCGGGGCCAAATGGGTGGCAAGCGCCATAGATGCGGCTCACCCCGAGAACTTCAAGTTCTACTATGACAGGGTGAAAAAGTTCACTCTGCTGCGAAATTACACGAACGCGGGCATGGATGTCACGTGGGTGTATGACCCAGACAACCTCATTGACCCGAAAAAGCGCCAACAGCAACTAGACGAGCTTGACTCGACACCGCTTGCGAAGATTGCGGAAAAAGTGGAGTTCCGCATCTCAAGCGTGCGGCAAGATTCCGTGACCGTTGTTGACAAGACAGCTGTAAAGGCTGGTGACTCAATTGACGCTCTCTTGGACGGCCTACGTGACAGACCAGAGACAGGAATGCCGTTCTCGTATGGCTGGGAAGAAGACGGGTATTCGGAGCTTATGAATCAGGTCGGGCTAGGTGCTAGGCTTGGCAAGTTCTTTCTGCGTAGTGCTGCGAGCGGTGTTGGCAAGTCAAGAAGTTTGGCCGCCGATGCCTGTATGTTGGCTTGCAAGCACATATGGCAAAACAACCAATGGATTGACTTGGTGAAAAATCCAGAGAACTCCAAGAGACGAGGGGTACTTTTTATCTCCACAGAGCTGAATGTATCAGAGTTGCAGACGCTTTTCGTTTCCTTCATCTCGGGCGTGAACGAGGAAAAGATTCTTACGCATGAGATTACACCTGAAGAGAACGAGAGAATTCGTCTTGCGGCTGAGGAGTTAAAGGAAGCTCCGTTATATATCGAACTCCTTCCTAACTTTACCGTATCAGACGTAGAGAATGTGATTATTCGCAATCACACAGACCCTAACTATGGGTGCAACTATTTCTTCTATGACTATCTTGGCACCTCTCTTGGAATTCTTGAGGAAGTGGCAGGACGCGCGCGCGGCGTCTCGATGCGCGAGGATAGCATCTTGTTTCTCTTGGCAACCCGTCTAAAGGAGCTAGCTGTTCAATACAATATTTTTATCGAGAGTGCCACACAACTCAATGCAAGCTGGAAGACAGATATGATTCCAGACCAGAACCTCCTCCGTGGCTCGAAGGCTGTGGCGGATAGGATTGACTTAGGTACGATTCTTTTGAACGTGACTCCCGAAGATATTGCGAATATCAGACGTGCAGGGTATGTCGAGAATGAGTTTATGGGGGTAGAGCCGAATGTTAAGCTGTCTGTGTACAAGAACAGGCGCGGAAAATATGTGAACTGTTATATTTGGATGTACGCAGACAAGGGCACATGCCGATTCATCCCTCTTGGCGCTACCACTTGGGATTTGGAGCCTTATGAAATACCGCGTCTTCATTTGGACGCGATGGCTATCCCAGACCAGGTAGGTGATAAGTGATGGCATATAACAAAGACGAGGTAAAAGAGGCACTGGCTCCTGATGATATCTATGAGCTTCTTGAGCAATTGGGTGCTGAGCCTGAAATGTTTGAAGACCATATAGAGTCATTGACTATTTGCCATAGAGGCCACTCCCGTAAGCTATGGTATTTTTTTAATACTCAACTATTTAAGTGCTGGACGCACTGTCAAGATACGTTTGATGTCTTTGGCCTTCTTCAAAAGGTGAAAGACTTTACGTTGAACGATGCAGTCTATTATGTCGTATCATTCTTTAATCTAGACGCGAAGCTAGAGCAAACAGACGCCATCCAACTAACAGACGATTGGAAGCTTTTCAAGCATTATGAGGAGCTTACTTCAATTAAAGTGAACCATGACAAAATTGAACTCCCAGAAATCAGTCCAAACCCATTGGTTCACTATCCACAACCTGTTGTCAAAAACTGGGTGCAAGAAGACATTCCCAAGAGTGTTTGTGACTTTGCCAATATCCATTACGATCCCGTGAACGGCAGCGTCTTGATTCCGCATTACGATGAACAAAGTCGCCTTATAGGAATTCGTGAGCGTACTTTAGTGGAAGAGAATAAGGTCTTTGGCAAATACAAGCCTTGGAGACGCGGTAAGAAGATGTATAATCATCCACTTGCCTTCAATCTATACGGGCTGAATTGGTCAGCGCCGCAAATCAAAAAGATGCACGTCGCCCTTGTGTATGAGTCTGAGAAGTCGGTTTTACAAACAATCAATTATCTTGGGCTTGACGGAAATCTCGCTGTGGCCGTATGTGGGTCGTCTATCTCGAAGTATCAGTTTGAACTTCTTCGTTCTCTTGGGATGCGCGAGATGGTAATTTGCTTCGATAGGGACTTCGAGAGTATCGGAGATGATAACTACTATCGCGTTGTTCAAAAGCTTCAGAAGATATACGATAAATATTCGCCTTATGTCAATGTGAGCTTTTTGTTTGACAAGGACGGAAACAAGCTAGGTTACAAGGATTCTCCAACAGACAAAGGTAGGGAAGTTTTCTTAGAGCTTTGGAAAAATAGAGTAGTACTGTAAGATAAAGAGGTGAGCGATATAGAAATTAAGCAATACACCGAGAAGCTGCCTAAGTGGGTCACGACCCCGCTAGAGACGATTATGTACAACCGTGGCATCACCACGCCAATAGGCCAGGAGATATGGCTAAAGGCTGATTGCAGACAGACGTATGGCTGGGAGGATTTAGACGATGACGGTAAGATGCAGAAAGCATGCAAGAAGCTTTTCGACTGTGTCCAAGAGAACAAAGATGCGCAGATAATTGTTGATCCGGATTGTGACGGTTGGAATTCGAGCGCAATCCTAATTAATTATTTATATTCTCGTTACCCTAAATGGACAAGAGAGCATTGCAGCTACTTGTTTCATACGGGCAAGCAACACGGGATGTCAGACATGATGGATAGAATTGACTGTGACTTGCTTATCAGCCCAGATGGCGGCACGAACGACTTTGACCAACAGCAAGAACTTGTGTTACATCGTAATACGCAAGTGATAGTGCTAGATCACCACCAAATTGACAATCCAGAATTAGTTGAGGCAAGTGCAGCAACCATCATCAACGTGCAGAATAGTGCCTACCCAAACAAGGCGCTCACAGGCGGCGGGGTTGCTTATCGCTTTGTTAGTGCGTTTGAAGATTTGTACGTCCATGGGCCGCAACCAACGGAGTTTATGGATTTGTGCGCGGTGGCAAACATCGGCGACATGGCTGACGCACGAGAGCCTGAGATTAGAGCCATCGTGCGAGAAGGTCTGTCGAATATTAAAAATCCATTTTTGTTCGAGATGTGCAAGCAGCACAAGTACACTCTGGACAAGCGAAACGGATTGAACTATCGAAGCGTGGCTTTTGCCATCGTCCCTTTCATTAACGCTTTGACCCGCAGCGGAACTCCCCAAGAGCAAGAGCAAGTGTTCAGGGGTATGCTTACACAATATGCGTTTGACGATGTTGATTCTTCCAAGCGCGGCTTTGGTGGCTCAAAGGTAAAGCAGTATCAAGAGGCAGTGACAATTGCCGACAGGGTAAAGCGCCGACAAGACAAGCTTGTAAAAGAGTCGGTCGAGCGTCTTGAGAGAAAGATTAAGGAACAAAATCTCCTTGATAACTCCATCATTTTGCTTCTATGTGAGCCAGATGAGATAGAGGCTGCGCATTGCGGCTTGGTGGCGAACAAAATCCAAGCAAAATATCAACGCCCAACGCTAGTCTTGCGCCGCGTAAAAGACAAAGATAATGATGAGTATTATTATTCAGGCTCAGGCCGCAATTACTCTTTGTGCCCTATTGAGGATATGCGAAAGGTATGCGAGGACACAGGCGAGGTGATATTTGCTCAGGGCCACAATTCCGCTTTTGGTGTGGCTATTTTCGAAAGTCGCGTCCCCGCATTCGTCCAAAAGACGAACGAAGTATATAAAGACGTTGACTTTACTCCTGTCTATTGGGTAGACTATGTTTGGAAGCCATCTACGATGGTATCTGCCATCGTTCTCGCCATCGCAGAAATGGACATATGGGGGCAAGAGATGCAACCGGCGTCGGTTGCCATCGAAGACATTCCGCTTTCTGAGAACAATGTTCAGATTCTCGGTTTGACAAAAGGACGTCCGACAATTAAGATAGGATGCGGCAAGATTGAATTGATGCTGTTTGGCGCGAGCGAAGAACTGTACGAGAAGTTCGTCTCAACACCAAACGCGACTCTGACGGTTGTTGGCTCCTGTTCGAAAAACGAGTGGAACGGAGTCGCAAGACCGCAAATCTTGATAGATGATTACGAATTCAAGCAAAAATGGATATTTTAGGAGGAAAATGTACAACTACACTGTAGACATGGGCACTAAGGTCGTTGACCTTGACAACATCCTTTCTGTTATCGACCCCGATAATTGTTCTAGTGACAGTGGGGCCGTACTGCGACGTGAAATGCACTACCAATTTGGCGAAGCCGGCTGTAAGTTTGTCTTTGACGCTATTAAGGAAAAGATTGACGCTATCAAAGAACAAGATGGCGGAGAAGATGCTACAGAAGATACCCAGCAGCAATAGTGGTGCCTCTGCAAGAGAAGGGAAAAACGTAATGTCGCAACAGAAGGTAGTGTGCGGGGACGCATATAAGAATGTTGAGAAATATCTTGATGATAGTACGGTCATCGTTACAGACCCCCCTTATAACATCAAGTACCACTATCGCACATACACCGATAACAAAAAAGATGAGGAATATTGGCGTGATTTAAGCCATTTATGTTCTCTAGCCCCCTCCTGTGTCATTATGTATCCTGAAAGTCTTTTTGTCCTGTCCTCTTGGATGAATCAGATACCAACCAAGGTGTGCTCTTGGGTCTACAACGCCAACACGGAGAAGCAGCATCGAGACGCCGCGTATTTTGGTATCAAGCCGAATTTCAATCTTTACAAGCAGCCATACAAAGACATGAATGACCCAAGATGCAAGAAGTTGTTCGAGCGCACAGGCGGCGCACGGTCTTACGACTGGAAAGAATGGCCGCAAGTAAAGAACAAGAACAAAGACGATGGCGGAACGGGCGTTACTCATCCATGCCAGATGCCTGTGGAGATTATGAAATATCTTGTGGGAATTATTCCCACAGAATATAAGATTGTAGACCCTTTTGCGGGAAGTGGAACCACCGGCGTTGCGTGTAAGTTACTTGATAGAGACTTTATTGGCCTTGAGATTGATTCAGAGTATGTCCGTCTTGCCAATGCTCGCATATCGCAAGCAAACGAATAATATGAGAAAGAGCGTCCTGTTTTGTTTGACAGGCGCTCTTTTTTGCTATATACTTGTAGTATACGATGTTCCAAGAGAAAGGAAGTAGTCATATATGCGTATGGCGAATTGCCCGGTGTGCGGTGGGCACAATGTAAATGGTTTTAAGAAGCACAATAAGTGGTACTCTAAGTGCTACAACAAGGAGTGCGGCTTTACCACTCCTGTTGGTATGCCAACTCGCAAGCTCTCTCGTTACAACTGGAATCTCCTCTATGAGAGCATGACGGGAGAGGAGCTTCCTGATGAGGCTTGCGGGCGGCAGGATAGGGCCTATATGAAGAAGGAGAAGAGGTGCGGTCTTCCAGAGCTGACGTATTGCTTCACCCAAGAGGATTACGAGAAGTGGAGTGAGAAGTACGACATCTCTCAGGTGAATTGGGTTAAGCTCAAGGGCAAGAAGGCGGGAGACCGTCGTCGCAAGGCCAGAGCGAAGGTAAAGATGCAGCAGGAGGCAGTCAATGGGGCTTAGTCTACAGACGATTCAGTCAGATGAATTTTACACGCGCTATCAAGATATCGAGGCAGAAGTCAGTCTCTATAAAGAGCAGTTCAAAGATAAAAGCGTCTATTGCAATTGTGACGATTATTGTGCTAGTAACTTTGTGAAGTTTTTCACAGACCACTTCGATGATTATCAGCTAAAGTCTCTCACGGCCACATGTCTAAAGCCACAAGGAGAGTATAGCGGCGTTAAATACTTTTACGATGGCACCACAGAAGTCATAACTCCATTGATTAAGAGTGGAGACGCTCTTGAGGGGGTATGTGTCGGACTTGTGCGGCAAAACGATATCGTTGTTACAAACCCTCCCTTCTCTATTGGAAAAGATTTCTTCAAGATGCTGTTGTACGAGCAGGTTGATTTTCTTTGTATCGCGAATATCAATATTGCTTCTAGCGGTGGCGTTTTTCCTGCTGTGAAGGACGGCATTCTTAAGTTTGGAAAGACTCACCCGAAATATTTTATTGCTGGAAATGATATTCCTGACGAGGCAATTAAGACTATTGATGGGCAGCGTGTTGTCTCTTTTGGCAATACCTGTTGGTTTACTACGTTTGACACAGGTGCCCCCCCCTGTTAGAATTAACTAAACATTATAGCGCGGCAGAATATCCGAAATACGATAACTTTGATGCTATTGAGGTTGGTCGCATCACGGATATCCCCTGTGACTATTATGGGGCAATGGGTGTACCTGTCACTTATCTTCAAAAGCACAATACTCAGCAGTTTGATATGATTTGGCTTGCAGGAAGTCCTGGATTCCCAGAAGATGCGCTTGAAAAGCTAAGGCACGAACCTGGAACGTCTCTTGACGCAGTGCTTGATGGTAAGCGTAAATTTAACCGAGTTTTTATCCAAAGAAAGAAGAGAGACAAATGATTGGTAGTAAGAAAGATAAACGGCAAAAGATGGCGGAAAAACTGCGCAAGGATGTAGAGCGCTACAGATATGACCAATTTATTGACGTATGGGCTTTTGCCGACACGCTTAGTCCACAAAATGACGCAGGTGAAGATTGCGCGCAAGCGTGGTGTGCTGATGATATGCTGCGCCTCGCCGACCTCATTGACCCCACTTGTGAAAATATGGCAAAGGTGCATCCAGTTGATGGATTTACGTGCTCAAAATGTGGGTGGTCTGGCCGCGTGGAGGAGGACGATACAGACTTGGACGAATATCAAAAGCCTATGTTTGATAATTTTGCCGAGTTTTCACCACGCTACTGCCCCAATTGTGGCGCGAGGGTGGTGAGGAGCGATGACTAGCAAGCGAGACGTGATTGAATGCCCTTATTGCCACGAGTCCAATGCGGTAAAACTGTGGTTCCTCAACACTGACCAGAACAGCTTTGTCTACTGGCACGATATTGTATCCACCGACCCAAGTAGCAGGAGAAGTGCATGTAATGTTTACGTCTGTCCCACTTGCGGCAAGGTAGCGCTCTTGGACGTGAGCGTCGATGATTGATAAAAAGATTCAGAAGATACTATCTGAGATGCTATTGGTGGCGAACCATCTTGAGTCAAGAGCAGACGGCGCCTATATGGAACATGATGATGTGATTATGTCACCTCGCGAGGTATATGCCTTGTCTGATGATATCAAATCGTGGTATAATATGTTTATTAAGCAGTCCGGCAGAAAGGAGAAAGCTGATTGACAATTTCTCGATTTGACATACATAATCACACGCACTACTCGAATCTCAGGCTGGTCGATTGCACTGTGCGGCCAAGACAATTAATCGACAGGGCTATTGAGCTTGGTTTGACAGGAATTGCCATTACAGATCACGAATCTCTTGGAGGCCATGTAGAACTTGACCGCATCCAAGAAGAATATAAAGACAAATATCCAAACTTTAAGATTGTGCGTGGTAATGAGATTTATCTAACTGACACTCGTGACAAGGGGCAGTACTATTACCACCATATCTTATTGGCGCTAGATGCCACAGGTCACAAGATGTTACGCGAACTATCAAGCACTGCGTGGATTAACTCCTATTTTGATAGGGGTATGGAGAGGGTGCCAACACTCAAGTCCGAGGTGGAAGCAGTTGTTGGTAAGTACGGGCAAGGGCACCTCTACGCAAGTGCGGCGTGTCTCGCAGGAGAAGTAAATCACAATCTAAGTCAGATGATACAGGCGGAGCAAATTGGCGACACCCAGACTGCGAACAAATGTCACAACAATATCGTCAATTTCATCCTGTGGTGTGAAAATACTTATGGCAAGGATTATTTCTCGCTAGAAGTGGCCCCTGGCAGAAGCGATGAGCAGCTAGCCGTTAATTCTCGCATGGGCAATCTTGCCCACGCGTTTGATTTGCCAATAGTAATTGGGTGTGATACGCACTACCTTCGGAAAGAAGATCGTTTTGTCCACAAGGCGTTCCTTAACTCAAAGGACGGCGAGCGAGAGATTGATTCGTTCTACTCTTATGCTTATCTGCAATCCGAGGAAGAGATTCGAGAGAATCTTAAAGGCACAGGACTGGATTATAACGAGCTTTGCGCTAGCTCAATGAAGATTTGGGACAAGTGCCAATATTACTCTCTTGCGCACAAACAACAAGTGCCGCAAGTCCCAGTGCCTGATTTTCCAAAAGAGAACAAAGGAAGCCACAAATATGACACAAAGAAATATCCGACACTTGATTATCTGATGCACTCTGACAACCCGCAGGAGCGCTATTGGATAAACTATTGTCAAGAACAACTGGAGAAAAAAGGTCTTAATAACGAAACTTATCTTTCTCGTTTGGAAGAAGAGGCTGACATCAACAAAGTCATCGGCGATAAACTCGACACTTGTATGTTTGCCTATCCCATTTTTCTTCAACACTACATTAATCTATTTTGGGAATGCGGTTCGACTGTCGGTGCTGGGCGTGGAAGTGCTTGTTCAGGACTTAATCACTGGTTGTTGAATGTGACTCAACTTGATCCTGTGGTTAATGAATTACCTTATTGGAGGTATTCTAATAAAGAACGTGTTGAGCTTGGAGACATTGATATAGATTTGGCCCCATCTAAGCGCGAACTTGTGTTCCAGAAGATACGAGAAGAGCGCGGACAGCTCGGGTGCGTGCAAGTTTGTACATATGGAACAATTTCGACAAAAGCTGCGGTAAAAGTAGCTTGTCGCGGGTACAGAAGCCAAGAGTACCAAGAGGGGATAGACTTAGATGAAGCTGAATATATTTCAAGTCTTATCCCATCCGAGAGAGGGTTTCTTTGGAATCTATCTGATTGTTTTTACGGCAATAAAGAAAAAGATAGAGCGCCAGTGAAAAACTTTATTTCTGCTGTTGAGAAATATGGTGGGTTAAAGGACATTCTCCTTGGTATCGAGGGCCTTGTTACTCAAAGGGGTATTCACGCCTCAGGAGTGAATTTTTATGATGAAGACCCCTATAAGACCGCCTGTTTCATGAAAGCAAAAAATGGCGCTATTATCACACAATATTCACTTCATGATGCGGAATATTGCGGGGATGGACGATAGTTTGCGTCCCCTATATTATTTTTTCATTTGGTCAATGAGGTTATATATTTAAAAAATATACAGCTATCGGGGAAGCCTAAGTCTGTATTTTCTTACATATATGGTAATCCCGAGTCAACTATGTTTTTCTTTGGGGCGCATCAAAAAAATAAGGATGAAAGAACAAGAAGGACGTTCTTTTAAAGAAATATACGATGCTTTTCCTAAAGTCGTCCCAACAACAATAAGAGAAGCATTAAATTATCATACTTGGAAAAACATATAGATGTATCGACTATTTGCTTTGTAGCAAAGTACAATTACTATCGACACGTAATTGGAAACAGTAATTTTTTTCTAAAAAGAAAAAAAAGAGATAGTCAGGTTTTTATAGAAATATAAAAATAAACCGGTGAAGCTCGATTTTCTTGTAACAGAAATTCAGGACATTATTACTCAATGTCTTAATCTTCTCCAAAAGAATAAAAAAATTGAACAGAATTTGACCCTACGACAGATGTATAACAAATACCTCGCGCCTACCGTTCTTCCGCTGGAAGATGAGAGACTTTGGAACGCGGCCAGCAGCGGTAAAATTCTAAAACTGTTTCAGTTTGACACGCAAGTTGGCGGTCAAACAATCAAGCTCCTCAAACCGCACACGCCAAGAGAGATGGCAAACTGTAACTCTATCATGCGGCTTATGGCTCCTGAAAAGGGCGGAGAAACGCCTACCGAGCGGTATAAGCGAATGATGGATGATATTTCTCAGTGGTATACGGAAATGGACGAGTGGGGCCTTACTCAAGAGGAGCAGAAATCACTTGAGCCGTATTATCTTCCTGCTTATGCTTCACCCGCACAACAGGAAGACATGATGATTATTCTTATGGAATTTTGCGGTTTTTCCCTGAAAGACGCGAACTTTGCTAGAAAAGTTTGCGCCAAGAAAAAGATGGACCAGATTCCGAATCTTCATAAGATGGTTCTTGATGGTGCGGCAAATGAGAATTTAGGCAAGTATATTTGGGAAACAGCAATTAAACCACAAATGGGATATTCTTTCTCTCTAATTCATTCGCTCGCCTATTCATATATCGGTTTGCAAACCGTATATCTTGCCACCTATTTCCCATCTGTCTATTGGAATTGTGCCTGTCTTCGAGTTGACGCGGGACTTGAGGAGGAAGACGGCTCTAACTACGCTAAGATTGCCAAAGCCATTGGCAACATGCAGAATCACGGCATTAAGATTGCGCCCATTAACATTAACAAATCAGGATATATGTTCGAGCCTGATGAGAAGGACAACGCCATTCTCTATGGACTCAAAGGACTAAATGGCGTGGGTGGAGAAATGATTAACACCATTATTAACAATCGTCCCTACGCTTCTGTCGCGGACTTCGTGGAGAAGACGGGCGCTAACAAGACCTGTACCATCGCCCTTATCAAGGCCGGTGCCTTTGATGAGTTCGGCGACAGGGCAGATATCATGCGCCAGTATCTCTCTCAGGTGAGCGAGCCAAAGAAGCGCCTGTCGATGCAGAACTTCAAGATGCTCGCAGACGCCAATCTCTTGC
>ERZ808240.3335-NODE-3335-length-15837-cov-17.171525_pt1 | contig 15837 bp, 15 predicted proteins | sample MGYA00521084_ERZ808240 | MGnify/ENA primary metagenome ERZ808240 (study PRJEB31516, sample SAMN03275571) | gut metagenome | biome: mammalia-associated habitat; material: feces | host: Papio cynocephalus | place: Kenya | collected 2012-08-06 ... | reverse complement strand
AATAGAACTTTCTAAAGAAAGTTCAAAAACAATAGTTTATCTATTGTATTTTTTAAGTTAAAAAAACAAAAGTGAGTGCAAAAAGGTGCAAGTATAGCCAAAAAGTGGGTGCAAAAAGGTGCAAATTATTACAAAATACCTTACAAAATAGGGGAAATATGCTATTGTATAGATTGTGGTAATTAATACAAAGAAAAATATATGATGATTTATTGAATTGGAAAAATACAAAGAACTTTAAACCGTTAATGGTTTTAGGTGTAAGACAGTGTGGGAAAACATATATTATTGAAAAATTTTGTCAAAATGAATATAAATATTATAAAAAAGTAAATTTATTAGAAAATACAGATGTTGTCAACTTATATAAATCTAATGAATCATCTGAGGTTAAATACAATAATTTAAAATTAATGTTGGATTTTGATTTTGAAAAAGAAGATAGTGTTTTATTTATTGATGAAATTCAGGCGTGTGAAGAATTAATATCTGAATTAAAATTTTTTAATGAAAGACATAGCAACGTAAGAATTATATGTGCTGGATCACTTTTAGGTGTTAAATTATCAAGATTAACTAAACCTTTTCCTGTTGGAAAAGTCACAAGATTACATATGTATCCGATGGATTTTGAAGAATTTTTAATAGCTAATAAACAAGAACTTTTACTTAATAGAATAAAAGAATGTTTTGAAAAAAACGAGGCAATGGGTCCAGTTCATAATAAAGCTTTAGAGTATTATAAAAAATACTTATTATCAGGTGGAATGCCTAGTAGCGTAAAGAATCTAATAGACTGTCAAAATGATTATTTTAAATATGATCCAAGTATATTGAATGATATTATTGAAGATTATAAAAATGATATGCATAGTCATGTTACAAACGCTAATGAAACTTTAAAAATAAGAAAAATTTATAATTCTTTATCCTCACAACTTCAAAATGCTTCTAAAAAATTTCAATATTCAGTTGTAGAATCTGATGCAAAATCTAGAGATTTTTCTTTACCGTTAGAATGGTTAATCGAAAGTAATATGATTCAAATTTGTAAATGTGTTAAACGTCCAGAAAAACCTTTATTAGGATTTGTAGATGAAAATACTTTTAAAGTATACTATTCAGATGTTGGAATTTTTAATAGATTAGTTAATAATGATACTAAAACGATTATTTTAGATGATATGAAATTATATAAAGGAATAATAACTAAAAATTATGTGGCAAATGAACTTAAAGCATGTGGTATAGATTTGTTATATTGGAAAGGAAATAGAGATTCTGAGGTAGACTTTTTAATAACAACAAAAGATGATGGAATTATTCCTATCGAGTTTAAAGCAGATAACAATACGCAATCAAAAAGTCTAATAGTTTATAACAATTTGTACTTTCCAAAATATATGATAAGAATTAGTTCAAAAGATTTTGGATACAATCCTGAAAGTAAAATTAAATCTATTCCTTTATATGCAACATTTTTAATAAAAGAATTAGTTTAATAATATTAAATACTTCCATATTTCGACAAATAATATCAAAAAAATTAAATATAATAATAAAGGATATTAAAGGAGAAATAAGTTTATGAATATGTTTACAATCTTTTTTATAGGACTATTTATAGGTGGATTATTAGGAATAACCTTAATGTGTATATTACAAATTAATAAAGATAAATATTAGAGAAAAGGTCATAATTGATCTTTTTTTAGTTTATCTAAATTTTTATTCATATTATTTTTTCTTTGATACTATTATTTAAAAGAGTGTGATTTATTAATAATGTTAGGAGACTTATGGAAAAGCAAGATTTTAAAAAATTAAAAAGAAAAGATCTTTTAGAATTATTACTGGCACAGACTAATAGAATTAAAGAATTAGAAGAAGAAAATGTAAGACTTCAAAATGAATTAAATAATCGAAAAATTAAAATTAATGAATCAGGAACACTTGCAGAGGCAGCGCTTAAACTCAATAATCTTTTTGAAGATGCAGAGAAGGCCATTGATGACTACTTTTACAATCTTGAAGCTAGACAGGGGAGTGGTATAACCAAAAGAGATGTTATAGTTACAATAAATAATATTAGAAAGCCACTTAATAATAAGAAAAATTATGAAAAAAATTAAGGAAAAATTAAATTATAAAGATTTAATTATATCAGATATTGAAGATGAAATTGCTAGAGAAAAATATAAAAAAAGTTTTACAAAGATACTTACTAACACTTTATTTTTATTAGTAATAATTTTAGCAGTAGGATCAATTATAACAACTATCTTTATGCCAGTTATAGAAGTTACATCATCTAGTATGAAGCCTCTAATTAATGATGGTAATTTTATTTTAAATTTTAAAACTAATAATTATAAAACTGGAGATATAGTTTCATTTTATCATGGTAACAAGATACTTATTAAAAGAGTTATTGGAACTAGTGGAGATTTTATAAATATAGATATAGATGGAAATGTTTATGTTAATGGAAAAAAAATAAATATTCCTTATGTAACAAACTTAAAAAAAGGAAATGGAGATGTAACCTTTCCTTTGCAGATACCAGAAAATTCCTTATTCGTATTAAGTGATGAAAGAGATAATATGTTTGATTCAAGAACTAGTGAAATAGGTTTTATAAGTAAAGATGATACAATAGGCAAAGTTATATTAAAAATTTATCCATTAAATGAGTTTAAATTCATATAATAACTTAAGCGGGAGGTTTTATGAGAAAATTTAAACAATTTATCTTACTACTCTTTATATTCATTTTAGTACTAAATCCCTTTTTAAATGTTTTTGCAAGTAATAATGAACAACAAATTAAATATGTTGGTACAACTACAACTGGTGAAAAGGCTACAATTAGTAAAATTATTACTCCTTCAGAATTAGAAAATTATTTTGACATAACCTTAAAAGTAACAACAGAAGAAGAGGCAAGAAAGCAAGATATGTCAATTGTAATAGTTATGGATATATCTAATACTATGAATGATTATTTAGATATAAATAAAACTGCTACTAAATATGATGCTGCAATTAAAGCTATGGAAAGTTTTATTAAAAAATTTGCGAGTGTTTCTTTAAATGTTCCTAGCTCTGTAACTCGTAAAATTGGATTTGTTGCTTTTAATACTGATGCTCATTTAATATTTTCATTAAGTGATTGTAAAACTTTAAAGCAGGCAGATACATTAATAGATAAAATGAAAATAAGTACTAAAAAAATAATTAAAGCTGAAGGGTATGGAGGTTCTCATTTACGATTTACTAATATTGAAGCAGGATTAAAAGCATCTAGTGATATGCTTGGTAATAAAACTAGTAATAAACATGTTATTTTCTTATCAGATGGGTTTCCAACAACTTATATTTCATCTGGTTATAAAGGATATGATCCCTATACAACTTATAAAGCAAATATTAATGATTCAAAAGAAGGATATTTCTTTGATGGTAAAAAAAATACTACGGCAAATAATCAAAAAGTATGCTTATATGGAACTAGTTATAGCGATAGAGGGGCAATAAAAGCAAGGAATATGGCTATTCAAATGAAAAATAATAATATAACTATCCATTCTGTAGGTGTTGGAATAATCAAAAAAGAAGATGGAGGAACCTTAAAAACTATTGCTGAATATCGTAATCAAAGTGATAAAAGTAATTTTTCGGTTATTGATATTGAAAAAAATGCAACAAAGTATGAAATTGGTGGTGAAAATGATTTAGAAGGATATAAAAATTGGTTAAAAAATAAAATAGGTTCAAACATATATTATGATGCGACAGATACTGCGGGAATGAATGAAGCATTTAATGGAATATTTGAAAATGTAAAACTCTTATCGGAAGCTGGAGAAGTAACTGATCCAATGGGAAATGATATAGAGTTTGTTAAGTTTTATAATGATCAAGATAATAAGGTTTCATTTGAAAATGATACTATTAAATGGAATTTAAAAGATTCTAAGTTTGTAAAAAGTTCAAAAGATAATGTTACTTATTATGAATATGAACTTAAGTACCGAATAAGATTAGAAAATGAAAATCCTAATTTTAACTATAATAATGCTATCTCTACTAATAAGAAAACTACCTTAAGTTATGTTATTAAAGATGGTGAAGATATTACTATTAAAACATTAGATTTTGAAATTCCTAGGGTAGAAGGATATTATGCTTCATTAGAGTTTGATAAAAAATCAGATTATAAGGATGAAAAAATAGAAGGAGTAGTTTTTGAACTTGTACATGATGATGATTGTTCTTGTATGAGTGAGATTAGTCATATTGATAAAAATTACAAATTAACGGCAAGCTCAAATTCTAGTGGTAAGGTTATATTTGATAAGGTTCCTTCAGGACATAGTTATAAATTACATGAAATAGTGACTGATGAATATCATAGTTTAGATGATAATTATTATAATGTTAAGGTAGATTTTGGCCTTATGACACATAACATAGCAAGTAGCACAATTATAAATAATATAATTAAGAAGGATTTAACTATAGGTAAAGTTGTTAAGAATATAACAACTAATAAATCATTTGATTTTGAAATAAATGCAAATTATAAAGATGAAAAATTAAATGGGACATATCAAGTTATTAGAAACACTAATGGCAAAATAACTAATGAAAAAATAACATTTGTTGATGGCACAACTACATTTAAATTAAAACATAATGAATCAATAACAATTAAGGATTTACCTTTTAAAATAGATTTTAATATTAAGGAATTAAATTATGATGGTTTTAGTGTTAAATATCAAATTAATGATGGCGATATAAAGAAATTTAATGATAATAAAATAAAAAGTAGTTTAGAAGATGACATGAAAATAAAATTTATTAATTATTCAGGATATGTAATGCCTGAAACTGGTAGCAATAAAATGTTAATTTTGGCAATAATAGGTACATTTTTAGTTTTAATACCTATTTTGTATATATTAGTTAATACTTTTAAAAAGTTTAATTAAGAAAGGAAAGGAAGAAAATGAAAAGTATAAAAAGACTTATTTGTATGTTATTCATGTTAGTGCTTTCAGTTGTAAATGTTAGTGCAGCAGAAAAAGGTACAATAACTATTAACAAAGCAATTGTTAATGAAAGTTATAATATCTATAAAGTATTAGATTTAGAAACTTATGATAAAGTTAATAATCATTACATTTATAGAGCAACAACTGAGTGGAAATCATTTTTAGATAAAGCAACTGATTATTTAGAAGTAAAAAATGAAAATGGCGATAAATATTATGTTTGGAAAGATGGAGTAGATAAGGCAAAAGCTAAAGAATTTGCTGAAGCAGCATATAAATATGCAAAAGATAATAATATTACTCCAACTATGACTAAAAAAGCTGCATCAACATCTGTTAAATTTGATAATTTAGAATTAGGATATTACCTAGTAGACTCATCAGTAGGAGCATTGCTTCATTTAACTACAACTAACCCTAGCGCTACAGTTAATGAAAAAAATACCTTAAATCCTAATGTTGATAAAAATGTTTTAGAAAATAGTACTGGAACATATGGTAAAGAAAATGATGATATGATTGGAAGTACTATTAGCTATAAGACGATAGTAACAACTGGTGCTGGATATGGAAATTATGTATTATATGATGTAATAGATAAAGGTTTAACATTTGATGTTAATTCAGTAGTAGTTAAAATTGGTGATAAAGTTGTAGATAATACTAACTATACAGTTAAAACTGATGTTACAGGTTATACATTTGTAGTAGAATTTAATAATGAATTTATTCTTAAACAACCTAAAAATACTAATATAGATGTTTATTATACTGCAACATTAAATAAAGATGCTGTTGTTGCAGGAAGTGGCAATGTTAACGAAACATATTTAGAATATGGAGAAAAGTTAGCAACTGATAAAAGTAAAACAACAACTTATACATATTTATTTAACCTAGTTAAAACTAATAAAGAAGGCGTTGAATTAACTGGTGCTGAATTTAAATTACTAGATAAAGATGGTAAGGAAATAAAAGTAGTTCTTAAGGATGAAGCAAGTAATACTTATAGAATTGCTACTGGTAATGAAGTAGGAGTAACAATCAAAGCAGGACACGCTACAATTGAAGGCTTAGATAAAGATTCATATAAATTATTAGAAGTAGTTAGTCCAGAAGGATATAATAAATTAACAAGTCCAGTAGATATTCAAATTAATGGAAAAACAAATAGTTCATCTTATGAAATATCTGAAATTAAAGTAATCAACTATACAGGAACAGAACTACCAGAAACAGGTGGAATAGGTACTAAACTATTTATTACAGGAGGTTTATCATTAGTACTTATTTGTGGATTAGTATTAGTTACAAAATTAAGATTATATAAAGAAAATTTATAATAATTAATATAGTAAAGATCGAAGGAGGTTAAAGTAATATGAATAAAAGAAATACTATAATTATGATAATACTATTTTTCATAGGACTTTTAACCCTCTTTTATCCTACTTTAAGTAATTATTATAATGAAAAAATGGGATCTAAAACTATTTATAATTATGAAAGTATAATTGATAGTTATGATTCTAAAAAATTTAAAGAAATAAAAGATAACGCTATTAAGTATAATAAAGATTTATCTAAATTAAGTGATCCTTTAATAGATTATAAGGAAATAAAGAATTATAATAATATTCTTAATGTAAATGATGAAGGAATGATGGGATATTTATCTATCGATAAAATTAGAGTTGAAATACCTATTTATCATGGAACTAGTAATGATACATTAAACAGTTTTGTAGGGCATGTTGAAGGAACTAGTCTTCCAATAGGTGGAATTGGTATCCATAGTGTTTTATCAGCTCATAGAGGGCTTCCATCAGCTAAATTATTTTCTGATTTAGATAAGTTAGAGGTAGGAGATACATTTAAAATTATTGTACTTGATGAAGTTTTAACTTATAAAGTAGATAAAATATCAATAGTTAAACCTAATAATAGTAAAGAATTAATAAAAGTTAAAGATAAAGATTATGTAACTTTACTTACTTGTACTCCTTATGGAATTAATACACATAGATTATTAGTAAGAGGAGTAAGAGTAGATAATAATATTAGTAAAGTTTATATAAGTACAGAAGGATTTAAAATAAATAAGTTAATAGTAATACCCATTTTAACATTACCTATAATAATACTACTAATAATAATTATTGTAATTAAACCAGTTAAGAAACCAAATAATATGATATTTAAAAAGTGTCTATATCCTAATGGGAAAGATTATTTTAGGAGGTAATATGAAACATTTAAAATTTATATTGTTAATATTAATGTTATTTACTATAAATGTTTATGCTAATAATTATAGTGTAGACTTAAGTGCAAGTGGTAAAATTAATGTGGTATTAACTGATAAAGAGAATAATGAATCTATAGAAGGAGTAGAATTAACTTTATATAAGATTGCAAATGTTTTAGAAGAAGATTATCATTTAACTTATAAATACGTTGATAATATTAATTGTGATGTATCTTTAGATAATTTAGAATCTAAGCGCTTAGTAGATAAAATTAATTTATGTGTAAGTGATGGTTTAATTATTGATACAAAAGTGACTGATTTAGAGGGGAAAGTTACATTTGATAATTTATCTTTAGGGTTATATTTAGTTAAGCAAACTAATAAAGTTAAAGGATATTCTAGTATTAATTCATATTTATTAACTATTCCTAAAGTAGAAGATAATAAATTTATTTATGAAATAAATAGTAAACCTAAAACTGATATTTTAAGATTAATGAGTATTACTGTTAAAAAAGTATGGAATGAATCATTAAGTAATAAGAACGATTTAGAAAGTTTGCCTAAGTATGTTGAAATTGGTTTATATAAAAATAATGAATTAATCGATAAGGTTAAACTAAGTAAAGATAATAATTGGGAATATACTTGGGAAGATATAGAAAAAAGTGATGATTATAATGTATTAGAATTAAATGTTCCTAAAGGATATATTGCTACTTATGAAGAAATAGATAATACTTTTATTATTACTAATACAAAGACTTTAGTACAAACCGGTAATAATTATTATTTGGTAGTAATTTTAGGTACTAGTGGAATAATGCTTATATTATCAAGTATTATTTATAATAAATATAAGGAACATAATGAATAGAATATCTAAATTATTATTGTTAATGGGAATTATTTTATTATCTTTATCTATTTTATTATATTTTTATTTTCAAATAGAGGAGATTTGTTCTAAAAAAATGGTTAAGGATACTATGAATAATTTAATTAATAATGATAGTGAAGTTATCCATAATGATAATTTTGATATTAAGGTTATTGATAATGAAGAATATATTGGGTATTTAGAGATACCTTCTTTAAATTTGTTATTACCTATAACTAATGGTTATTCATATAATTCTTTAAGGAAAAGTCCTGCTTTATATTATGGAAATTTAAATAGTAATTTGGTTATTTGTGGACATTCTTATAAGGCTCATTTTGGTAATTTGTATAAGTTAAAACAGGGGGATACTGTTATTTTTAGAGATATAAATAATAATAGGTATGTTTACGAAGTGGAGTTAGTAGAAATTCTTAAACCTACAGAAATTAAGGAAATGATTGAAAGTGATTTTGATTTAACTTTATATACTTGTACTAAAGATAGTAAAAGTAGAGTAACTATTAGATGTAATAGGGTAAGTTGATTTGGATAGAGAAATCTATCTTTTTTTGGAGTGATTGATAAGAAAATGTGATTCCATTCCGAAAAAGTCAACACTTCATTCCGAAAAAGTCAGTATGCTTACTTCGAAAAAGTCAATATATTTAATTCGAAAAAGTCAATATGTTTAGTTTAAAAAAGTCGTAAACTAAAATAGTAAGGGATATATAAAAAATGGTGTATAATTCAAATTATTACGCCATTTTTACTTAAAATTTTTTTTAGTTATTATTTTCATCTTTTAAATTTATAACAGAAGATATTGGTATAATATAATTAGTATCATCTAAATGCATTAATTTATCATAACAGCAAATTATACCACCATTTCCAATATTTTTATTTGTATTATATAATTTATTAAAATTCTTAATCATGCTATTTGTAGGGTTAGATGTTTTTTTAATTTCAAATGGATAAATTGTATTATTTTTTTCAAATATTAAATCTATTTCATTTTTTTCTTTATCTCTATAATATGAAATGTTAAGTTTTTTTCCTAATGCGCTATATGATTTAACTAGTTCAGATATTATAAACGTTTCTAAGTAATGTCCAGCAACACTACTTAATTGTAGAGAACGCGCGTCTTCCCAACCAGCAAGATATGCACATAATCCAGTGTCCATAAAAATTATTTTAGGCATATGAGTAATTCTTTTTAATTTATTTGACATAAAAGGGTCTAACAAATAAACAAGACCAGTTGTAATTAAAATGCTTAACCAATTCTTAATAGTTATGTCACTAACACCTACCTCCCTTGCAATATTTGAATAATTTAATTGCTCGCCATTTCTCGAAGCAATGGCAACAAGAAATTGTCTAAAAGCAAGTTCATTGCCAATTTGTGTTAACTGTCTTATATCTCTTTCAATGTAAGTGTTTATATATGATTTAAAGAAAATATCTCTATTTATTTTTTCTTGCACGATAAGTTCAGGCATTCCACCATTAAAAATAATTTCATATAATTTATTAACATCTATATAATCTGATTTTTTTAAATTTATTGGATCAAATAAACAAGCATTTACATTATCAACGATTTCTGAATAAGTAAAACTATTTAAATTCAAAATACCGACTCTTCCTGCTAACGATTCAGATACATTTTTCATTAAATTAAATTGTTGAGAACCAGTTAACCAATATTGTCCTTTGTCTGATGATGAGTCTACAATCATTTTTATATATGGAAATAATTCAGGGGCATATTGAGCTTCATCAATAAATAGTCTTCCAGGAAATTCCTCTAAAAATCCTTTTGGATTACTTTTTGCTTTTCGTCTTAATATTTCATCATCTAAAGTTATATATGTCATATTTTTAGGCATTAATTCTTTCAATAAAGTAGTTTTACCAACTTGTCTAGGACCAGTAACTAATATTACTTTAAAAGTTTCATTTAAATTTAAAATTATATCGTGTGCTAAACGTTTTTTCATTATATCACCATAATTAATATAACATAAGCACTTTGAAAAAGTCAATATATATACTTTGAAAAAGTCAGAACTTCATTCCGGAAAAGTCGAAAATTTATTGATTGTTGGAATACAAAAATATCATTTTTAATAATTTTGTATTTTATGGAATACAAAATGACATTTGAATAAACTAGTTATATAATTATATTGTGAGGTGGTAGCATTAATTAAAAGAGAACTATATTTATCAAAAATAAGACCATTTTATTATTCTGATTTAATTAAAGTTATAGTAGGTATTAGAGGATCTGGAAAATCTACTATTATGATGCAAATTATAGATGAATTAAAAGAAAATAATATTTTGGATGAACAAATTATATATATTAATTTTGAATATAAAGAGTTTTCTTTTATTAAAAATGATGATGATTTATATGATTATATAAAGTCACTTATCAAAAATGATTCTAAGTATTATATATTTTTGGATGAAATTCAAAATGTAGTTAAATGGAAAAAAGCTGTTAATTCATTTAAAGCAAAAGAAAAATATTCCATTTTTATTACAGAATCAAATAGTGATTTATTATCCGGAGAACTAGCAACCAATATTGCTGGAAGATATGTTTCATTTAAAGTATATCCTTTTAATTTTTTTGAAGTTTGTAAGTTAAAAAATATTGAAAATAAAAATAAATATGAATTAAATTCTACATTTGATGATTATATTAAATGGGGGAGGACTTCCTCAAAGATTTGAATTTAATGAAGAATCACAAATAAAAACATACTTATCAGATGTATATGATTCAATTATCGTAAAAGATATAATAAATAGATTTGAAATAAAAGATTTAGATTTATTTAATAGAATAGTAGAATATATTGTTACAACTCCATCTGAAGTATTTTCTGCAGAGGCTTTAGCTAATTACTTATTAGAAAAAGAAAGTAGAGGAGTCTCTAAAAATACACTTTATAATTATTTAGAATATATGGTAAAAGGTAATTTAATTAATAAATGTGAAAGATATGACATTAGGGGAAAAAGAATTTTATCTGGAAGATACAAATATTATTTAACTGATTTAGGATTAGGAATGATTAAAAATATTAATAGAAGACCTCAATTGGGAGCATATCTAGAAAACATAGTATATAATGAACTTCTAGTTCGTGGATATGATGTCTCAGTAGGCAATATTCAAAATGGAGAAATTGATTTTATTGCAACTAAAGATAATAAAATAGAATATTATCAAGTAACATATGCATTAGCAACTGATGATGTAATTGAAAGAGAATTTGGTGCATACAAAAATATCGATGATAATTATCCTAAATATGTTATATCAACTGATACATTTGATATGTCACAAAATGGAATAATTCATAAAAATATAATAGATTGGCTTTTAGATAGATAGATTAGTATAATTGGATAGAAAAATCTATCCTTTTTAAATAATTTATCAATGAAATTTGCACAAAAGTTGCAAATATTAACAATAAAATATAAAAAATAATTGATTTAATGTAAAAAAATACATATAATAATATTGAAATGGAGGAATTTTAAATTGATATTAGAATTTAGTGTTAAAAACTTTTTATCATTTAAAGAGAAGGTAACATTTAGCATGTTAGCAAACTCAAATAAAGGATTAGATGATAATTATGTAGAATATAATGATAAAAAAATATTAAAAACATCTGCAATTTATGGTGCAAATGCTTCAGGTAAAACTAATTTATTTCAAATTTTAACTAGTGTTATTTATATGTTAAGAAATTCAAATAATTTTAATATGAATTCTGAGTTGCCTATTGCACCATTTAAATTTGATAAAAAAACAATTAATAAACCAAGTGAATTTGAAATAAAATTTATTGCCGAAAATATTCGTTATGTTTATGGATTTGTAGCAGATACGGATAAAATATATGAAGAGTATTTATATTATTATCCAAGTGGAAGAGAAACAAAAATTTTTGATAGAACTAATACTAATGAGTATTCTTTTCCTCAAAAAGATGGAAGAATATTAAATGATATTGCTTCTAAAAATGCAAAAAATAAATTTTTTATTGCAACTGCAACGAATTGGAATTATGAACAGACTAAAGTCCCATATAAATTTTTAACTGTGGATATTAATACTTTTAATAATTTAAGTGGTCTTAGAGATTCAGCGATAAAAGAATATTTAAAAAATGATAAGGAATTAAAAAGTTTTACATTAGAATTTTTGAAAAAATCAGATTTTAATATAGAGGATTATAAAGTTTTAGAAACTGATGTTCCTGAAGATTTATTAGCAACAATACCTGATTATATTAAAGCAGGAATAAATATGAAAGAAAAACTAAAAGTATTTACAGCATTTTTTAAACATATTGGATCTGATATTGAATTATCATACGAAGAAGAATCAATGGGAACTCAAATTGTTTTTTGCTTTATTCCATTTATAATGGATGCATTAAATAATAAGAAAATAGTTATAGTAGATGAACTTGATAAAAGTTTACACCCATATTTAGTTGAAATGATTGTTCAAATGTTTAATGACTTTAATATAAATAAAAATGGAGCTCAATTAATTTTTAATACTCATGACACTAATTTATTAAAATTAAACATTTTACGAAGAGATCAAATATGGTTTACAGAAAAAGATCATAATAATGGAATAAGTGATTTATATCCTTTAAGTGATTTTTCTGTAAGGAAAACAGAAAATATTGAGAGAGGATATATGCTTGGTAGGTATGGTGCAGTACCATTTATCAAAAATGACTTTAATTTATGGGAAGAAGATTAGAACAAAATAGAAAAATTAGTGATGATAGAATTAGAAAAATTAGAAAACCAAAAAGTAAAATATTAATAGCTGTAGAAGGAAAAAATAAAACAGAAAAATTATATTTTAATCATTTTGATGATGGTAATAAAAATTATTCAATCTCATTTGCAAAAGGAAATTATACAGATCCATTAAATTTAGTTAAAATGTTAATTGAAGAAATTAAAAAGATAGGTTTAGATTTAACAGATGAAGATAAAGCCTACTGTGTATTTGATGTAGATGTTGACTTTGCAAAAAATAATTTAATAAATGAAGCAAAAAAACTTGCTGAAGAAAACAATATTAAAGTTATAACTTCAACTCCTTCTATTGAATTATGGTTTTTACTTCACTATGAATATACTTCATCTAACATGAACAATAAAGAAGTGATTAATAGATTAAGAAAACATTATCATGTTTATGATAAAAATGTTGATATTTATCCCAATATTTATAGTAATATGAGTGATGCAATAACAAATGCAAAAAAGTTAGAAAAATATCAATTAGAAAATGGTAAGATAATTGGCAATGTTGAAGCTAATCCAAATACCGAAATATACAAAATAGTTTTAGAATTACTTAACTAAAAAAATAAACGCGGACTAAAAAAATAAATCATTCGTTAGATTGTTAATTATTAAGCAATAGTGTATAATATTGATTGTGCATTAGCAATTTAAATATGCATTTCTTGATAAAGGTGCTATTGGTACTATTGAAATACTTATTATCAGATTTTGAATTATTAATTGATATTTTATTATTGATTATTGATGAAGGAGGTATAATTGTGAAAATAGTTCCAAACAAGTGGTTAAAAAGGGGACTTGTGGTAGGTGTTACAATAGTTACCTATAATATAAATCAAGAAAGAAGTGCCCTGAAGAGGTTCAAATCCTCAACCTACCACCAATTTATAAAATATAAGAGAAGATTTTCTTCTTTTTTTAGTTGATTTAATATATAATACATTATTGAAAATGGAAGTGATATTGTGGATAAAGATTATCTAGTAGAATGCATTAAGGAAGAAGGAGAAAGCAGTTTCTTTGATTATAAAAAAGATATATATGATTTTAAAAATAGTAAAGAAAAAGAAGAATTTATTAAAGATATATTATGTTTTGCAAATGGATATTCAGTAGGTGACAAATATATAATTACAGGAGTTAAGTTGCAAAAAGATAATAGTACAAGAGAATTATGTGGGATTACTGAAGATAAAATACAAGACGGTGCTATTTATCAAAATTTAATTGATGATAATATAGAGCCGAGTATAATTATTGATTTTACTATTATTAAATATGACGATAAAAAATTTGGTATATTTAAAATTGGAAAAGAAAATATAGATAAACCATATATGTTGAAGAAAAAATTTGAAAATCTTGAAGTTGGATTTATGAAAATGAGGCTAGGCCAAAGAAATGTAAATATTACTAGAAGAGATTTAGATAAGATGTACAATTCTAAAGTTAAGGAAAAAATGAGTGATATAGCTTTAAAAGGAATTGTTAATGATGAAATATCAGATTATTTTGAAATTAAACATATAGAAGAAGAAATATTAACTGATTGTAAATTACAAAAACAAAAAGAAGAAATAATTTTATCATTCAATACTATTTTAAAGATTCAGGTAGAAGAAAAGTCTAATTCATTATTTTCATCTTATTCTATTGGTAATAAAGTAGAAATAGATGAAGATGTAAAAGAAGAAATTATTAAATTTTCAAAAGAATTTAATATTGTAATTAATGATGACTTTTTTAAATTAGGTAACCTTACAAAACTTTCATTTGGAACATTTTATAATTTAAATGGAACAGAGAATGAAGAAAAGAAATACGAATTAATAAATATATTATATAAAAAAATTACCATTTATAATGGAATAAAAGATTTGAAAAGAAAATTTGATAAACTATATTATTGTGAATTACTGGTTAAGAATATGGGAGACAAATTTGATGATGATATAAATATTACTTTAAAAATAGAAAAAGAAAATTTTATAGATTATAATAATTTTCCAGTACCTAATGAAAGTATAATAAAAAAAATTACTGATTATAATTTTTTAGACAAATGGATAAAAATAAAAAAACATAGTAATGTTAATGAACATGAATATAAAAAAATTACCTTGTTACCAATATATCCAAAAAAATATTATGATGGATTACATAATATATATCCTGACCCAAAAGAATATATAGATTATTATTATGATTATTTAAAATATTTAACTTGTTATGATATTGTTTCTAATAATAATAATTATTATATAAAATTTGTAATTAATAAAATTAATCCAAATCAAATGATTTTTTTGCCATGTAGACTGTTTTTTAATAAGAATATAAAAGCAATAGAATATGAGATAAATAGCAAATATAATCCTGAAATAAAAAAGGGAAAGATAGAAATATTAGAAGGTTAATTTTATAGTTTATTAGTACAAAATTTAAAAAATGCAAAATCATAAAATAAATGACAAATATTCTAATTTAAAAAATAATGAATTGATAGAATGGTACGACAATGCCTTTCAACTAGCTTTACATTTAATAAACATGACAAACATTAAACAAATTAACAACAATAGAAAATTACTAGAGCAATAATTAAATATTTAATTAATTAAAGTAAACATTATATATTTAATTATATAAGTTAACAATAAATTTATTTTGAATATTTACTTTGAGAATTAAAATATTATTGAGAATTTATCAGGATAAATTATAGTTTAAAGAAATAAATAAAGGAAACGCCGATAAAATCTAGG
>ERZ808240.3333-NODE-3333-length-15860-cov-3.984941_pt1 | contig 15860 bp, 8 predicted proteins | sample MGYA00521084_ERZ808240 | MGnify/ENA primary metagenome ERZ808240 (study PRJEB31516, sample SAMN03275571) | gut metagenome | biome: mammalia-associated habitat; material: feces | host: Papio cynocephalus | place: Kenya | collected 2012-08-06 ... | reverse complement strand
GCGAGGATTTGTATTCAGATGGGGATGTTGAAAATGAGATATTAAAGATAGTAAAAGAAAATCAGGACATTCATGATATAGAAGATGAACTTTCATTTCCAATCTTATATCATTTATCTCCAATGAGAGAAAATATTTTAAACTGGTATTCTTTTAAGAAAAATGCTGATGTATTAGAAATCGGAGCTGGTTGTGGAGCTATTACGGGAATATTATGTAATAAATGTTCCAATGTTACGTCAGTAGAATTATCAAAGAGACGTGCAGCCATTAATTATGAGCGACATAAGAAATATGATAATCTTACAATATATGTTGGTAATTTAAATGATATAAACTTTGACAAAAAGTTTGATTATGTAATTTTAAATGGAGTATTTGAATATGCTGGAAGTTTTACAGAAGGAGATAATCCATATGTGGATTTTTTGAAGAATACTGTAGCATATATGAAGCCCACGGGTAAAATGTTGATAGCAATAGAAAATAGATTAGGTCTAAAATATTTTGCAGGATCTTCTGAAGATCATACGAATATTCATTTTTTAGGTTTAAACAATTATCAGGGAGTCAGTACAGTTCGAACATTTAGTAAAACAGAGATGAAGGATATTTGTTGCGAGGCAGGGCTTCAGAAGGTAAAGTTTTTCTATCCATATCCTGATTATAAATTTCCACAGGAAATTTTTACTGATGATACGATTAATACAATGGAATATGGAAGATCGTGCAAACAGTATGAAAAAGATCGGGTTAATTTTTTCAAACAGGAACATGTGTTCAGTATATTGCGTAAAGAAAAAATAGCTGACAAATTTGCTAATTCTTTTTTAGTGGAGGCTACTATAGAATCTGAGTCTGAAAATAAAGATGAAAATCAAATCTTGTATGCCAAAATTAATAGTGAGCGAGTACCAAAATTTCAAATTGGAACGCGGATAATTGCAAATAAACGTGGAGAACGAAAAGTTGAGAAATATCCATTAACTGTTGAAAGTTCCTCACATATTTTAAATATAAAAACCAGTAGCAATATTGCATATGGTAAAGTCAATTATTTAGCGGACGAAACAGAAAATTTAGAGTTATGCCAATATTCATATTTAAAAGAAAAAAATATGAATTCTGTTATTTGTGAAGCATTGGACAATAGAGATATTGAAGGTACTGAACAATTATTAAAAGAAATATATTCGAACATTTTTCCGGCAACACAGGAAAGTAATAGTTTTTATTCAGATAAATTTATCGAACTTTTTGGATCTGAAAAAACGGATCGAACATATAAATGCGTAAATCCAGCAAATGTTGATCTTATATTGGATAATATTTATAAATTAAATGATCGCTATGTTATTATTGATTGCGAATGGGTTTTTCCAATACCAGTTCCAACGGAATTCATTATTTGGCGTGCGATAAATGAACTATATAATAAGCGTCCAGAATATTACGCAGTATTGGATAGAAGAATAATGCAGACCTGGTTTAACATTTCATCGGAAGATGAGAATGTTTTTTTGGCGTGGGCAAAACATTTTGCTTACAAATATGTTGGAAGCGGATTTTTAGAAAAATTTGCTCAACCGGAAATTCCTTTTTCACTGGATACAATTATACAGGAACTGGAAGAAGAACGATATTTGCATTCAAAATTATATATTAATAGAGGGAAAGGGTTTAATGAAGCTGATGTTATAGCGACTGAGACCAAAATAGGTACAGATGGTCAATTTACTATTACGTATGATTTAAATAAATATAATAATATTCATAGTATACGCTGGGATCCGACAGAAAGAGCGTGTGAATGTGAAACTAGTTTTATAGTTGATGATGAAATTACAGAATACACATATCATAATGGCTGTAAAAAGCAAAAAGATTATTTTTATACAGATGATCCATGGTATGTATTGAATATTGATCATGCAAATAAAATAAGGGTTATCGGTAATATTAAGTTTTTAACTGCTCATGATCTTGAAAATGAAATATCTGAACAGAAAAAGGATATAGAACAAAAAGACAGTGAAAATGAACGGTTAAGAAAAGAAATAAATGTTGTGGTGGAAGAAGAAAAATCATGTAAAGAAGTATTAAATCAGATAAAAGAAGAAATGCAGACTATGAAATCTGATTTGGACTATTATCAGCATACATTGGATGAAATTCAGAGTTCAGTTATATGGAAAGGGACCAATTGGATAAGAATGTTAAGCGGAAAACATGAAGAAACACATAATGAGCCGGTTATTAATATAGACATATGTCGATATTTGGACAATCATTTATCTGTTCAGGGATGGATGATTCCAGATGAGACAATAACTTCGTTTTCTGTTGTTTACAAAAAAGGGGATTATATAAAAAAATTAAATACGGTTACAAATATAAAGCGTGAAGATGTGGCGGAAACATTTAAGGATGATTCTTTGCTTTATTGTGGTTTTGTTGCGGAGTGGGAAGTTAGAAACTTAAAAAAAGGGCAGATTTTCATTCAATATATACGGAACAATAAAAAAGAAACGAAAGAAATTGGAACATGTGGATTATCGCTTTTTTCAGAAGGAAAATTTTATCTTGATGAAATGAAAAAAAATGGTATAAAACCATATTTGTTTTATTTAAAGCCTTCTAATTTCAAAGAGTTTTTGCGATTAAGAAAGTTACCTAATGTAATTTATGATACAAGCGTCCAAACCGTATATCCTGATTTATACAGTTATGAAAAAGACATAATGATTCAGGCAGGAGATAAATACACTTATAAAACAGATGAAACAGTAAGTATTATTATACCTATTTATAATGGCTTACATTATCTTGAGAAATTATTTAAGGGAATTTATAGAACTAAAGTTCCATTTCAGTTAATTTTAATTAATGATAAGAGTCCGGATGAAAGAATATCGCCATATTTACATGATTTTTCTTCGCTGCACCCAGAAGTTATACTGTTGGAGAATGAAGAAAATCTGGGATTTCTTAAGTCGGTTAATAGAGGGTTAGAAGTTGCGGAGGGGCATGTTGCAATTGTTAATACAGATATTGAACTCCCAGAAAATTGGCTGGAAAGGTTAATGCAACCTATCTTTGATGATGTCAAGATTGCAAGTACAACGCCATTTACAAATAGTGGAACTATCTGTAGCTTTCCTGATTTTTGTAGCGACAATAAGCTGTTTGGTAATTTGAATGTAGAGCAAATTGATACAACCTTTGCAAAGTTAAAACCTATTCAATATGACATGCCGACAGGAGTAGGTTTTTGTATGGGAATGAATAAATATGCTTTAAAAGACATTGGTTATTTGGATGAAGAAAACTTCGGAAAGGGATATGCAGAGGAGAATGATTGGTGTCAGCGAGCTATAAAAGCAGGATATCGTAATGTGCATATATGTAATTTATTTGTTTTTCATAATCATGGTGGTAGCTTTCCAAGTGAGGAGAAAAAGAGATTATTGGAAGATCATAGATTAAAGCTTTTAGCAAAACATCCATCATATGAGATTGATGTTGCAACATATTGTTCAGAAGATCCTGCTAGAGAAATTCGCGAATTTGCTTTATTTGATTTGTCATTAAAATTAAATTGCAAAAAGACATTATATTTTAATCATGCATTAGGTGGTGGAGCTAATGATTATCTTGAAAAGAAGAAAGAAGAAAAATGTGCAAATGGTGAAGTTGTACTAATTGTTGTATATAATTATCTTCATAATGTATACAATATAAGTTTGTTCTATAATAAATATAAAGTTCGGTATTCGGTTTCGGATACTCATGCTTTGTGGGAAATTTTAAATCAATACTGTATGGATGAAGTAGTAATTAATAATTTAGTCACATATCCAAACTTATATGAAATACTAGAACAAATATTGCAGTATAAGAAAAAAACTAATGCTAGATTAATAATGCTGATGCATGATTACTTTTCTATTTGCCCAACTATTAATTTATTAAATGGAGAAAAAAAGTATTGTAATGTAGAAAATTGTGATACATGTAACTTGGAGAAATGTGTAAATAATTATCCAGCATATCAGAATATGGGATTCTGGAAAAAGAACTGGAAACAGTTTTTAGTTGGATGTGATGAGATCATATGTTTTTCACATGACTCCGAACATATTTTACAGAAGCAGTATGGTGAGGGATTATCAACTGTGTATATACCACATAGTGTATTGTATATGCCTAAATTACAAAAAACACACAAAATATTACCAACACTTAATATAGGGATTCTTGGCGTTCTTTCTGAGCATAAAGGAGCACCAATTGTAAGAGAAATGTTGGATTACATTGAAAAGGAACATTTAGATATAAATATTGTTTTAATCGGATATCTGGATGAACAAGTAAAGATAGAAAATAAAAGATTTATTGTAACAGGTAAATATAGCGTTGGTGAATTACCTAAAAAAATTTATCAATATGATATAGATATATTTTTAATTCCTTCTATTTGGCCGGAAACATTTTCGTACACAACACAGGAAATTATGGAAATGAATATTCCTGTAGCAGTGTTTAACATAGGAGCACCGGCGGAACGTGTGAAAAACTACGATAAGGGGCTTATTTTGTCTTCTATTTCTGGTGAAAGCGCAGTTAAAGAAATCGTTGACTATCAGAAAAAAAATAAATTGCCGGTGGTTCACAACGATAAAATACTTTTTGTTGCAGAGTATATATCATTTTCATCTCGCTACAGGGTAGAACATCTTGCAGAACAGTTATTATATCGGGGAATACAATCTGATTTTATAGAAGTAAAAGATGTAGATATCGACATAATTGACCAATATAATCGGTTAATTATTTATCGCTGTAGAAAAAATGAAAAACTTGATCAGATAATTCAGGTATTTCATCATGCGGGTAAAAAAGTATTATATGATATTGATGATTATATTTTTAATTATGAAGCAATAAAAGAATTTGATTTCTTGAAAGATGCAGAATACAAAGACTTTGATAAATATAGTGCTAAAATTAGATCCTGTATGGATGAGGTTGATTCATTTATAACTTCAACTAATTGTATGAAAAAGGGCATTCAAGAATGCTATCCAAACAAGCCGGTTATAGTTAACAGGAATATAGCTAGTGCAGAAATGTTAGTAGAGTCACTTAAGGTTATCGGAAAAAAGAAGGATAAAGAGAAAGTTATATTAGGTTATTTTAGTGGGTCTAAGACGCATGATGCAGATTTCCAATTGATATCGCATGTTATCAGAAATCTGATGCAGAAATATGATAATCTATATTTGAAAATTGGTGGAGTGTTAAATTTGGACAATAACTTCAACGAGTTCAGCAGTCGTATAATTCGTTTTGATTTTGTCGATTGGAAAAAACTTCCAGCATTGATTCAAACAGTAGATATTAATTTAATGCCACTGGAATATTCATTTTTCCATTCGTGTAAATCCGAAAATAAGTGGATGGAAGCTGCACTTGTAAAGGTTCCAACTATTATGAGTTGGAATGAGGAACTAGAGCAGTGTGTAGCAGATGGAAAGAACGCGATTATTTGCCATGATGAAAATGAATGGGAAAATAAATTGCGAGATTTGATTGAATCAGAAAAATTAAGAAATGATATTGCACAGGAAGCTTTTGAATATTGTATAAATAATAAAACAACTTTATGTGCTCCGCTTGATGATTTAATTTGGAGGGAATAAGATGAAAAGATATGAGAATGTGGATATGTTGCGAAGTTTGGCAATAATAACGATAATAGTGTATCATTGTTTTGCTATCACAATGCCTACATTATCACATGTATTATATGTGGATAAATTAATTGGGTATGGTGGAGAGATTGGAGTAACTTTATTTTTTGTTTTGAGTGGATTTGGAATAGCGTATTCTATTATAAATGCTGAAAATAAAGATGGAAAAGGGTATACTTGGATAGCATTTATGAAAAAGAGAATTACACGTATCGTCCCGCAATATTATGTTTGTTTAGCAATCATGTTGTTATTAACTGATTGTGCTGGTTTTTTATTAACCCCCCAAGGCATATGTCATATTTTTTCTCATATTTTTTTCTTTCAGAATTTATTTGTTACAACACATGGCTCTATAAATGGAGCCATGTGGGCGCTTGCGACAATTTTTCAATTTTATTTGATTGCATTACCTTTGCAAAAATTAATTGAGAAAAATAAATGGATTATTTTGTTTTTAGCAATAATTGTTTCTATTGGAAGTAAATGTCTAATTTATAATTATATTGCACATAATACGGAATTAAATGGAACTTATTTTTTTGTTTATGGTAGACAATTATTGGATACACTGGATAATTTTGTTGTAGGAATGGTTATAGCAAAGGTATGCACAGAAAGAAAACAAGATAAGAAATGGTATTGGTGGATAGGTGTTATTGTTTTATTTGTAGTTATGATATTTTGGATTACAGTTATAGATAAAATAGGTCTGTATACTAATAATTTATTAAGTTACATATGGCATTCGGTATTGGCATTAATCCTTGCAGGAATATTGTTTTGTTTTAATCGTTGCCCATTTCCTTTTAAATATATTAAAAAGTTTTTGCTTTGGTTATCAAAGTATGAATATGGTATATATATATGGCATATTGTACTTATTTATAATTTGATAGGAAAATCACCTTTATTTCAGCTAATACGTTCACAATCTTTTTATATGTTTACAGTAGCAATATTAATTGTTTCCATATTTATGGGTTTTTTTTCAACAAAATTTATAGATAAAATATAATGTATGTTATGGTTAATGTTTTAATTTCGACATATAATGGCGAGAAATTTATAGAAGAACAATTAAATAGTATTAACAGACAATCATTCCAAAATTTTCATGTATATATACGCGATGATGGTTCTCAAGATCATACGGTAGAAATTATAAGACGCTGGATAAAGAATACAGAAAACGAAAATAGATATACTTTATTAGTTGAAAAAAATCTTGGATTTTGTGGAAGTTTTTTTGAACTTTTAAAATTGGCAGAAACAGGTGATTTTTGGGCTTTTTGTGATCAGGATGATATCTGGTATGAGAAAAAATTAGAACGAGCAATAGAGATAATTCAACCTACTGATAATAATGTTCCTATTGCATATCATGCAAATTTCAAACTAGTAAATAAAGATGGTAAAAAGATAGGTTATTATCATGCGAATAAAAACAAATACAGTTTTCGCAAAAGCATTACTAGTTCAATCTGTTATGGATTTGCTATGGTAATTAACAGGCAGATGCGGGATGAAGTTTTGAAAAGCAACTGGCATCAGATACAGTCCCATGACTGGTATATTTCCATGATAGCTATGGGGTTTGGAAAATTATTATTTGATGATCAGGAGGTTGCAGAGCATCGAATGCATGAAAGTAATAATTCACCTAGTACTTTATTGCAAAAAATAAAAAAAGGGGTTGGTATGATAAGTAATACTTCAATTTATACGAAAAATTCAAGAGAGTATTACAGAAGTTATAAAGATCAATTATCTAAAGAAAATCAAATTATATTAGGACGTTTTTTAAATAAAAGATATTCATTTATTCAATCTATATATAAAGCATGTTATCCGGGAAGATGGAATGATAAGGTATCTGTAGAGATTATGTTAAGGGTTTTGATGTTAATTGGTGTAATTTAGATAAGTATAAGAATTTTCAGGAGAGAATCACGATGAAAAACGAGATTAGAAAAATAATAAAATTATTTATTGTTACTGGCATTATAATTGTTTTTCTATGTATATTTAAAGTCCTTTATGGGCTACACAATTTTATTTTAGTTTACAGCAGGGTGCAATAGCAATAGCATTATTATTTCAGGCAGTATCATTTATCACGCTTTTTGACTTTTTGCTTTATGGAAAAGAAAATAGCATAGCATTGAATGTGATAGAACTAATTATATCGCTTTTGCTTGCGACATATGCGATAGGAACATACCAATCATTCCCTGGATTACATTTGACAGAGGCTTCAGCCTGTCTCTTACTTATGTTTGATAGAATGACAAATGATGAATCATTGCAGGATGTGTGCAAATGCTTTTGGAAAAAAACAGGAATCGTAGTTGTACACTTTTTGGTTAGCTATTGTGCATATATGTTGATATGTAAAGTGATGAAATGGGGAACATCTGATTATCTTCAGGTGAAATGGGGAAAGAAACCAGTAAGGCAGATTATAGGAAATTTATATAGAGATTTTAAGAATATTGTATTTGGAAAAGATGTATATGCAGGATATATTTTGCTTGTAAGCCTTATTCTTTTGTTGATTCTTGTGGTTAAGTTTTTTTTAAGCAAGAAAAATATATGGCTAAAATTTGATTATATTATAATGATTATTGGCAACGTTATATGTATGATTGCGCTTAATATTGTAATAGGCGGTATTCCTGCTGACAGGGCACGACTTCCGGTAACATTTACAGTTGCTTTTTTGGGAATGTATTCATTTTATATGATCTGGAAAATGTTGCCTGCGTCATATCTTCAAAAAATGATAGTTCTGATTACAGGTATTGTCATGGTAATTTCTATAGGTAGTCAGTTGGAACGAAGTCAGACATTGTTCTATACGGATGATATATGTAATATGCAGCAATATGAGGTTGGAGCCGATATTATTCATGAGATTGGGTTATTAGGTGGAAACGATCAGGCTAATGTTATTTTTGTAGGAAAATGGGTGGCTCCTTTGAACCCATCTTGCTTAAGACAAGGACCTATAGGAGCATCAAGCTTTGAGTGGGATTATCAAAAGAAGAAACCTACGAATGGTAGCCGGAGAGCTTGCCTTTATCTATGTGCTGCATTTGGGAAACAGTATAATGTAAATTATGAAAAAAAGACGCAAAAAGCTGCGAAAAAAATGGCAAAGGATATGCCGTATTATCCGAATGAAGGGTATATTCAAAAAGTAGATGATACATTTGTTATAAAATTATCAGATTGATTGCAAGGCGTGGTGATATTAAACTGAATAAGATAACAATAGAATAATTTTTTAATATGATAATAAATGTATTCACTGGAAGATGGAGCTTTTGTGTAAAATCAAAGGCTCTTTTTTTGTAAATATAAAATATTGGTGCTGATTGGTGTAAAATTATATAAAATAAATGTGTAATCTAATGTTAAAATTAATCAATAATATGTTGATTTTTACATGAATGTTCGCTACACTATATTCAGTACATTTGAGGAGGTCTGAGTATGTATAGAAAAATTATAGGTTTTTTAGAAGAATGGAAAGAAAACAGACACCGTAAACCTCTTATTTTACAGGGGGCAAGACAGGTTGGAAAGACATATTCTATTCTGGAATTTGGGCGTACCCACTATGAAAATGTGGCATACTTCAACTTTGAAACCAATCCGAAATTGAATGAAACCTTTGAGGAAAACATCAGCCCTGATTATCTGATACCGATTTTATCTCATATCGCAGGGCAAACTATTGTAAAAGAAAAAACATTGATTGTATTTGATGAGGTGCAGCTTTGTGAAAGGGCGTTGACTTCTCTCAAATACTTTTGTGAAGATGCTCCGGATTATCATATCATTGTTGCAGGAAGTTTGCTTGGTGTTGCGGTTAACAGAGCTAGATTTTCCTTTCCTGTCGGAAAGGTTGATATGAAAACACTGTATCCGATGGATATGGAAGAATTTATGTTGGCTCTTAATGAGGATGATTTGGTAGAGCAGATTAAAAAATGCTTTGTTACAAATACACCGCTGCCGTCTGCTTTACATGATGCAGCAATGCAGCTTTATCGTCAGTATCTTGTGGTTGGAGGTATGCCGGAGTGTGTGCTGCAGTTTGCTGAAACAAAAGATTATATTCTTGTTCGTCATACACAAGATACAATACTCGCAAGCTATCTTAATGATATGAGCAAATATAACAACTTGAATGAAATCAAGAAAACCAGACTTGCTTATGACAATATAACTGTTCAGCTTTCAAAAAAGAATACTCGTTTTCAATATAAGCTGGTTAAGAAGGGTGGAAGGGCTTCTGAATTTGAAAATGCGATCGAATGGCTTTGCTTATCGGGTATCGTGTCACAGGTTTACAAGGTTGAGCAAATAAAAAAGCCATTGGAGAATTATCGTGATATTGATGCGTTTAAGATTTATGTATCGGATTCAGGTTTGCTTTGTGCTAAAAAAGATTTAGCGGCTAATGACATTCTTTATATGGTTGACGAGATTAACGATTTTAAAGGAGGCATGACAGAGAACTATGTCAATGTGCAACTTTCTATTAACGGCTATCACACGTATTATTGGATGTCTAAGCGTGGAGCTGAGATTGATTTTATTATACAGCGTGACGGCCAGCTTATTCCTGTTGAGGTCAAATCTGCGGATAATACCAGAGCCAAGAGCTTAAAGGTTTATATGGACACCTACAAACCTGCTTATGCGATCAAGATTTCTGCAAAAAACTTTGGTTTTGAGGATAATAAGAAGATTGTTCCATTATATGCTGCATTTTGTATCTGAAATAAAATAAATTTATATATTATATTCACAGGCATCAAAACTATATGGGTTGCCTTTATTTTCTTAATCTTGCTATCCCCTGTGAACTACGTTACAATGAAATCTGGAGAGACGGTGAGACGTGGTAGAAATATGTAGATCCGTTTAATCATGAAAGGAGATGATTAGACGTGATTACAGAATTGAGACAAACGCTCACCAAAACAGAAAAAGAGGCACAGTATGATGCAGCGGCAAAATGTCTGTTAGGAGAGAAAATCATACTGGCACATATTCTTATCCGTACAATCGATGAGTTTAAAGGTATGACAGCAGATGAAGTTGTTCTTTTGATCGAAGGTGAACCGTACATTGGACAGGTACCTGTAGAACCGGGCGCGACAAACCAGAAAATAGAGTATGGTAGTACACGTATTACAGGAATGAATACAGAAAATGCGGAGATGAATGAAGGCACTACATTTTTTGATATTATTTTCTATGTGCGGATGAAGAATGGAAGATCAAAGATTATTATTAATGTGGAAGCTCAGCGGAAAGAACCAGATAAATACCGGATTATCAATCGTGCTATTTTTTATGTGGGACGGATGATTTCTTCACAGAAGGAACGGGAATTTACCGGCATGAATTATGATGATATAGAACCGGTATATTCTATTTGGATATGTATGAATATGCAGGAAAACAGCATGTGTCATATTCATTTGGTTCAGGACGATCTTATTGATGCGAAACATTGGAAAGGCGATCTTGATATTCCCAATATTATTATGATTGGACTGGGCAAGGAGATTCCGGAGCAGGATGAAAAATACGAACTGCATCGTTTGCTTGGCACATTGTTGTCGGAAAAATTATCCGCAGAAGAAAAACTGCAACGGGTCAGTACGGAGTATGATATTCCTGTTAAAGGAAATAATGTGGAAAAGGAAGTGAGTATTATGTGTAATTTAAGTCAGGGTATCAAGGAAGAAAGCGAAGCTAAAGGTGAAGAGAAGGCAAGAACAGAGATTGTACTGAATATGCATAAGAAAGGCTATTCTTTGGATCAGATTGCCGAGATAACAAATCTGGATGTTAGTGCAGTAAAGGCTATAATAGGCTAAACAATAAAAACGGATCTGACATATTTCTATTAAAAGTATAGAGAAAATGAGAAAAACAGGCGTGTGGGAGGCTACAAATGATTTGCAAAACATGTGGGAATGATCTGCAGGGAAATGAATATAACTGTCCGTTCTGTGGGGCGGCAGTCGATTATACAGAGGCGGTGGAGCAGGCAAAAGCCGGAAAGGAAGAAGGCTTTTCTTATCTGTATGAGATGACATATCGAAATAAACTGTATATTGCGATGAAATACATGAAAAATGAAGATGAAGCAATGGATGTTCTCCATGATTCTTATGTGAAAGCATTTGAACGGCTTTCCAGTCTTCAGGATGCAAATTCATTTCCGGGATGGCTCAGTACCATCGTTGCAAATACCGCAAGGAATGCATTGAGAGATCGCCATACAGTGAATTTTTCGGATATGCAGAGAGAAGATCAGGATGGAGAGGCATTTGAATATTCGATCGCAGATGAGAACATGACAGCCCAGCCGGAGATGGCATGTACAACGAAAGAAACGCAGGAAATGGTACAGGAGCTGATCGGATCATTGTCTGATGAACAGAGAATGTGTGTGCTGATGTTCCACATTGAAGGATACAGCATAAAAGATATTGCGACAGTTCTTGGATGTTCAGAGAATACAGTAAAGTCCAGATTGAATTATGGACGTAAGAATATCAAGGCAAAGGCAGAGGAACTTCAGAAGAAGGGCTACAAGCTGTACAGCTACACACCTATGGCACTTCTTACCTACCTGCTCATGGCAGAACGAGGAACTATGCTGGTAGCAGGAACCTTCGACAAGCTGGCAGGTGTTGGAAGTGTAGTTGGTGCCGGAGCATCCGGGGCTGCAGGATCAGCAGTCGGAACAGGTGCAGCGGCAGGAGGAAAGACTGCGGCAGCTACAGCGGCAAAACAGACCTTTTTAAAGACAGTAGCCGGTAAGATCACGATGGCGGCAGCCGGAGTGGCAGTAGCAGGTGGAGCAGCCGGAGTAGCAATCTATAATCACAATAAGAATACCTGGCAGGATGCGTATACAGAAATAATAAAAGAATACGAACAGGAAATTAAGAATTATGGCTGGCAGACTTCACAAGTGAGGGAGAATGAACCGACGATGACAGAAGAATCCAGAGCGATTACTGTTGCTGATATTATGGGAGATGATACTCCTGAACTGATCTTTGCGGCACAGGATGAATCAGATCCGAATAAAGCTGATCTTCATATATATACATATATAGATAATGAAGCAGTGCAGGTTTATAGTGGAGAACTTGATACAAGGTCAGATGAGAACCGGGACAAATGGGGGTCAGAAGGAACACCATATGTATTAGTTTGCACTAGAGAAGCTTCAGAAAATGGATGCCGGTTGTACATACTTTGCAGTGATGGACAGAGCGATGATACGGAGATTGGGGTCGTAGATAAGATGATAGAATTCGATGTGGCTTCATCTAGTGGAGATTATCTGCAGCCGATTGTCTGGACCTGTCATGCAGAACAAGTGGGTGATGAAGAAACAGTACTGGTTGCAGAACGGGACGGTATATCTGTGAGTTGGGAAGAATATCAAGAAAAACGAGAGGAAATACACCATGGAAAGAATGGCGTGATTTTACAGAATATGGCATCAAGGGTTCCAAATGGTTTATATGATCAGGTGGCAGATATTCAGCGTGATTCATCAGGAAATGTGATTGCAGGCTGGGATGCTGGATCAATCTATTGGGAAATGTCTTATGCAGATGCATTGAAATGTTTTAAAGAGAGCAAATAATAAAAAATTATTAGAGTGCCTTTGGCTGTTTTTTAAGAATCAGTCGAAGGCATTTTTACTTTATAAGAAAAAGTTCATTCTACAAAAAATCTCTCCGGTTGAAAATGCCAAATCTTTCCGATTGAAAACTCTGAATCTTTCCGATTATATTTATAAAATCTCTCCGGTTGAAAATGCCGAATCTCTCCGATTGAAAACTGCGAAACTCTCCGATTATACTTTTCAAATCTCTCCGATTGGTATATAATCCGTATTAGAGGTGATAATAAAAATATGATAAAAGATGCTTATAAAACAAGAATAATTGATAATAGAATTGAACAATTTTTGGAGAGCTTTGGTGCTGTATGTATAGAAGGACCAAAGTGGTGTGGTAAAACATGGACTTCTTCTTACCATAGTAATAGTGAAATTTATATGGGAGATCCTGCAGGTAATTTTCAAAATAGAACGCTGGCACAAATGTCGCCGGATTTGGTATTGAATGGTGACAAGCCAAGATTAATTGATGAATGGCAGGAAGTTCCGCCGTTGTGGGATGCAGTTAGATATAAGGTTGATCAAACAGGAGAAAAGGGACAGTTTATATTAACAGGATCGGCAACTCCTAATCATAAGGGAATCATGCATAGTGGTGCAGGAAGAATTGCAAGAATAAAGATGCATCCAATGTCACTTTACGAATCTGGTGATTCCTCTGGTGAAATTTCATTAAAAGAGTTATGTAATGATAATATAATTCCGGTTATGACTGGTGAAGTATATCTGCAAAACTTAATTAAGTATATTATTCGGGGAGGATGGCCTGGTAATATAGACATACCTGTTGAACAGGCAGCACTTTTGCCAATTCAATATATTGATGCCATAATTGACGATGATGTATATAGAATAGATGGTGTAAAACGTAATAAGGAGAAAATGAAACTGTTACTTCGATCTTTGGCGAGAAACGAATCAACTACAGTTACCAATACTTCACTTGCAAGAGATGTGAAAGAAATGGATGATACTGATCTTGATAAGGATACTATTGCTGATTATCTGGATATATTCAAACGACTTTTTATTATAGATAATCAAATGTCATTTTCAACAAATATCCGATCATCTGTTAGAATAAAGCAAGCGGAGAAACGGCATTTTTGTGATCCTTCTCTTGCCTGCGCTTTGTTGAATGCGACACCGGAGATGTTGATCAATGACCTGCAAACACTTGGATTTTTATTCGAGTCTCTTTGTGAACGGGATTTGAAAATATATGCAGAGTCGTTTGGTGCCTCATTATATCATTATCAGGATTATGATAATAAAGAAATAGATGCAGTTGTTGAACTTAGTAATGGTGAATGGTGCGCATTTGAAATTAAATTAGGTGCAAATCAGATTGATGACGCTGCGAAGAGTTTATTAGATATAAACAAAAAGATTGGAAATGATCCCAAAGGAAAGCCTGCAAAAATATTGTGTGTTATTTGTGGTTTGTCTAATGCAGCATATAAACGACCGGATGGCGTATATGTTGTGCCAATTACAGCATTAAAAAATTAATTTAAAAATTTTCAAAAAATATAAAACTTTTTTGCAACCTCTGTGTCATATAGGTGAAACGATACAGAGGCTGCATTTTTTATGGATGAATTTCCGGATGAAATGCTCCTCAGATAAAGAAAAGGAGAATAAAAAAATGAAGAAAATGAAAAGAATCGAAATCGCACAGTACATCGCATTGGGAGCAACCTGTTTAACCGTTTTAGGATTTGTCCTTTCCGGTATCTTTGGTGGCAGGATCCCGATGTCCATGATGGGGTATGGAGTTATGGCAGGCATTGTTTCCTACTTCTTCGGAGGTTTTGGAACCGCGGTGAGAATGGCAGGCAAGATAGCAAAATGGGGCTGGCTCATCGTACCATTTCCATATGACATCGTTACAGGTATGGTATCCTTCTTCATCTCGATCATGGTCTTTATCGGATTGCCGATCATTCCGATCCGTAAGGCATACAAAGAACAGATGATGGATACTGAAACAGTTGAATAAAAAGAATGTAGAAAGAGAGGACAGATTATTATGAGTAGAAAAATGAAACAGATCATGTTAGCAGTAATTTTAATGGTGATGATGTGTGCAGTAAGTCCTGCACGAAAGGTATCCGCAGAGGTGTTAAACAATCCACAGCAGATCGTGTGGGGACAGAGTTACAGTGGCGAGTTGGAAGATGCACAGAATACATATGAGTATACATTTACGATGAAGAAATCCGGTACATTTTCTCTTGCGATTGTGACGGAAGGAATTGGCAAGACACACACCGGGCTTAATTATATAAAAGTCAGCGATATGTATGATAATGAGATCTATACAGCAGCAGTCAAAGAAGGAAATGGCAGCTATAAGGCAGAATTATTAG
>ERZ808240.3331-NODE-3331-length-15867-cov-3.222679_pt1 | contig 15867 bp, 10 predicted proteins | sample MGYA00521084_ERZ808240 | MGnify/ENA primary metagenome ERZ808240 (study PRJEB31516, sample SAMN03275571) | gut metagenome | biome: mammalia-associated habitat; material: feces | host: Papio cynocephalus | place: Kenya | collected 2012-08-06 ... | reverse complement strand
GAAGAACAGGTAAAAAAACTTCCATCAAAAAACATTTGCCGCATAGATTCCGGGGTAAACAAACTTGCAGTCTGCATCCGCCATTACTTGGGACAAGACAGCAAGGGAAATAGCGATGAATACGGTGGTGTGGTCTTGCCCTTGATTCGCGCCATTGATATCAGAACACTCAAAGAAGTTGCAGTGCCCCAACGTATCACATCCAATGTCTACAAGGTAACCGGAAAAGTATTCACACAAGTCTCCGACTACAAGCAAGATGTTCCGTTTTTCCTTGCTCCGAGCAGCCGATATTATCCCAACAATTCCACAAGCTACCTTTATGCACGAACCCATTTGACAGAAGATTCCGTGCTGACATTCAGTTTTATACCAGTTCCCATACCACAACGGCCCGAAGGTTACCCGACAGCCGCTGCACGCTATTGGTCAATCTGCTTAGGTTCTGCATCAAATACACGCTCCTATTATTCCATTTTCGACAAAGCCGCAAACACCGCAGAAAACGAAAAAACTTCATTTGCTGTTTGCTTGAAACAGAATCCAAAGTTAAACGACATACAAACAAAGATTGAAAAACTCAACAAAGCAGGAAAACATTGGAATCTTTTTGTATGGGACAAAGACAAACTTGATGTTGATGGCAAGCCCATCGGTAGCGTCATAGTTATCATGTATCGCAACATCTTGGCTAATAAGAACTGGCCTCACTCTATAGCCAATATGCTCCCAACCGACTATAAGAATGAGACTGGCGAGCCGATAGACCACGTCACCGACCCCTCGAAGCAAATAGCCCACAAGGCTCTCGGCGATTACGGCCCACACGGAATGAAACATGCGGTTTCCGACTTCCTTAACGCCAACGAATAATAGTCTTCCACACATTGATTGTTACATTCCCGTTAAAGCTACGTCCGGTAAAGAAAGAATCCGCATATAATCCGATTTTTTATCGTAATATTGCAGAACTATATTTATGGACGAAGTCATAATTATCTTCCTGTTGATTCTGCTAAACGGCATCTTTTCGATGTCGGAAATTGCAATCATCTCAGCCCGCAAGACAACGCTCATCAATAAAGGAAAGAAAGGCAGTAGAGCAGCACGTGCCGCCCTCAAGCTCGCCAATAACCCCGACCGTTTTCTCTCTACCGTTCAGATAGGAATTACACTTATCGGAATTCTGACAGGCGTCTATTCAGGAGCCACACTCTCTGAAGACTTGACCACGCTACTCTCATCAACAGGCATTCCGATAAATGTTGCAAATCCCATCGCCCAGACTCTCATCGTTGCAACAGTCACGTACCTTACAATCGTCTTCGGCGAATTAGTGCCCAAGCGCATCGGCATGGGTACTGCCGAGCGGACATCCATGCTCATCTCACGCCCGATGATGCTACTCAGCAAGATAGCCGCCCCGCTTGTTTGGTTGCTATCCAAAAGTTCCGAAACCGTTGTAAGGATGTTGGGCATTAAAAATGAGAGTTCGAAAGTTACGGAAGACGATATCAAAACCATTATACAAGAAGGTAAAGAAGACGGCGAAGTGCAAGAAGTGGAACAAAACATCGTTGAACGCGTTTTCATGTTAGGAGACCTGAAAGTCAGCCAGCTCATGACACACCGAAGCGATGTTGTATCGCTCGACATCAATATGTCGTTTGAAGACATAAAACAGATTATACGCAAGGATACATACGAAGCTTATCCCGTTATCAATGGGAATGCTGATAAAGTAATAGGAGTTGCACTTCTCAAAGACTTGATTTTTGTCAAGGACGAGCCGGCATTCTCGCTCAAGACTTTCACTCGTTCTGCTACATTTATCTATGAAAACATGGATGTCTACAAAACATTGGAACAAATGCGCAAGAAATGTATCTCGCAAGCATTCATCTGTGATGAATTCGGCTGCTTTCAGGGAATCATCACGTTGCGCGACATTCTCGAAGGCTTGGTAGGCATTATACGGGAAAACAGTGGGGAATCGGAAATCATCCAACGCGAAGATGGAAAGAGCTGGCTCATCGATGGGCAATGCTCGTTTCATGAATTTCTCACCTACTTCGATCGCGAAGACCTTTTTGCAAAAGCTCAAAAGTATAGTACCCTTGCAGGTATGATAATCGAACAAACGAAATGTATTCCACAACCGGGCGAATCTATCCTTTGGAACGGGTTTCATTGCGAAATCGTAGACATGGATGGGGCAAGAATTGACAAAGTCCTGGTTTCTTTAGAACAAAACAAACAATAGCATAATGATACAACTTTCAGAATCTCTTTTCCTTGGTGGTTTTATACTTTTCATCATTGCCATATTGGTGCTCGACATGTTGGTCATCGACAAAAAAGCCCACGAAGTCAGCATCCGGCAGGCAAGCACCTGGACAGCCGTATGGATAACTTTGGCCTTGGCCTTTTCTGTTTTTCTTTGGTTCAAGGGCGACATGGTACATGGCATTGAATCCTTCAAAGACCTCCAAGCTGTTGCTTCGCGCTACGCGCCTCACTTAAAGCTTGATGCCAGTAACTTCGAAGAAAGTCTGCAACAATACCGCCACTATATGACCATCTCCTACATTTCAGGCTATCTGATTGAAAAAACACTATCGGTAGACAACCTTTTCGTCATGATGATGATATTTACATCGTTCGGCGTAGGGAAAAACGAATATCAGCACGTGTTGAATTGGGGAATAATCGGTGCCATCATTCTGCGCTTCATATTCATTTTCCTTGGGGCTGCCATCATCAGCCGCTTTGATTGGGTGTTGCTCGTCTTTGGTGCCATACTTGTTTATAGCGGTGTCAAGATGTTCTTGGAGCGCAATAAAAAAGAAGAAATGGATGTAGAGCGCAACCCGATAGTTCGCTTGCTGTCACGTACCAAGCGCATCCACCCTCAATTTGCCGGTGACAAATTTATCATACGCATCAACGGCCGATGGCTGTTCACGCCTCTTTTTGTGACAGTGCTGGTTATAGAATTCAGTGACCTTATCTTCGCTTTCGACAGCATCCCTGCGGTCTTTTCGGTATCACTTGACCCCTATGTGGTATTCTTTTCCAACATTTTCGCCATTCTCGGCCTGCGCGCCATGTTCTTCTTGTTAGCCGCCATTGCCGACCGTTTTCGTTACCTCAAAACCGGTGTTTGCATATTACTGCTATTTATCGGAATGAAAATGCTTATACATGAATGGGTCGAAATCGATGCCGTACTCTCCCTGGCCATCATAATCGCCGTATTGATAGTCAGCATCGGTGCCTCTCTGCTGTACAAAAACGAATCGGAAAACTATTCCAAATAAGTATATCCGTAAAGCCCGGCACGGAAATTACTAATGAATTCCTTGCCTTCATCAACCGATATCTTACCTTGCTTAATGGCCTTGGTCACCCATGACTCCAAGCGGCGCACCAAACGCTTCGGATCGTACTGCACGTAATCCAATACATCGGCAATGGTCTCGCCGTCTATCACCTGATCGATTGAATACGTGCCGTTTTCATTCACCGAAATATGTATGGCATTCGTATCACCGAAAAGGTTGTGCATATTGCCGAGTATCTCCTGATAGGCACCAACAAGAAACACTCCAATATAATAAGGTTCGCCTTTCTTGAGAGAATGCAACGGCAAATAGGTCGTCTGCCGGTCCTTGCAGACATAAGCTTCTATTTTTCCGTCGCTGTCGCAAGTGATGTCTTGCAGCGTAGCATTGCGATCGGGTTTCTCATTCAGCCGCTGTATGGGCATGATAGGAAACAATTGGTCTACTCCCCACGAATCAGGTATGCTTTGGAACAAGGAAAAATTGCAATAATACTTGTCTGCCAACAGCTTGTCCAAACGACGCAACTCATCAGGTACATGCTTCAAACCATGAGCCAAAGAGTTTACCTCACGGGTAATGCTCCAATAAACACTTTCAATTTGAGCACGTGTCTTAAGATCAATCAGACCATGGCTGAAAAGATCAAGACCTTCCTCTCTGATTTGTTCGGCATCATGCCAGTCTTCCAGCAAAGAACGTGCAGAGAGATGATCCCAGATGTCGCTCAAGTCTTTCACCAATTGGTGATCATCATCCTGTGCCTCCCACGATTCGTCCATAGATGGCTGCGAAGTAGACTCAAAGGCCTCCAGAATCAAAACGGAATGATGGGCTGTCAGCGAGCGCCCGCCTTCTGTGATAATATTCGGATGAGGTATTTTGTTCTTATTGGCTACATCAACAAACGTATACACGCAGTCGTTCACATATTCCTGTATGGAATAGTTCACTGAAGATTCGCTATTGGACGAACGCGTGCCATCATAATCGACACCCAGTCCGCCACCACAATCAACAAACTTTACATTAAATCCCATGCGGTGAAGCTGCACATAGAACTGGGCGGCCTCTCTAAGCGCTGTCTGAATGCGGCGAATCTTTGAAATCTGACTTCCTATGTGGAAATGTATCAGCTTCAGGCAATCCACGCAATCATGTTCGCGCAAGAAACGAAGTGCATCAAGCAGATTGCTTGAATCCAGTCCGAACTTGCTGGCATCACCACCGCTCTCTTCCCATTTTCCGGCACCAGATGCCGCCAGTTTGATGCGGATGCCTATATCGGGGCGCATGTTCAAAGCCTTGGCTGTCATAAAAATGGTTTCAAGTTCTTCTATCTTCTCAACCACGATGAAGATTCGTTTTCCCATCTTTTGAGCCAAAAGAGCCATCTGAATATAATTGCGGTCTTTGTGACCATTGCATATCACCAGACTGTCCGAATCCATGTTGGTTGCCAAAACCGCATGAAGTTCCGGCTTTGAACCCGCTTCCAATCCCAGATTGTAACGCTTGCCATGGCTGATGATTTCCTCAACCACAGGACGCATTTGGTTTACTTTGATGGGATAAATGATAAAATGTTCTCCTTTATAATGGTACTCGTTTGCTGCCTTGTCGAAGCATTGCGCAGTTTTTTCAATTCGATTGTCCAATATATCGGGAAAACGAAGAAGCATAGGGGCTGTCGTATCGCGTTCGGCCAGCTCATCGACCAATTCTTTCAGGTCAATCTGATTGCTGTCCTTTTGCGGTGACACAAATACGTGCCCTTGCTTGTTTATACAAAAATAATTGATCCCCCAACCGCCTATATTATACAGCTCTTCGGAATCCTCAATTCTCCATTTTCCCATCTTCCTGTACTAATACGTCTGTAATGTGATTAACTAAATGATTTATCTTGTCGAAATTGTCTAATATGTCTACATTGAACACATATTGTGCCTTGCTATAATAGGGATCTCGCTGTACAAGCTGTCCGTCAATGAACGCGCGCAGCTCTTCACCGGTTTTGTCTTGAAGCAACGGGCGCTGCGTATGACTTATTTTGAGGTGATTGACAATCGTATCCGTCGAAGCTTCGAGAAATACAGTCGTACCCACGGCATTCATATAATCCATATTATCGAAAAAACAAGGCGTTCCTCCTCCGCAGGCCAAAACTATATTCTCGAATTCAGCCACTTCATGCAGCATGCGGCACTCGATTTTACGGAATCCGTCTTCACCGCTTTCTGCAAAAATCTCGGGGATGCGCTTATGGTAACGGTGTTCTATATACCAGTCCAAGTCATAAAAAGCGCGTCCCAGTCTTTTGGCTAAAGTCTTGCCCACAGTTGTTTTGCCGGCGCCCATATAGCCGACCAGAATAATGCTTTTCATTTTGACTTCTTCGCGGTAGAGGTTCGGCGCGCGGATTTACGCTTGGCCGCAGGTTGCTTGGCGATTATTTCACGGCATTCATCCAATGTAAGTTCTTTGGCGCGTGCTGCAAACGCTACTGGCAAATGATAATTCTTTCCTTTGTAGGATATATACGGGCCAAAACGACCGGTTCGTATTTCCATCTCGGGTTCTTCATCGAATGTCTTTAAATGACTGGCAGCTTCAGCTTCGCGCTTTTGCCTTATCAGCTCACAGGCCTCTTCCAAAGTGATGGTCATCAAATCATACGTCTTTGGAATGGACACATATTTTTTGTTGCAAAGCACATAAGGGCCGAAGCGGCCATTATTCACCGAAACTTTATTGCCTTCAAACTCGCCCAGCTCGCGCGGCAGTTTGAACAGTTCCAACGCCTCTTCGAGAGTTATCGATTCCAGACTCTGACTTTTCATCAGAGGTGCGAACAAAGGCTTTTCTTCGTCATTGACGCTGCCCAATTGTGCCATCGATCCATAAGGGCCGAGCTTTACCGACACTGTGCGGCCGGTGGCAGGGTCTGTTCCGAGAATGCGTTCACCTATGCGATGGTCACTCTTTGCCTTGATGGCGTTTTCCACTTCGGGTACAAAATGGTCGTAGAACTTTTTCATCAGCAGCGTCCACTTCTTCTTTCCCTCTGCCACTTCGTCGAAATCCTTTTCCACCTTGGCCGTGAAATTATAGTCCAATATGTCCGGAAATTCCGCCAGCAAATACTCGTTCACTACCATCCCGACATCGGTAGGCAGCAATTTATTCTTTTCGGCACCGGTCATCACTGTTTTTTCCGTTCTGCCGACAGTGCCGTTTTGCAGTTCGAGCAATATGCAGCGCCGCTCCCTTCCTTCTTTGTTTCCGCGCTCTACATAGCCTCGCTGCTGTATTGTTGTTATGATGGTAGCATATGTGGACGGGCGTCCGATGCCCAATTCTTCCATCTTATGCACCAACGAGGCTTCATTATACCTCGGCGGTTTTTGCGTAAACCGTTCTTCGGCTGTTATTGTCAAGTTGGTCAGTCTGTCGCCCTCGGACAACGGTGGAAGAAGCACGGTTTTCTCAGAAGTCTCGCTATCATCGTCCGAAGATTCCTTGTACACTTTCAAAAAGCCGTCAAACGTCATCACCTCTCCGATAGCTGCAAACGTTTCCTCTTTTCCTGAAATTCCTATGGTTACTACCGTTTTATCAAAGCAGGCATCAGCCATTTGAGAGGCCAGCGTACGCTGACGTATCAATCTGTAAAGTTTCTGTTCCTGCTCCGTCCCTTCTATGGCCTCTCGCTCCATTTGTGTCGGCCGTATGGCTTCGTGAGCTTCCTGCGCGCCTTTTGCTTTTGTATGATACTGACGGGTCTTTGAATACTTCGCACCCATTGTCTCCGTGATAAGAGCCTTGCTGCTGCCTAAACACAGGGAAGAAAGATTCAACGAGTCTGTACGCATATACGTAATATATCCGGCCTCATACAGTTGCTGTGCCACACGCATGGTCATGGCCACGGGAAATCCCAATTTCCTTACGGCTTCCTGCTGCAGCGTCGAAGTCATAAACGGAGGGGCAGGCGAACGTTTTACGGGCTTTTCAGCCATATTGACAATCGTAAACGAAGCATCGCGACATCCGTTCAGAAAATCCACGGCCTCTTCTTCCGTATTGAAACGACGGTTAAGTTCGGCCTTGACCTGCGACTTTTTCCCATCGGCTCCTTCAACTTCAAACAAAGCCGAAACAGCAAAGCTGGAAGCAGTCCGGAAGGCTTTTATTTCGTTTTCGCGATCGGCTATGAGGCGGACGGCCACACTCTGTACACGCCCGGCCGAAAGAGAAGGCTTTACCTTATGCCAAAGTACAGGGGAAAGCTTGAAACCTACAATACGGTCAAGCACGCGACGCGCCTGCTGGGCATTCACCAGGTTCATGTTGATATTTCTGGGGTGTTCGATGGCCTCCAAAATCGCGTTTTTCGTGATTTCATGAAAAACAATCCGCTTTGTACTGTCGATATCCAAGCCCAGCACTTCGGCCAGGTGCCATGAAATGGCTTCTCCTTCACGGTCTTCATCGGATGCCAGCCACACATTAGACATTTTTTTTGATGCGGCCTGCAGTTCGGCCACCACTTTCTTTTTGTCCTCGGGAATCTCATATTCCGGCTGGAAAGTCTTTGTATCTATACTGAAGCTTTTCTGCTTCAAATCACGTATATGACCGTAGCTTGACATCACCTTGAAATCTTTCCCCAAAAATTTCCCTATTGTTTTGGCTTTTGCAGGCGATTCGACAATTACAAGATTGTTTTGCATGCTGGTTTTTCTCCTTATTCTTGATTTGCGCGGCAAAAGTATGAAAAAATAATGAGGTTTGTCCTATTTATAAGGTAAAGTTTATTTTTTCGCAGCTCCACCGGCATCCCTCCTAAAATAATTCCTAACTTTGAGGCTGAAAAATGCCGGAGTCCGGCAAGTTCTTACTCTTCAAATTCTGAAATCATGAAATATCCCGTCATCGCATTGTTCCTGCTTTGCCTCATCTCTTCGTGTAGAAAACAACCTACCAAACAATTGGTTATCAATGAAGTATGCGGAAAAGAATTTCCCGACAACGAATGGGTGGAGATCTACAACCCTACCGATTCGGCCGTCAGTCTGAAAGGCATCTCCCTGATTAAAATCGATGAAAAAGGCATTGACCACATCCTATACCGCTTCCGCGACGGCACATTGGGTCCCAAACAGGTCTACGTCATTTCTTCCATGCAAGACGAATTGCGACGGCACATTTCAAGTCGGAAAGAGGTCGGCATCGAACTGGTGGCTCCCGACGACAAGACCATTGACGATTTCTATCGCGATGAAGAAGTCGGCGAACAGTCGCATCCCGCCAACGGCAGCTATGCACGCATTCCCAATGGCACAGGGAAATGGGTCATTGTCAGGCACGCATCCCGTGGAGAGTTGAATCCCGACAATGCCGAACAAGTCAGCAACGACAACACCGACGACAGCCTTTTCGACACGGAAGAAGACGAGGAATAATCACTCACGAAGGGATGAGAGCATCCCGGCAACCGCCCTGCAAATGTTCTCTTTCGCCACATCGGGACGCATGGCCATTGAATGCGGCATACCTTCGGGAGAAGCGGCCCAGACAGTGTGGAAACCCATACGTTCCACTTCTCTACGGTTTTTTACGCACCCGGCAACCGCACAGACCGGAATGCCGCGCTTACGGCCTTCCTCCAACAGACCGGATGCTACTTTTCCCATAGACGTCTGCACATCCAGGCAACCTTCACCGGTCAAGATCAAATCCGCTCTTTCCAACGCAATACGGAAACAATCCGTTTGCAACAACAGACGGATGCCGCTTTCCATCTCTGCATGAAACAGCCCGAGCAAAGCCGCGCCCAATCCCCCGGCAGCCCCCGAACCCGGCAACCGTCCTATTTCCTTTCCGCAATAACGGGAAAGCACCTCGTCATAATGCTTCAGCCCATCATCCAGCTTTTCCACCTGCCGGGCCGAAGCACCTTTTTGAGCTGCAAAAACCCACGCTGCGCCCTGTTTTCCATACAAAGGCGAGGCCACATCGCAGGCTGCCACGAAACGGACACCGGCAAGCCTTTTCTGCATGCCTCTGTCTGGAAAAAGACAGGCCACCTTTTCCAAATCGCAGCCACGCCCTTCTAAAACCCTGCCTTTGTCATCAACAAAGCGATAGCCCAAGGCCGAAGCAAAGCCCATTCCGCCGTCATTCGTGCTGCTGCCGCCCAATCCTATCACGACAGTCGTTGCACCGGCTGCCAATGCAGCTTTCACGGTCTCGCCTGTGCCATAGGTGGTTGTAAGCATCGGGTTGCGCTCTTCGGGCTCAAGTTGGGTCAGGCCTGCGGCAAGAGCTGTCTCGACAAAAGCTGTCGACACACTGCGCTGCCAGGCAAAACAAGTTGTCAGCGGGCGCATCAAAGCGTCATGCACCCGGACATCCACCATTTCTGCATGCGCGCAAGACGAGAACGCATCCAGCATGCCTTCGCCGCCATCGCTCACCGGCAGCACTTCGATCATTGCATGCGGGAAAGCCTTTGCCGCACCTTCAGCCATGGCCGCTCCGGCTTCTGCCGATGAAAGACATCCTTTATAAGAGTCTGTTGCTATCAGAATATTCATTGCACTGCAAAGTTATACTTTTCAATGACAAATCGGGCAGCAATCAAGGCCGGAACAAGCAACGGAAAAGAATAATCATTCACGCCCGCCCTCAACCCGAAGAATTAACCGAATGCAATTTTCGGTTGCAAAAATGGCCTTTTTGTAGACAAATCCACACAAAAACGAGATTTTTTAGCGCAAAAGTGAATAAAATCGATTCATAACCATTGTTTCCGTTAAATTATCGCTACATTTGCACAATAAAAGATTGAGAGATAAATATGCACCCGGCCATGCATCACAAAATGCAGAGCAAGGTGCACCAGGCATAAATATAGGATACATCATTTATTAAGTTTCAACAAAAGAGAAATGAAGAGATTCATGTATGTTTTGGCCTGTCTGTTCATGATAATAGGCAGTGCCACGGCGCAAAACCGCAAGGTGACCGGTGTGGTTACCGACGCGGCTGAAGGCAAGCCTATGCCGGGCGTTCGCGTATTCGTGAACAAGACGAGCATAGGTACAGTGACTGATGCCAAAGGAGTATTCCAGCTCTCCGTGCCCTCACACCACAAGATGCTGACGTTTGCTGCTATTGGCTATATTACGCAGGAACTTCCTGCCAGATCTACAATGGAAATCCGGATGCGGACCAACGAAAAACTGCTCGACCAGGCCATCGTCGTGGCTTATGGAACAGCCAAGAAATCCGCTTTCACCGGTTCGGCCGAAGAGGTAAAGAGCGAGGAAATCACCCAGCACGTCACCTCCAACGCCGTCAACGCCATTGCCGGCAAAGTGGCCGGTGTGCAGCTGAGCACCTCGACAGGAACCGCCAACAACGGCGGTGATGCAGGACCCGGCAGCTCGCCTTCTATCCGCATCCGCGGCGTCGGCTCAATGAAAGCCAGCTCAGACCCGCTTTACATTGTCGATGGAGCACCCACGGAGTTCGGCCTTGCCAACATCAACCCGCAGGACATCGAATCCATTTCCGTATTGAAAGATGCCGCCGCAAGTGCCATCTACGGTGCACGCGGCGCCAACGGCGTTGTCATCGTTACCACCAAGAAAGCCAAGAAAGGGCAACCGGCCAAGGTTACTTTCGATGCCAAGTTCGGTTCCAACTCACGCCTTATCCCGCAATATGACGTGATTTCCGATCCGGGACAATACTATGAGACCCATTTCAAGGCTATGTACAACAGCCAGTACTATAATGGTGCAACGGCTGCCGAGGCCTATGCCTATGCCAACAAATACCTCTTTGATCAGAACAACGGAGGTCTGGGCTACAAGGTCTATACCGTGCCCGACGGCGAAAACCTGATCGGAACCAACTTCAAGCTGAATCCCAATGCCAAGCTCGGCTATTCGGACGGTGAATATACCTATCGCCCCGATGATTGGTACGACGAAACTTTCCGCAATTCCTTCCGCCAGGAATACAATGTATCTGTCAGCGGAAACGACGGCAAACTGAGCTACTACACCGGTCTCGGCTATTTGAACGATGGCGGTTACGTTCACAATTCACGCTACCAACGTTATACCGGCCGCACCAATGTGGAATATCAGGCAAAAGACTGGTTGAAGGTCACTACCAACCTTAGCTTTACCCACACCGACAGCAAGAAACCTTCTGCCAACAACACCAGGTGGGGTAGCTCGGGCAACCTGTTCTACATCACAAACAACATGGCTCCCATCTATCCGCTTTACGTTCGCGACGCTGCCGGCAACATCATGCGCGAAAACGGCCGCCTCGTCTACGATGCCAACCAGACCAACTTCCAGCGTCCGTCCATCGTAGGTAACGCCGTTCGCGACAACGCCTATGACAAGAAACAGCTCTACACCGACCTGTTCACGGGTCAATGGTCGGCCGTCATCACTCCGATCGAAGGCCTGTCGTTGACAGCCAACTTCACGGCCAACGCTTACAATCAGCGCTACAACTATCTGTACAGCATCTTCGGAAGCTCCAGCAGTGCATACGACGGCCAGGCTTACGTAGGCCACGACCGCACATTCACGGTGAACCAGCAATATCTGGCCAACTATACCCGCACCTTCTCAGATGTTCACAACCTGACGCTTTTGGCCGGTTACGAGCAATACAATCTGAAAGACCAGACCTTGTATGGCATCAACGACCACCTTTACAATCCCAACATCGGCGAGCTCGACAATGCCAAAGGTGCTGACAAGAAGCAATTAAGCTCCAACACCAACAGTCTGGCCCGTGAGGGCTTCCTCGGCCGTGTGCAATACGACTACGACAGCAAGTATTTTGCCAGCGCTTCTATCCGCCGCGACGGTTCGTCCATCTTCGCTCCGGGTCATCGCTGGGGTACTTTCGGTTCGTTCGGTGCAGCCTGGCAAATCAACAAGGAATATTTCATGGAAGACTATACCTGGATTGACCTCCTGAAGCTGAAGGCAAGCTACGGTGTGCAAGGTAACGACGACCTGCTCGATGCCGACGGCTACAGCATGTACCAGCCTTATGCCGACATCTATGAGACTTCCTACAACAAGGAAAGCGGACAGTATCAGATTACCATGAAACAAAAAGGTAACGAAAACCTGACATGGGAAAGCAACAAGGAAATCAACCTCGGCGTTGAGTTCAGCCTCTTCAAAAACCGTTTGAACGGTTCATTCGAATACTACAACCGCAAGACCACCGACCTGCTCTACAACAAGACCCTGCCGGCCAGCTCCGGATTCACAGTGAGCACATATCCCGTCAATGTAGGTGCCATGGTTAACCGCGGTATCGAGTTCGCCATCGATGGTGTTGTGTTGCAGACCAAAGACCTTGAATGGGACTTGAGCTTCAACATGACCCACAACCACAACGAAATCACAGAGCTTGACCCGACCGTAGCCGAAAACGGTATCAAGACCAGCTACGATATCCTGCGTGAAGGCGGTTCCTACTATGAGGCCTACATGATCAAGTATGCCGGTACCGACAAGACCAACGGTAAGGCCCTCTACTATCAGGAGGTAACCGATGACGCAGGCAACAAATCGATTGTCACGACCGACGATATCACCAAAGCCACCCAGTTTGACCTCGGAAGCACCCTGGCCAAGGTTTACGGAGGTTTCGGAACCACCTTGAAAGGCTTCGGCTTCGACCTCAGCGCATCGTTCAGCTTCCAACTCGGCGGTAAAATCTACGACGGACAATATCAGGCATTGATGCACAACGGTATCAGCGCAGGCAACGCCATGCACAAAGACCTGCTCAAGGCCTGGAGTCCCGAAAATCCCAACAGCGATATTCCTCGTTTGAGCACGGCATCGACCGATGACCCGGGTATAGGTTCGCAGACTCCGATGGATCGTTTCCTAACCAGCTCCAACTACCTGTCGTTAAACAACCTTACATTGGGCTACACCTTGCCGAAATCGCTGACAAGTGCTGTCAAGATGGACAACGTACGCGTGTATGTTGCAGGTGAAAACCTCTTCCTGTTAACCAAGCGCAAAGGTCTTGACCCCCGTTACGGTTATGGCATCGGCTCCATGACTTACGGATCCGGAATGTCGTCAGGCTCCTACTCAACCATGCGTAGCATCACTGCCGGCATCACCGTAACATTCTAATACAACTCATCAAAAACAAAAGAAAGCATGAAACTACATAGAATTTCCATTGCGATGTTGGTTGCACTGCTGTTTACAGCCTCCTGCAACGACATCGACAACCAAGAGCCGCAAACGGGCGATCTCACCGCCGACCAGTCGGCAGAAGCCGTCGAGGATGTTCCTTCACGTAGCAACGCAGCCTTTGCCGGATTGTTCAATCTGATGGGTAAGCCGTGTGCCGTACGCCCGGCAAACGAGCGCCCCGATGATTTCGGCTTCATCATGTCAGCCATTTCATTGGATTTGGAAGGTGCCGACATGGCCGGCAACGACAACGGTTACAACTGGCTGTCCACAGCCAGCGAATACTCTTCGCGCAACCCCAACTATGCCAATCCGACCATCCGCTACCAGATTGCCTATATGGTTATCGGTGCCGCCAACGAGATTCTGGCATCCATCCCCGCAGAGACGACCAGCGAGACCCTGATCAACCAGATGGCACAGGCTCGCGCCGTGCGTGCCTACGCCTACCTGTTCCTGGCTCCCTATTTCCAGGCTCGCTACGTAGATGCCAAAGACAAACCCTGCGTACCTATTTTGGAAAGTGGCACCGACTTTACCAACAATCCGCGCGCCACAGTCGAGCAGGTCTACAACTACATTTGGAAGACCTCAACTATGCCGTCGAACATCTGGAAGGCTACGTACGCCCCGACAAGAGCCGCGTAGACCAGAATGTAGCCTACGGTTTGCGTGCCCGCGCTTATCTCAACATGGGCAAATATGCCGAAGCGGCTGCCGATGCCGAAAAGGCCATGAAAGGCTATACGCCTGCATCGATGGCCGACGTTTCGAAACCGGCATTCTGCAACATGGCCACGGAAAGCAACTGGATTTGGGGCATCAACATCACATCCGAAATGATTGTCGACCAGCCTTACGCCACCGCCCCATCGTGGATGTCGGCATTCGCTGCTGAAAACTATGCCGCCGGAACCGACAACCTGCCCATGATCAACAAGCTGCTTTACAACCAGATCAGCAAGACCGACGTACGTCACAACTGGTGGCTCGACGAAAACCGCCACACTCCCAACTGGGCTGACATAGAATGGAAAGACGGAAGCACAGTTTTGGCCAAGGGCGACGCCATTGCCGACCTGACCATCAAGGACGTCAAGATGAAATATTCGGCATACAGCAACGTCAAGTTCGGTATGAAGAACGGAGGCGTTTCAAGCGTCAACGACAGCGACTGGCCTACCATGCGCGTGGAAGAGATGATCCTCGTCAATATCGAAGGTCTGGCCAAGAGCGGACACGAAGCCGAGGCCAAGCAAAAACTGATTGATTTCGTCAAGACCTATCGCGACCCCGAATACACATTCCCCAATCCTTTGGCTCCCAACCGCAACCTGGAGGACGAAATATGGTTCCAGCGCCGCGTAGAGCTTTGGGGCGAAGGCTTCTTTGTCAGCGATGCACGCCGTCTGGACAAGCCCATTGTACGTTTCCACGACAACTACCCAAGCAACTTCTCTGCCGCATTCCAATTCAACATCAAGCCTAACGACGAATGGCTGAACCTGCGCTTCCCGAAAACGGAAACCAACAACAATCTGGCCGTTGTTAACAACGAAGGCGGTTCACAGCCCGTGGCCGGACAAAACGGTGAATTGAGAGACGGAGTTACAAACGCCGATGGCAAGACCATAAAATAAGACAACCGATTAAAACCAAAAGACAATGAAACTGAATAAGATTATATTGTTTGCCTCATTGGCCTTGATGTCCATGTTTGCCACATCATGCAGCGATGACGACGATTATGCACCCGGCAAACCGGCAGGCAGCTATAATGTAAGCTTCCCCGAAGAGCAGAGCTGTGACATAACACTCTCTCCGGAAGCAAAATCGTTCAAGGCCGTCATCAAGCGCGCCAACGGTTCAGGCGAACTGACAGTGCCCATCAACAAACTCGCAGCAACCGATGCTATTTTCAGCGTACCCGAAAGCGTCACTTTCGCCAATGGAGAAACCGAGAAGGAAATCACCATCGAATGCGCAGAATCGATGGAGATGTTCAAGAACTACAACTGTTATCTCAGCATCCCCGAAGAGTACACCCAACCGTATAGCGCAACCATTGAATCACCCAACATGCACTTTTCGGTCATCAAGGAAGACTACACGCCTTGGGGAACAGGAAAATGGGACAACTCGGAATGGAATGGCACAGATAAAGAACCGGTTGTTATATTCGATGTCAACGTAGAATAACGTGAGTTCGACGAAATATAATCGTCTGTAATTTTGGTGATTAGCGAAAA
>ERZ808240.3330-NODE-3330-length-15867-cov-4.661333_pt1 | contig 15867 bp, 15 predicted proteins | sample MGYA00521084_ERZ808240 | MGnify/ENA primary metagenome ERZ808240 (study PRJEB31516, sample SAMN03275571) | gut metagenome | biome: mammalia-associated habitat; material: feces | host: Papio cynocephalus | place: Kenya | collected 2012-08-06 ... | reverse complement strand
AATACTTCTATCTTTTTAACAGTATCTATATATTCTAACCTTTCAATCATAGCACATGACAATATCCCTGAGCCTGCTCCGGCATCCAGAATACTTATTTTATCTTGAGTCTCCGGAATCTCAAATAATTCAGCCATATACCTTGCCGTTTCAATACTTGTGAAAAATTGTCCGTATTTTTTCCGCTCTTTTTTAGGCATAGAATCTATATATTCACTTGTGTTTTCAATTATCTTCTCTAACATGAAACACCAATCCTTTACTCTTCATCTGGAACAATCTCCATAATATCCGAAACATCACACTTTAAAGCAGTACATATCTTCAATAAAATTTCTGTATTTACATTTTCATTCTTTCCAAGTTTAGCAATAGATGCTGTACTTATGCCTGCCTGTTCTGCTAACTCTTTTTTCATCATTTCTCTATCAATTAATAATTTCCAGAGCTTTTTATAGCTTATTTTCATCTCATCCTCCAGAACATATATTCGTATTTTGTATAGATTTTAACATATTTATAACAGCTCAGCAAGCTCTTTTCTTAATTATTTATGAGTTTGCTTAATTCATACTATGTATAATCATATTTAGCACATTTCTGCTCTGCTCTTATTAATTTAGTTATGTATGATTCTATCAAAACAGCTATCACATTAAAAAAGCCTCACAAATGGTTTATTTAAACCATTTATGAAGCTTTGTTCATTACTACAGTTTTTATATAACATAATTATCAATTCCATTACCCGAATTAATAAGGTCTGCTATTGTGATATTACCAAAGTAATCGTTTATAGTCTTCTCAAAGTTTTCCCACATAGCAATAGTCTTGCATTCTGATAACTTAGGACACTTATTAGGCTTGTTCTCAAGACATGCAACAGGTGCCAGTGAACCCTCTGTACACTGTAAAATGCTAAGGACTGAATACTCCTCCGGTCTTCTTGATAACTTATATCCACCACCCTTTCCTCTAAGTGATGTAAGAAAATCATTCTTGCTTAACATAGATACTATAGACTCAAGATACTTCTCTGATATCCCCTGTCTTCCAGCTATATCCATTAGTGTTATATATTCACCATTATCATGCTCCGCAAGGTCTATCATAACCCTGAGTGCATATCTTCCCTTTGTTGAAATCTTCATATATCTTCCTCCAATATTCCTGCAATCATACTCTTATCGTATAAACATACTTTACCACAATGTTTATATACTTTTCAAGTTTTTATTTTGAATTTTCCAGTATTTTCACATATTGGAGACTTTATCATATATCAATCACTTATATTAATCTCATATTAATCACCCAATATACCTTAAAATAATCCTTATTATGATGTAATTATCAAAAATATTAAAAAGTATCAAAAACAGCCAGCTTATTCACATAATATACGGAATACTTCCAGAAACACACAGCGTTCCATACCCAGTCACAGGATCAGGTCCAGTATCCTGTGTTTCATTCCCCAATGTTCTTGCTCCACGTCTTATATAGGCCTTTAACTTCTCACCATACATAAACCTGTCATTACCAAGGACTATTCCCCACTGCATAAGTAAAGCTGCGCCGCCTGTTACAAATGGTGTTGCATATGATGTTCCTGTAACACTCACTATTTCCATTCCATACATAGTTTGCTTTCTTATGTTTATATCAACACCAGGAGCAAGTATATCAGGTTTTATGCCAGCGCTGTTGTATATCCCTGACCCATAAGTATTATCAATCTGATTAAGAGAATACATTGCATTCTGACGATTATTATTATAGTTATTTTGTATGTTTCTTCCACGTCCTGAAAATGCCGCATATGCTCCAGTATAAGAATTATAAGCACCTACTGATATACATCCCCCTGCTGTTGATGGAATCGTTATAGTATCATATGGCACTGGTTTTACTATTCCCGTTGCATTATTTAGTGTCGAGCTTGATGGAAGCCATATATTATATACGCCCTGACGTATATTTTCCCCATACAATATAATTTTCCATATTCCAGATGTTATATAATCTTTAATAGGCTGCATGTTAATATATATCTCCTGATACAGATTATAAGGTGAAGGCTCACCAAGCAGACTTATAATACTTGTACCTGCCGCCACGAATCTGTTTATTTTTCCTTGTCCTGTTATATTAAACTGTATACCATCAGGACCTTCAAGTATCACCCTGTAATCATCCCAATAATATTTCCATATCTGTATATCCATTGAACTTTCGTACTCACTTACCGATATTTCTACTATATCCGTCTGTCCCTGCTTTATCACATTTCCATAATGTATTGCCTTATCAGCTTCATTTCCACTTCCTATGCATATACTGCATTTGTAACCTTTAGAAACATCATCAATATAACTTTCCAGCAGTGTGTTGCCATTGTGATTGCCATAATTAAACCCATAGCTTATATTGACAGCTACTGGCTTTCCATATTCCATAGCCTTTCTTATAACATAATCTATCGCATCCATAAGGCTTGTAGTACGTGGAAACTGATTATTATATGAATATCCCATCTTAACAACTATTATATCTGCCTCATATGCAACGCCACTCCTGCCGCATGCTATTGTAGCAACATATGCGCCATGTCCTATATTATCAATACCTGGAACCTGCATATTGCTCTCATCAGCTACATTATCTTTGTTAACAGATGGTTGATCCACTAATCCCTGGTACGTATTACTTCTGTATACAACATTATTATTTAAATATGCATTTATATCCTCTTTACTATATTCCCTCTGTATTGTCTGGTCATATATACTTAGTATTCTCGTACTTCCATCATTTTTTCTGAATTCATCGCTAAATATGTCTATCCCTGTATCTATAACGGCCGTTATAACACCTCTTCCACTAAGATATACGTCTGTATAAACAGTCTGGTTCTGCGTTTGATTTTGTAACATATCATTAGTAATCTGTTCTCTGATACTAACCATTTTATTGACACGCACATTATTAGCACAGGCCGCTGATTTGGCCCTTTCAAGCTGGAAATATATACTTTTAGGCTTTTCTATATAATCTATATTATTTTCCTGAGATATAAGCTCAATTGTATTCTTATCAGTTACCATTATAGCATAGTTGTATAGTAATTCTTTTATATATACATTATATTTTGTTTTTATGTTATCAAGAGTTCCCGAATACTTAACTATTATTTCCCACGTATCATTCTGCCAGTTGAATCCCACACTAAGACTTTCTGAATTTTCAAGTTCTTCCTTCATTGCACCAAACGATACATTAAGCAGATTCTCTATTTTCTGATTCATATTATTCCATATTAATTATGTCTCATAGCTAATGTATGCATAATAATATGTGTAATGAACATAAAGTGGAAATATATTCACAATTATCCGTGCAGCTTAATTCAATTCTTTTTCCTAATCCTTAGATTATCCTGATATTAAAAAATTACATTCATAACCTTTTCTGCTATATAATCATACATTTTCACATCATACAGAAATCATATAAAAATAAAAAAGTACATTCATAACCCATATACAGGTTACGAATGTACTTATAACATCCTATAGCATCATGTTTTCTTCACGAATTCTATTCTGCACTTAGGACACTTGATACTTATTCTGCCTTTGCCTCTTGGAACTCTTATTTTCTGTGAACAGCTTGGGCACTTGAATATCTTATGTGTCTTATTATCTGCTATTCTGAACTTTATTTTATTAAACTTACCAACTACTTTATAATGAAATCTAAGATATTTTTCATTCTCCTCTGAGCGTTTTGATATATTACGTGAAAACACTCTGAAATATGTATACACAATACCAACAAGAGCTATTGTATATATCACATTATTCCTTGCAAACATAGTTATGATAAGCAGTATCAGACATACTAAAGATAAATTCCTCGAGAGCTGATCCATACCATATCTTCCATACATGAATCTTGCTATCTTATCTTTAAAACCATTCATCAAATCATCCAGCCTTTCATAATTATATATTACTTTAACTATATACGTATATTAATTCCCCATTATGCACATATGCGTAGCAGATTGCAACTAACATATGCTAATGATACATAAGTAATCACTAGATAATACTCTATCACATATATAACCAAATGCAATTAAAAATATATAAACAATTATGAAACCAGCGTGAACTATAAGGCTATTTTACAGCTACTGTTTTTCATACAGAATTAATCTTAAAAAGCACTAAACATTCTTTAATATTATATACAGCTATATACAGAAGCTTTAATATTCCATATATGTACTTCCGTTCTCTACATCCTTCCAATAAAACTTGTCATCCAGTATCATATAACTATGTGCTGAATTCTCTTTAGGAATAGATACTGAACCCGGATTCATATAAGTATATCCGTTCCTTTCTTCAACCTTAGGTACATGTGTATGTCCACACAGAAGTATATCGCCTTCACATAAAGCCGGAATATTCTTCTCATCAAGCTTATGTCCATGTGCAAGAACTATTGAACGTCCGTTAACATTAAGATATGCCTGCTCTGCAAGAACATTGAAATCAAGTACCATCTGATCTACCTCTGTATCGCAATTTCCTCTTACGCATATTATCCTGTTACGAAGTGGATTAAGCATTGCAATAACTTCTTTGGGAGCATATTCTTTAGGCAGATCATTTCTTGGTCCATGATATAAAACATCTCCAAGAAGAACTAATCTTTCAGCCTTCTCTTCCTTAAATCTTTCTAACATTTGTCTGCAATAATATGCAGAACCATGAATATCTGATGCTATCATTATCTTTGACATATATAACTCCATTCCCATATATCATATGATATATGTCTATATTTTATTATCATTTATATATTTTGTTATCTATATACTTAACAAAACCAAGCACATAATATGTAAGTATAATATTAACAGGCAGCTGTATCATATTCTTTGCGAATCTTATTGATAAATAGAATGCAAAACCTTTTCCATACATTATACTGCACCAGTATGTTCCAAGCAGAACATTCACAAGCAGCGTGTCTATAGTCAATGCAAGTATACATCTTATCAGGAACTTTACATCTATAAGCTTTAAGATGCCTCTCTTTTCTTTAGAATCATAATTCCCTGCCACCTTCATATTGCAGCCATAAAAGAATAATCCATAGATAAATCCGGCAAGTGCTGCACTTAAAGTCCAGCCTGGAAAATATGCACCCGTAGGCTTAATCACAAACTGTATAAGATCACCAAGACCACCACATACAAACCCCATAACAGGACCAAACATATAGCCTATAGCACAGTTAGCAAGAAATGAAACTGACAACCTCAGCGTAGGCGTTACCTGAATAGATACAAACACGGCCAATACCGTGTGAAGAGCAATAAGAAGTGCAGCCGCTACAACTGACTTTATGCTCTTGAACTCTTTTGCAGAAAATGCAAAATTCTTCATTAAAATAGACATAAAAAAACCTCCTTTGCAGTAATCTTCGCTCTACATAGGAGGTTATTCGCCGTAGTATGTAGCAGCGGGATGCGGATTATGTATCGCAAGAAAACTTTTCGTCCATATGGCAACTCCCTGTCCATACAGCACTTAACGCACATATTCCTACTCTGCTTTATAATTTAATAATTACAGGAATTCATTCAAATCATAAATATTCCTGTCACAGGCATTATTATATATAGTGTATACAAGATTGTAAAGTACTTTTTTACTTTTTAGTTTCATCGTGCAATTCTTTGAACTGCCGGCACCTTATAGCTTGATGCATAACTAAGGTACTGCTGAAGTGAATTTTCAACCTTGTACATATCAAGTACCTTCTTCATAAATGCAATCGTACTTTTCTTATACTTCATATGTTCAAGAACATATACAGCCGCCTCATCACTGTAATTAAGTGCAAACTGCTTGGCAAAGCGAGCGAATTTAGGCTTATTTAGTTGTTCAATATCATAATAATTCTGCATAATCTCAAGTGCCTCTATAATTCTGGCATTCTCAAAATCCAGCCTTACACCAGTCCGCTTTACATATATATTACCAACTTCACATGTCCGTGCTTTTATTACATTAGAATACAACTCTATTTTTTCTGTATTATGCATTGAAATCATATATTTGTTATACAGCCTGTATCCTATAAATAAACCATTATCATTATTTTCTCCAAAGAAATAATTAAGCAGCAGTTCTTCTATGTTCTTATCTTTATCAGCTGCTTTAATATACATTCCTTTACCTGCTCTTATGATAACTCCATCATCGCATAATCTTTCAACAGCCCTGAAAAAAGCATCGTGGCTCATCTTTGTAAAACCACTCCCGTACATATCATTGGCAACTATTACGGCTCCCTCTGGTGCATCTTCAAAATACTTAATAAGTTTATCTCTGTATTTCATATAACACCATTCCCGTTATAAAACAGTAAAAACCATTCTACACTTCTTCGAGATTGATAGTTTCTGTTTCATTTTCTTTTGATTCTGTTTTTTTATCTTTATCAGTCTCTGCTGTTTTTTCTATATTATCATCTATTTCTTCAATCTCAATACCTGCAAGAACGTCTTCATCATCATCGGATTTATCTGATTCTTTCTGTTCTTCTGATTCTTTTGACTCGTTAATAACCTTAACTTCAACATTCTCAGAATCTGCAAATGCTGCTTCATCATCAAAATCTTCTGATGCATCATCTTCTTCACTATCAGAATAGAAATTTATTGGAACAACTTCAACACTGCTTAATATCGCCTTTCCTATTATGTAAACAGTATGAATACCGTCCTCATCTGAATTTTCCACATAATTACGTACATTAGCAAGCTTTTTATCTATATCACATGTAACATTAACTCCTTCAGGAAGCACAATTGATACATTACTGCTTATACTTTCAAAATTAATATATACATCCTTTTCAAAAACAGCAAGCGAAAGATCTACTGTAAGTTTAGATGCTACTGCCTTAACTTCACATCCCATAAACTCCTCATCTTCTACTTCGACTGTTCTCTTTTCGCATACAGCATTATACTTACGCACTTCAAGTTCTGCACTATCCTGTTCTTCCTTATTTAACTTGCTCTTAGTTGCTTTAACCTTATCATAAGCAACCTTTCCTGCTACTGCTGCCGCACCAACACCTACTGCAAACTTTAAAAAACCATTTTTCTTCTTAGCCATACTTATCTCCTTCATCTATTATCTATTTTTCATTATTTTCTTCTCTTTTAGAATATACACAACCACAATAATTCTGTCTATATAAATTATACTCTTTTGACAATTCTATAGATCTTTTATAGCCTTCTTTTTTCTTAAAATCTGATAAAAGATACTGTGTTCCCGTTTCCTCTGCCACCTTAAGTCCCGTCTCATTAAGCTTTACACTATTCTTTAACGGACTTATTGTAAGTGTTGTTGTAAAATAATCAAATCCCAATTCTTTAGCAAGTTCTGCCGTCTTTCTTAATCTTAACTCATAGCATTTAAAACATCTTGCTCCGCCTTCTGGTTCTTTTTCAAGTCCCTTTACTGTTTTATAGAACACATCAGGCTCATAATCTCCTTCTATAAAAGATACCTTATAAGGCGTAGTAAACTCTTTTATAAACCGTTTCTGTTCTTCTACACGTTTTTTATATTCAGCACTTTCAGATATATTAGGATTATAATAAAATACTGTAACATGAAAAAATCTGGATAAAAACTCTATACAGCTGCTGCTGCATGGTGCACAACAGCTATGCAGCAGTAATGTAGGGACATTTCCTTCTGCTTTGAATTTTTCTACCATTTTTTCAAGTTCTTTGTGAAAATTCCTGTTTTCAAATGGTACAGCCATACTTTTCTTAATTCCTGCCTTTAACGTTCATAATCAGGCAACTATCTGTGATAATGCCTTAATAAGCTTATCCATCTGCTCATCTGTGCCAACCGTTATTCTTAAGTAATTATCAATGCCCGGCTGGTTAAAATATCTGACATATATCTTCTTTGCCTTAAGCTTCTCAAATATTTCCTTTGCCGGTACGCTCTTATGAGTTGCAAAGATAAAATTCGCCTTAGAATCAGGGAATGTAAATCCAAGCCTTGTAAGTGATTCTTTTGCTTTTTCCCTTGTTGCCATGATTTTCTTTACACACTCTTCAAAATATGCTTTGTCATTAATAGATGCCACACCGTAATTAATAGATGTCATATTCATAGTGTATGAATTAAATGAGAATTTAACATCATTAAGAGCCTTTATAAGCTCTGGCGAGCCAAATGCATATCCTATTCTCATGCCAGCCATTGAACGTGACTTGGAAAATGTCTGTACTACCAGAAGATTATCATATTCATTAACAAGTTCTAACGCTGACTGTCCACCAAAATCAATATAAGCTTCGTCTACTATAACCACAACATCCCTGTTATGTTCAATTATATCTCTTACCTTATCAAGTCCCATATAAAGACCTGTTGGTGCATTAGGATTAGGGAATATAACTCCACCATTCTCCTTATAATAGTCATCCGGTATTATATTAAAATCTTTATCAAGTGCCTGTTTTTCATAAGGTATTCTGTAAAGATCTGCCCATACACTATAGAATGAATATGTAATATCTGGAAACAGTACCGGCTTAGTTCCATTAAAAAATGTAAGAAAGCACATAGACAATACGTCATCTGAACCTACTCCTACAAATACCTGGTTCTTATTCATGCCATAATAATCTGCTATTGCATCTACAAGATCTGTTACATCAGGATCCGGATATAATCTTAATCTGTCAATATCTGTATCCATAACTGCCTTTCTTACCTCTGGTGCCGGTGGGTATGGATTCTCATTGGTATTAAGCTTAATAACATCTGTATCCTTAGGCTGTTCTCCCGGAACATATGGTTCTACTTTTCTTATATTATTCTCCCAAGCTTTCACGTATTCTTCCTCTTTTCTGTTTATGTATTAATCCGCAATGTTTGTTCATAATGAGTTTGTGTCAGGTAAAAGTGGACACATATCTTGCGTGTAAAAATCTATTTTTCACACTGGTCTTAGTTTATGCAAACATTATATATACCAACTTAGTTCTTTTTAACTCCCATTTCCTTTGCCACCTCTGCAAACTTAGGAAGTGAATTAACTATCGTATCATAAGATACACAGTAAGCCATTCTTACATATCCTGCACAACCAAACGAAGAGCCTGGCACAATAAGTATATTATGCTTCTTTGCTGTATCACAGAATACATTCTCATCCTCTGTTGGAGATTTTACAAAAAGATAAAATGCTCCCTCTGGCTTAACACATTCAAAACCAAGCTCTGTAAGTCCCTCATATAATGCCTTTCTATTCTTATCATAAGCCTCTATATTCACCTTTGCATCAAGGCATCTTGCTATCACCTTCTGCTGAAGTGATGGTGCATTAACAAAACCAAGAATACGTGTAGCTACAGAAGCCGCTGACTTCATATCCTCAGAATCTGCCACTTCATCTGGTATAACAAGATATCCTATACGCTCTCCAGGAAGTGATAGTGACTTACTGTATGAATATCCAACAATAGTATTGTCATAGTACTTAGTAAGATATGGAACCTCAACACCGTCATATGCAAGCTCTCTGTATGGCTCATCTGCAATAAGGAATATTTCTATGCCTAATTCCTTCTGCTTATCTTCCATAATCTTTGCAAGCTTTTTGATAGTTTCCTCTGAATAAACAACACCTGTAGGATTGTTAGGATTATTAACAATAACTGCCTTTGTGTTCTTATTGATAAGATTCTCGAATTCGTCAAACTTAGGCTGGAATGTGCTTGTATCAGGTGATACGGCAACAAGCTTTCCACCAAAGTTGCCTACATAATTCTTATATTCACCAAAGAAAGGTGCAAATGTAAGCACCTCATCGCCCGGATTAAGAATAGTCTTAAGCACTGTATTAAGACCACCTGCTGCACCGACTGTCATAACTATATTGCTATAATTAAAATGCGTATCAAACCTTTTATTGAGTGACTGTGCTATAGCCTCTCTTACATCTTCAAAACCTGAGTTGCTCATATATCCATGAAGGACTACAGAATCTTCTTCATCAACTATTTCCTTGATTGCCTGATTGACCTCTTTAGGTGCTGGAACATTAGGATTACCTAAAGAAAAATCATAAACATTCTCAGGACCATATATTTTGGCAAGTCTGTTGCCTTCCTCAAACATAGCTCTTATTACTGAGCTTCCTTTAACAAGTGCTTTCATAGATTCTGCTATCATCTTAATTATCCTCCATCTTTTACATTTCCGATGTTCAAACAAACATCATATGTGTTAATTATATCAAATCCTGTGATTTATTCAATCCCTACATCATTCATAAAACTTATCACGAAATACCACTATTGTGCCATCTGAATAATACACAGTTTCATATCTGCTGTTATTCATATACTTTTCTTCATCGTAATCTCTTGAACCATCTCTTAAATCAATTGCAATATATTCTGCACTTTTATCTGTATAATAAAGCTCATATAACTCCTTCCTATATGACAGGTGTGTACATAAATATGTCGTTGCAGCAACACTTGCGTCATCAGGAATCGTTGATAGTCCTTCATCTATTATTCTATATGTTTCCTGTCTGTCTTCGTTAAAATATTCTGTTGCACTTTCAATTCTTGGTATATTATATGCCATAAAGAATATTATCGAAGATGCCACTGTTATATACAACATTTTCAGTCTGTTATGTACATCCATATCTGATACGTTAAGTATAATAAGATATATAAGCAGCGTTCCTGAGCCAAACACATAATGAAAATATATACTATGCATATACTGATAATCTGGTACAAGGTTAAACAATACATAAGGTCCAATAAGAATATATCTTGACCATTTTCTTGTCATCAATGGCAGAAATAACAGTACTCCCATAGTCTGGATTATAAATACAATATTATCCTGTGCAAACATCTGTGTTATCAGATACGCCGGATTGGCAAACACCGTCTTTATTACAGAAAACATATTGCCATCCCCATCCGGTATCATATTGTTGTACCTGCCAGATACAACACCGGCTCCAATATGTTTAAGAATCGTACATGCAAAAAGGCAATACATAGCTGATGTCACTAACAGAATTATTCCTTTTTTTCGCATTTTCACATCGAACAGCATATACAATCCCACAAACATCATAAGGACACTTGCATCTTCTTTGATTATCCACACAAGTACTGCGGATATACACATTCCAACCGTGTTATCTTTTTCCATAAAAAGAAGAAACAGACTAAGCAGTAAAGGAAAAAACATATTTTCATGTATATCATAAAAACAGCCTCCACTCATAACAGGATAAAAGCAATATATAACGATAATTAATGCCGTTTCCCATCTTGACATTTTCCTGTTCCTGCATATCATTGCAAGAGGTATAATAGCAGCCGCAACAAGGACAGGCTGTATTATCTCTAACATAACTGGTGATGAAAATATCATATATACAGGTAATATAATATAAAACACTGGTGATATATGAACACACATATGTGACATAAGATAATCTCTCTCACTAGTTGTCTGCATAATGCCAGTTGTTTTCATGTAATAAAACATCTGTGAAAAAATCCCCATGTCATAATTAGGTGCATAATATGACAAATATCTTGTCACCATACAAAAACTCACAAAAACAATGTATATCCCTGCTGCTATTGACATTAGAATTATATATGTTTTTCTTGTAATTATGATATTATGGATGCCCGTGTATCTTATACAACAAACTATCGCCATTGATGCAAGTGCCGTCAGTGCTATCACAAAATAGATATCATTATTCTGTATAACACATGTGCATGCATACACAACTGTCAATATCACTAACATTATACCTTCGATTCTATGCGATATTTCTTCATTTTTCTTTTCAAGCTTATAAAATGTATAATACAACACCGTCGTAATTACAATTACACTTATTGTCATAACTGGTATATTTATACGTTTAACATACTCTAATTCATCTACACCTGTCCCCATTCCTGACAGAGTCAGTGTCTGAATTATACAAATAAAACACCACGCCATAAAAAATCTTACAACGCAGTGTTCTATGCTGATCACTCTTTTTAATTTAGTTATCATATATTCCCCATTCATATATAATTATCCCCCGTTAATTCATTAATGGCGCAAGAAAAGTAAATGGCCGCTTCGCAGCCGCTTCCTTTTCTTTTGCGCTCATTATATCTTACTGATGTAATCTGTTAGGAACATTATGGCGGCACCTGTGTCTGCTCTTTTGGCCGTACATTTTGACAGTGAGAAGTAACTTGCATCTGTGTCAAATGAGAACTTATCTATAAGTCTTTTTCTTATATCTTCCTCAAATTCTGGAAGATATCTTGCCATAACCCCTCCTACAACAACATCCCTGTCAAATATTACATACAGATTGTTAATGCTCGTTGTAAGATTATCAAGATATTCATCAAATATATGCACACACTTCTCATCTTTTTCAGATAACTTTTCAAAAAACTCATCAAGTGTAAGTCCTAGATCAGTTGATATATTCTTAGTAGAAAGATAACTCTCTATGCAGCCTTTTCTTCCACACATGCACTTTTTTCCACCAGGATATAGTGTCATATGTCCGAATTCACCATATCTGTTATGTTCTCCACGTTTAATAGTATTATTGCTGACACCAGCTCCTCCAACACCATCACTCACCATAAGATACAGCTTTTCTTCAAGTTCCTCATCCTTTAAGACTTTCTCGTTCTTATGTGCGTACCAGTAATCAGCAAATGCGCCTGCTCTTGCATCATTCTGTACTATATAATTATACTTTATATATCTTGTTATATTATCTGTCTTATAATTCTTAACCTTAAGAGGTGGCGAAAATATCAGCATACTATTATCAGCATTAAACACACCAGGCATAGTAATACCTACACCAAGCAAATTATCATCTGATATCTGGTTAGTATTTATAACACTATCAACCAGTTCTGCTACTTTTATTCCATATCCGCTATCTGTACTAAACTCAGTCTTAAGGCTTATCTCGTCTTTTATTCCACCGTTAAGGTCAATAAGACTTGTCCTTATCTCGCCAGGACATATATTAACACTCACTGCATATCTTGCAGCTGCATTGACAGTTATCATCTGTGCTTTTCTACCGCCCGTTGAATCAAAGTTTCCTTCAAGAAGAATAAGCCCCTCTTCCTTAAGAAGCTTTATATTCTGGTTGATAGTAGGCAGTGATAATCCAAGAGTATCTGCTATCTCCTGTCTTGATATACTGCTGCTGTTATATATAAGCCTGAATATTCTGTTTTTATTATACTTTCTAACCTCTGAAGTGGTTATTCTTGCTGTTGATATCATTTATTCACCAAATACTGCCTTATAATCTTTCTGGAACTTTTCTATACCTGCATCTGTTAATGGATGATGTACCATCTGTTCTATAACTTTATATGGAACTGTTGCTATATCTGCACCTGCAAGCGCACAGTCTGTGATATGTATAGGGTTTCTTATACTTGCACAGATAATCTCTGTCTGTATATCATAGTTAGAGAATATACCAACTATATCTTCAATAAGCTGGATACCTGGCTGTGATATATCATCAAGTCTTCCAAGGAAAGGAGATACATATGCTGCTCCTGCCCTTGCTGCTAAAAGAGCCTGGTTAGCTGAAAAGATAAGTGTAACGTTACACTTAATGCCTTCTGATGAAAGTACTTTGACTGCCTTAAGTCCCTCAACTGTCATAGGAATCTTTACTACCATGTTAGGGTGAATAGCTGCTATCTTTCGTCCTTCTTTAATCATGCCTTCTGCATCTACTGTTGTTGCTTTTACTTCTCCACTTATAGGTCCGTCAACTATACTTGTGATTTCTTTTATTACCTCATTAAAATCCCTGCCTTCCTTGGCAATAAGGGAAGGATTAGTTGTTACTCCGCATATAACCCCCATATCATTAGCTTTTCTGATTTCATCTACATTAGCTGTATCGATAAAAAATTTCATAGCACAATCTCCTTTCGCATTATATCCGAATCGGGCTGTTTTTCCGATATAACCTTACTTTGTCCGTAATATGTCGTTTATTTTTATATTTTACATAATTCCTAATAATTACATCTCATCAAACACTGGTTTTAATGCCGGATATATCTGTTTAAATGTATTATAACGTGAATTGTATCTGTCTGCAATCGCTTTTTGTGGTTCAATTGTCTTACATACTTCAACAATATTGTCAGCTGCCTCCTGTACGCTCTTATATTCACCAGCTGCTACCATTGCAAGCATAGCTGCTCCCATAGAAGGTCCTTCCTCTGACTTTAAAAGGTTAACCTTGATTCCCAGTACATTAGCCATTATACGGCACCACAATTCGCTCTTGGCACCACCACCACACATCTTGGTTTCTGTTATATTAATACCAAGCTCTTTAGCTACTTCAAAGGAATCTCTTATAGCAAAGGCTACCCCTTCAAGTACCGCCTGTGTCATATCTGTTCTTGTACTGTCCATTGTCATTCCTGTAAATGTTGCCCTTGCAAGCGGATTATTATGTGGTGATCGCTCTCCCATAAGATATGGCAGAAAATAGACATGATTATTTCCTAACATATCATCCGTTATGCACTCCTGGGCAGCTTTATAATCCTTATCTTTAAGAATTGTATCCATCCACCATCCATTACAAGATGCTGCACTTAACATGCATCCCATAAGATGATAATATCCATCTGCATGGTCAAACGAATGAAGAGCATTATTGTTATCGACACCAAACTCCTTGCTCGATATAAATATTGTTCCACTTGTTCCAAGTGAAATATTACACATGCCATCTCCTACTGTTCCTGTTCCAACTGCCGCTGCTGCATTATCTCCTGCACCTGCTGCTACTATTACCTTATCTGTAAGTCCAAGTATGCCTGCTGCCTCCTTAGTAAGGCATCCGACTTTTTCATAACTTTCATAAAGCTTAGGAAGCTGCTTCCTTGTTATGCCGCATATATTAATCATCTCATCAGACCAGTCACGATTCTTAACATCAAGAAGTAACATTCCTGATGCATCAGAAACATCTGTACAATGAACTCCTGTAAACCTGTATGCTATATAATCCTTTGGAAGCATTATTTTTGATATCTTTTTAAAATTCCCAGGCTCATTTTCCTTAACCCACAGAATCTTTGGAGCCGTAAAACCTGCAAATGCTATATTAGCTGTATATTCTGTAAGCTTGTCTTTTCCAATAACATTATTAAGATAATCACACTCTTTGGTTGTTCTTCCGTCATTCCATAAAATAGCTGGTCTTATGACATTGTCATTATCATCTAATATAACAAGACCATGCATCTGTCCACCAAAGCTTATTCCTGCAATATCATCCGGATTATAACCTTTAATGAGTTCTCTTATTCCTTCACATGTTTTGTCGTACCAGTCATATGGATTCTGTTCTGACCAGCCTGGCTTAGGAAAATCTATCGGATAACTTTTTGACACAGTGTTAACTATATTTCCTGTTGCTTCCATAAGTATAAGCTTAACTGAGGATGTTCCTAAATCCACTCCTATATAATACATAAACCACCCCTGTTCTGTGCATAACATGCACCTTATAAAATATTTATTGAACGCTTACTTTTCTTTTGCGCTCATTATATCATAATTTATTTTTTAACATCCATGCACTCACGAACCCGTGCTTCCGCACTCTCCCGTCATGCTTCGCATGTCTGTTCGTTCGTTAATGGCGCAAGAAAAGTAAATGTCT
>ERZ808240.3329-NODE-3329-length-15868-cov-10.530070_pt1 | contig 15868 bp, 11 predicted proteins | sample MGYA00521084_ERZ808240 | MGnify/ENA primary metagenome ERZ808240 (study PRJEB31516, sample SAMN03275571) | gut metagenome | biome: mammalia-associated habitat; material: feces | host: Papio cynocephalus | place: Kenya | collected 2012-08-06 ... | reverse complement strand
CCGTGCAGGGCATTTTTCCAGAAGCGGCCGATCTGCACCGGCAGCGGGTCCAGCAGACCCATGGACTGCAGGCCGGCCTGGATCTGGGATTCGGTCATTTTTTCGTAGTTTGCAAAGTAGCCTTCCACGGGCATGAGCCGCAGCAGGCAGAACACGAGCGTGACGATGATAAACAGCGTCAGGATGGAACGCCCGATTCGCTTTGCCAGATATTGCAGCATCTGTATGCGCACCCCTCTTTCGGCAGGCGGCGAATGCCGTCTGCTTTTGAAATGATAAATCAGATAGGTATAGAATACCGCAAAAATTCACTTTTGAAAAGTGATTTGTGGGAATTTTGAAAAATAATTATAAAAAGCGCCCCGCACAGCGCAATGCTGCACAGGGCGCAAATGGTTCAAGAGCGCTTAGCGGGCGTCACGGTTCTTCTCGTATTCTTCCATGGAGATGTAGTGATCCAGCACATGGATGCCTTTCAGGCGCTTGTTGGAGAAACCGGTGGAGGCGTACTGGCCTTCCCAGTAGTTCAGGCGGGTAGCCAGGTAAGCCGGGATGCTCATGCCCAGAGGAATGACCAGGGCGTTGTTGATCAGCAGGGCCTCGGCGTCGGCAAAGGCTTTGTAGCGGGCCTCGATGTCGTCGGTAATCTCCTTGGCAGCTTCAATGGCCTTCATGTAGCTCATGATGGCATCGGCGGTGTCGCCGGTGATGAAGCCGTCCTCCACGCCGGTGCGCAGGTAGGCGTAACGCATACCGCGCTTGCCCTCTTCCTGGTAGAAGGGATCGGTCTCAGTTTCAGGGTCAGAATAGTCTGCGCCCCAGTTGCACTTGAGGAACTCGAACTTGCCGTTGCGGCGCACTGCAGACAGGAAGCTGTCCGACGGGCCCTCGGTGATGACCACATCGATGAAGTCTGCACCATCGTTCAGCACGCCTTCCAGCTGCTGCTTGAACACCTGGCACTGCTTATCCCAGTCCGGGGTGGAGGGGTTGTAGGGGGTCTGCACCTTGATGGGGAAGGTGGCACCGGCGGCGGTCAGCTCCTGGATGGCGGCGTCGCGGTACTCCTTGGCCTTGGCCTCATCGAAGAACTCGGTGATGTTGGCCAGGTCGCCGCACTTGGTGTAGTCCACACCGGCGGAGGTGGCGCAGAAGTTCGGCGGGGTGATGGTGTTCAGCTTATAGCCCTCGTAGCCTTCGGGCGCAGCCACGGCCAGTGTGACGGAGTTGTTGATGCCGTACAGGAAGGCCTTGCGGAAATTGGTGTTGTTGATGGCCTTGGCCCAGTTTTCCGGCTCGTACTCGGCGTCCACACCCTCGACGCTCCAGTTGGAGAACTCGTGGGCGAAGGGCATGAAGTTGAACATGTAGAAGTAGGTGTAGTTGGTGTTGGGGCGGTCCATGGACACCAGATCCTTGGTGGTATCGTCTGCCAGCCAGCTGTCCAGAATGTCGGAACCGATGGTGGCTTCATCGATCTCGCCGCGCTTGATCATCTCAGGGCCGTTGACACCGGCCTCAGCATTGTAGATGCGCTTGATGGTCTCGATGTAGACGTTATCGGCATCGTAGTTCTCGGGGTTCTTCTTCATGATCCAGGTTTCCAGTGCCTCATACTCAGCCAGATAGAATGCACCGCAGCTGTAGGTGGTCTCCGCAGAGGTGGCAAACTGGTCGCCGGTCTCCTCCAGCAGCGGGCCGTAAGCCGGCTCGTAGGGCAGGTAGCACAGCAGGCTCAAAAAGCCCGGGAAGTCATAGGTCAGGGTATAGGTCAGGGTGTGGTCATCCACGGCCTTGACGCCGACGGTGGAAAAGTCCACAGGGGCGTAGGTCTGCGGGTCAGAGCCCGGGGTGACTACGGTGACAACGCCGCTGCCATCCACGGTATAGGTGGTGCCGTCGTCATCCACGACGTTGGTGTTGGCGTTGTTCAGGTAGACGTAATAATTATAGTAGTCCTCAGCACCGGCCACATAGCTGGTGACCAGGCCCACGTTGGAGGAAGCATAGTCCGGGGTCAGCACGTACTTCAGGGCATCCACAAAGTCCTGCGCCGTGACCGGTGCCACGACCTCGCCCTCGCTGTTGACCCAGTTCTCATCCCGCAGATGGAAGGTCCAGGTCAGGGAGTCCAGATCCCAATCCCAGCTGGTGGCCAGGCCCTCGCGCAGGACGCCCTTGTTGGTGTACTCCACCAGCGTATCCACGCAGTTGGCACCCACATGCATCTCCAGGTCAGAAGCCGTGGTGAGGTAGTTCAGGGTGGAAGGCTGGCTGGAATACAGGATGGTGTAGCTGGAGCTGTCCGTACCGGCAGAACCGGAAGCCGCACCGGAAGAGCTGGAGCCGCCGCAGCCGCTCAGCAGGCCGGCCGCCGCTGCACTGGCAGCGCACAGGCCGCTGGCCTTCAGGAACTGACGGCGGGAAATAGAACGATTCATCATAAGATCCCTCTTTCATTCTTCGTTTTCGTGTGGTGATAAACAAGGTCCGCTGTTTCCCCGCAGCGGGAGCGGATATGGAAAAAGGGGCAACGGAAAAACATCCGTCACCCCTTTGTAACAGTCCGCAGCCACTCAAAGTGGTTACGGCAAGTATAGCATTGATTTTGTACGGCGTCAATTGTTTTCGCACAAAGAACAAATGTTTTTCATGTCAGACGTCGTTCACATCATCCCGCGGCGTTACCGCCAGCACCTCAACGGGCGGCTCGTGGGAGACCGGGGCAGGCTGCACTTCCGGTTCGGCCGCGGCAGGTGCATCTGCTTCCGGCGCTTCCGTTTCCGGAGCGGTCTCCGGTGCAGCGGCGGGCGTTTCCTCCGGTGCAGCAGGCGCGGTTTCCGCAGCAGCCGGGGCAGATTCTACGGCGGCTGCCGTCAGCACAGCGGCTTCTGCCACGGGCAGTGCAGGTTCGGCGGCGGTCTCTGCAGCAGCCTCGGCCTCCTTGGCAGCGGCTTCTGCCGCTGCTTTGGCCTCGCGCTCTTCCCGCAGCTTCTGGGCACGGAGCTTGGCTTCCTCCTGGCGGCGCTTGGTGCGGGCCTTGATGCGGCAGGGCGCACACAGGCCTTCCAGGCTGTCCGGCGCAATGGGCTTGCCGCACTCCTTGCAGTGCGTTTTGGTGAACTTGAAGATGCTCACGGGGCCGAGTGTGGTGAGCTGGCGCAGCTTCATGCCATCCATGCCCTTGCTGGAGCAGGCGTTGACACAGACGCCGCACTCGCTGCACTTCCACGGCGTGATGACCACACGGGTCTGGCCGTCCGGCAGATCTTCCAGCTTCAGGGCACCGGCACGGCAGGCCTTTTCGCACCGGCCGCAGCCGAAGCACTTATCCGTGAAGCTGGGCAGGTAGTAGCCGTATTTCAGCGGCGTTTCCATGGAGGCCTTGAGCTGCTTGGTGCGCTGGTGCAGCAGCAGGCGGAAATCCACCGCGCTGTCCTCTTCACTGCGCAGGCCGGGCAGCATCTGCAGCAGCTGTTTGGTGCCCTGCTTGGAGCCGTGGCTCACCTGCTCGAACATCTCGCGGCGGGTCAGCTCCTTGACGTGGTAGGGGGCATCGTCTGCCTCATAAGCCAGCGTGAAGCGGGCTTCGAACAGCGGCTGGCCGAAAAATTCCACCAGGCGGGTCAGCTCCTTGCGCAGCTGGGCCGCACACAGGTCGTTCTCGCACTCGCCGCAGGGGGTCAGGTCCAGCACGATCTTTTTGTTCAGGGCCAGGTAGGCCAGGTTCTCCCAGCTGAGGGAGGCGATGCAGGCACGCACCACGGTGTTCTTGCGGGCGGACTTTTCACAGCCGATCCAAATGGTATCGTTGTCGCTGTCCGCTGCAGAGGTATCCCGCTGCACCTGCTCCGGAGAGGGAGAAATGCAGCCGCTGCGGCAGGCGGAGACGCACAGGCCGCAGTCGGTGCAGGGGTCCCAGTCCTTGACCAGGTTCGGGCGGGTGAAGATCTCCTCGCCAAAAGGGCAGATATCTTTGCATTCCGTGCAGGGCTGGCGGTGCGGGTGCAGGTTCCAGCACTGGCGGCGGTTGATCTCCGGATGGGTGGTTTTCATGAGCGCATCCATCGCAGCTCTTGTAAAAAAGCTCATGGTTTTACTCCTTTTCCACGATAGAAGTAACAGCGGCATGGTCGATGAGGAAGCGCTGCACCTTCTGGTTGGTGACGGCGGCGGCCACGGCATCGCGGGTGAGCACCCGGCGGATCTCCTCCTCCGGGGTGCCGTGCAATTTGGAAAGGCGGGCGTATTCGGCGTCCACCTCGCCGTTGCTCACGGTAATGTGCTCCGCTGCAGCAATGGCGCGCACAGCCAGCATGGAGCGCATCTGGGTCTCAGCGGCCTTGCGGTAATCGGCACGCAGGGCGTCCTGGTCTGTGCGGTTGGCCTTGCAGTACATCTCCATGGTCATCTTGCTCTTCAGCAGGCGGGCGCGCAGCTGCTGCATCTCATGCTCTGCAGATTGATCCAGCACGGCGGCGGGCAGCTCGGCGGTCAGGTTCTGGCCGGCCATTTCCAGCAGCTTCATGCCCATCAAGCGGTCTGCATTGGCCTCATGGGAGGCCTTTTTGCGGCTGCGAATGGCCTCTTTGAGCGCGGCCAGGTCGGCAAAGCCAAGGCTCTGGGCCAGGGCATCGTCTGCCGGGCGGGGCTGCTTCTGCTCCACGGTGTGCAGGCAGATCTCAAATTGAGCCGTCCGGCCGGAAAGCTCTGCCACCCGGAACTCCTCCGGGTAGGTGAAATCAAAGCGGAAGGTCTCGCCGGCGCAGTGTCCGTAAACGGCCTGCTCGGCGGCGGGCATCAGCTGGCCGGTGCCCAGCTGGACGGTCACATTCTGCATCTGGCTGTCCGGGATGGGCTCCCCGTCCAGAAAACCTGCAAAGTCCAGTGTGACGCGGCAGCCGCGGGCGGCAGGGGCGTCTGTGGGGCAGAAGGGCGCATGGATGCGGGCCTGGCTGTTCACTTCCAGCTCTACGGCCTTCTCGGTGACAGGGCGCACCCGGCGGGTGATCTCCAGCCCTTTGTACTGCCCCAGCGTGACCTGCGGCGTGGTGTTTGCAGTTTGTTCCATAACGGACTCTCCTTTATTTATGGCTCAGAGGCCGCGTGCGGCAAGCCACTGTTCCGCGACCTCGGAGAACATCTCCGGGTACTTGGCGTTTTCTTCGGTAAAGGCACTGAGGTAATACTCCACTTCGGCGCGGGTGGGGGCCACGGTGCGCCGCCAAATGGTAAAGGTGGTGCCGTTGCCCATATCAAAGGTCTCTTCCAGCTCAAAATACTGGTCACGCACGGCCAGAAACTGGTTGTTCAGCTTGATGGACATCTCACCGTTGCCAACGTAGGTCTGGGGGAAGGGGTCTGCGGTGATGACGTACTTGGCCTCGAAGAACTCCATGGGGAAGTTGTGGGTGCCCGGCACCGAGAAACCGTAGGCCAGTTTGCTGTTGATGGGGGTCTCCGGCAGCAGGCAGTTCTTGAAGTGGTCCGGGCAGTAGAGCATATCGTGGGGGATCATATAGCTGATCTCACCATCTGCGCAGTGGGTGTCGATCCACCTGGCAATGGCCTGGATCTGCGGCAGGTCCTTGCGGTCATAGATGAGCTTGTCCAGCCGGACGAACTCCTGGGTGATGTTGAGCGGGAAGTGGTCGATGACGATATCCGGCAGGGCGACGCTGGTCAGCGGCGAGCAGCGCACGGAAACGGCAAACACTAGGGTGAAGGCCCAGTAAACGATCTTGAGGTTCCGGCGGCGGTCAATGTTCTCGGCCAGAGCAGCAGCACCCAGCAGAAACAGGATGAACCAGCCGGGCAGGAACAGCAGCATCTGGTGGGAGCCGGTGTTCTGCACGCGGGTGAACAACAGCATGCTCAGCAGGATCTCCAACCCGGCCAGGCAGGGCAGAGCGGGCATCTTGCGGCGCTTGAGGCTGAACCACAGGCCCAGGCCGATGAGAATGAGGTTCAGCAGGCCCATGCGCCAGTACTGCAGGCTGATCTCGGTCAGGAAACCGCCGCCATTGTAGTAGGCGTAGCGGTCGGCATAGTCATAGCCGATGATGTGGCTGACCATGGGCCACAGCAGAATGACCATGGCGACCATGGACATCAGGCCGAACAGCACCAGATTGCGCACCTGCACAATGCCCTCGTGCTTCTGGCCTGCGCGGGCGGTGCGGATGCTGCTCACCAGCACCAGCACGGCATAGGCAAAGTAGTAGCCCACCACAAAGTATAAGTACCACCGGCGGGACAGGATGATGGCGGCTGTTGCCAGAAACAGCAGGCCGAAGCGCACGGGTTCCAGCTTTTCAAAGCGGAAATCCAGCGTGAGCAGCAGGATGCTGAATGCGAAAATGAGGCCGAACCAGTCCGGCTGGCTGAGAACGGCGCTCATGCGCAGCCACGGGTAAGTAAAGCACCACGAAAGGCCGATGAGGAAGAACCAGAAGCGGTTCTTCACCTGCAGCATCTGGCCTACTTTGATGACAAGGCCGGCCAGCAGCGTGAGCAGCATGGGCACGATACTGAACACCTGGCAGAACGCAAAGCTGTCGCCGGTGCGGTCGCTCAGGCAGAACGGAAACTCCAGAAACAGGGTGATAAAGTTGGTGTAGTCCTCGGCAAAGGATCCGAAGATCAGGTGGAAGCCGGCCGCAGGGCTTTGCGCAAAGGCTGCTTCTGCAGCATATTGCTTGTTGATGTAGTTGACATAGTCCCAGATGTACACGAAGCTGCGGCGGTTCAGCGCCCAGAAGAAATAGAGCAGCGCAGCCGCCCAGAACCCGATGAGCACGGCACGGTGGAAAAAGTCAAATTTGACACCGGCCACCCGCAGCACGCCCAGGACGGCAGCGAACAAAGCCAAGTTGCACCACAGGCTGACCAGCGGGAAAAAGACTGCGCTGCCGGGAGCGACCCGGGCAAACACCGCCAGCAGAGCCGCAGCGGCCGCAAAGCCCAGCGCAGCCTTTGCGCCCACCGAAGCACGGAATTTGGTAAGAACAGCGGACATGGAATACGATTCCTCCTTGCAGGTTTTCACATAGTAACAGTATAGCAAGCTGTGCGGATACTGTCCAGCCATGCAGCCGGTAAAAATACAAAAATGCCCCGCTGCTTTTCAGCAGACGGGACACATGAATGAAAATATTACTTGTTGGAATTTTTGGCAGCAGCCTTGTTTGCACGGGCTGCGCGGCGCTTCTGGGCCATGGCCTTGTTGGCGCTGATGCGGGCGGCATCCGGGTTGGGAGCCTCCGGCGTCAGGCGCAGCAGGCAACTGCCCATCGCGGGCAGATCCAGCGTAAGGGTATAGTCCCGGCCATAGACGCCGCCGTCCGTGGTGTGGAAGCTGGTCTTGCGGCGGCCCTTCAGCGCACCGCCCCAGGCGGACGCCTCGGTGTTCAGCAGCTCTTCGGCCCCGCAGGGGAATTTGAGGTAGAGCGGGAATTTTTTGTGGGCATGGTTCTGCGTGTTCATGACGCACAGCAGGTTCTGGCCGCGGCCCTTGCGCAGCCAGGCGTACACGCCCTCGGTGCGGCTCTCGCAGGCCACCCACTCAAAGCAGTCCGGGTTGTACTCGCCGTCAAACAGGGCGGGCTCGGTGGCGTAGACCAGGCTGAGGTGAGCAAAATACTTCTGGAAAGCATCGTGGAAGGGATATTTCAGCAGGTCCCAGTCCAGTTCGCGCTTTTCGTCCCACTCCCGGAAGTGGCCCAGTTCGTTGCCCATGAAGTTGAGTTTTTTGCCCGGGTGCATGTACATATAAAAATAGAGAGTGCGGAGCTGCGCGCATTTTTCGGCGTAGGTGCCCCAGATCTTATCGATGATGGTCTTTTTGCCGTGCACCACCTCGTCATGGCTCAGCGCCAGCAGGTACAGCTCATTGTAGAAGTAGTGCATGCTGAACAGGATCTTGCCGTAAGCGTCCGGGCGCTCGCCGAACGGAGTGGCAAAGTAATCCAGCGTATCGTGCATCCAGCCCATGTCCCACTTATAGTCAAAACCGACGCCGTCGTAGCGGGTGGGAGCCGTGACCTTGAGGAAGTTGGTGGAATCCTCGGCCATATAGATGCCGGTGGGCCAGCGCTTGTTCAGGCCATGGTTCAGCCCGCGCAGGAAGTTCACAGCGCCCTCGTTCACGCCGCGGTTCGGGTCGCCCTGCCAGTACAGCGCACGGGAGATGGCGTCCATACGGATGCCGTCGCAGTGGTAAACATCCATCCACATGGCGGCGGCACTGTTCAGGAAGCTGCACACCTCACGGCGGTAATAGTTGAAGTTGCAGGTGCCCCATTCGCTCTGGCCCACATCGCTGTCGTACTCGTACAGGTGGGTGCCGTCAAACTTGGCCAGGGCGTCTGCGTTGGCGGCAAAGTGCACCGGCACAAAGTCCATAATGACGCCAATGCCCATGCGGTGGCAGGCGTTGACGAAGGAGGCAAACTGGGCAGGCGTACCGTAGCGGCTGGTGACAGAGAAGTAGCCGGTGGTCTGGTAGCCCCAGCTGCCGTCAAAGGGGTGCTCTGCCAGCGGCAGGATCTCCACATGGGTGAAGTGATGGTCCAGCAGCCAGGGAATCAGTTCCTTGGCCAGCTCTTCGTAATTATACCAACCGTCCGAACCGTCCGGCTGAGTGCTGCCGGGCTTGTGCTTCCAGCTGCCGGCGTGCAGCTCGTAGATGTTCAGCGGGCGGTTGCGGCACTTATCGCGGCGCTCCATCCAGGCGTGGTCATCAAAGGTGAAGTCCAGGCTGGTCAGGCGGCTGGCGGTGCCGGGGCGCAGCTCGGTGGAAAAGGCATAGGGGTCGCTGCGCATTACCACACTGCCGTCGGCACCGTGCACGCGGTATTTGTAGAGGTCGCCCTCGGCCAGGCCGGGGATAAAGGCGCTCCAGACGCCGGTCTCGGCACGCTCCATGGGCACACCGGCCTCCCAGCCGTCAAAGCCGCCGCACACTTCCACGGCGGTGGCACCCGGTGCCCACACGGCAAACCGCCAGCCCTGCGCGTCGTCCGGTGCCGTACATGGGTGGGCACCCAGGATGTGGTAGGCATCAAAGCAGTCGCCTTGGAAGAAGTCACGAGGGATGGCGGGGTAATTCATGCAAAGATCTCCTTACTGTTCTATGATATCCAGCGGGCCGCGCTGGGAAAGATGGGCAAATGAATTGGGCAAACTAGCCAAGAAATGGCCGCTGCGTCCGGCAGGCTGGCCGATATTCTTGGTAAATCTTGACAAAAATTGGTTAAATTTTACACAATTGCCGGATTTTGTGTTATACTACTTCTGTCGCCTGCGCGGCGGCAGCAATCTTGATTTGAAAGACGGGAGCGGTAACAGACAATGGCTTGGTATGACAACGCGGTATTTTATCACATCTATCCTCTGGGGCTGTGCGGCTGTGCACACGAGAACGACGGCAACCCGACGCCGGGGGCATTCCAGAAGCTGAACGACTGGGCAAAGCACGCAGCAGACCTGGGCTGCACGGCCATTTACATCGGCCCGTTGTTCGAGAGCGGCTCGCATGGCTACGACACCATTGATTATCGTCTGGTTGACCGCCGCCTGGGCACCAACGCGGAGTTCAAAGAATTTGTGGCCAACTGCCACGCCCGCGGCCAGCACGTCATTGTGGATGGTGTGTTCAACCATGTGGGCCGCAATTTCTTTGCATTCCAGGATCTGAAGGCGAACCGCGAGAACGCCCGCTATAAGGACTGGTTCTGCGATGTGAACTTCTGGGGCAACAACGAGTACAACGATGGGTTCTCCTACGGCAACTGGGGCGGCTTCAACCTGCTGGTCAAGCTGAACCAGCGCAACCCGGAGGTGCAGCAGTACCATTTTGATACCATCCGCTTCTGGGTGGAGGAATTTGACATCGACGGCATCCGCCTGGATGCAGCCGATGTGCTGGATTTTGATTTCATGCGCGGGCTGCGCCGCCTGGCCAATGAGATCAAGCCGGAATTCTGGCTGATGGGCGAGGTCATCCACGGCGATTACAGCCGCTGGGCAAACCCCGAAATGCTGCATTCGGTGACCAACTACGAGCTGCACAAGGGCCTGTGGAGCGGCCACAACGACCACAACTATTTTGAGATCGCGCATACCATGCGCCGCCTGCAGGGCCTGTGCCACGACACCCGGCTGTATCTCTTCTCGGACAACCACGATGTGGAGCGCCTGCCCAACAAGCTGCGCAACCGGGAGCACATCCGGCACATTGCCATTCTAGTATATACGCTTTGGGGCATTCCGTCCATCTATTATGGCTCAGAGTTTGGCATTGAGGGCAAAAAAGAGTGGGGCAGCGACTGGCCGCTGCGCCCCTGCCTCGAGCTGGCAGATTTCCAGGATGCGGAAACGACCAACCCCGTCACCAGCGTGTACGCTGCGCTGGGCAGACTGAAAGCCGAGTGCCCGGCGCTGACCTGGGGTGAAGTAAAAGAGCTGCAGCTCACCACCCAGTGCTACGCCTTTGCCCGCGTGCTGGACGGCGAGGCGCTGGTGGTCGTGCTGAACAACGGCGACAACCCGGCACAACTGGAGTTCCAGCTGCCGGTGGAAGCCTCGGATGCCGAGGACCTGCTGGCCGACACCGTGGGCGCACAGAGCGTGATGACCCAGGTGGAGTGGGGCCGCATGAAAGTGCAGCTGCCCTCCAATTATGCCACCATTCTGCGCCTGAAAAAATAACGGGCCTTCTTGCATGATCCGCACACTTTTGCTACAATAGAGCCAATAACGTCGGAAAACGGAAAGGAAGCCTGAAACAATGAATGCAGAGCAGCGCAGGGAAGTCATCCGCCAGCGCCTGGGAGAAGCAGACCACCCGGTGAGCGCCAGTGCACTGGCCGCACAGCTGGGCGTCTCGCGCCAGATCGTGGTGGGGGACGTAGCGCTGCTGCGGGCCGGCGGAATGCAGATCGATGCAACGCCGCGCGGCTACCAGCTGCACCCGGCGGAAAAGGGCTGCACCGGTATTCTGGCCTGTGTGCACCGCACAGAGGAGCAGATGCGCGCTGAGCTGTACACGGTGGTGGACCAGGGCGGCGTGGTGGTGGATGTGGCCGTGGAGAACAGCCTGTACGGCGAGCTGCGCGGCAACCTGAACCTTGCCAGCCGCTATGATGTGGACAATTTCATTCGGCAGGCCAAGGATACACCTGAGTGCCTGCTGAGCCGGATGACCGGCGGCGTGCATCTGCACACGCTGCGCTGCCCGGATAAGGCAACGCTGGACCGCATCCGCGCGGCGCTGGATGCCCAGGGGCTGCTGTACCGCAAAGAGTGATACGCTCAGAATCAGTATAAAAAATGCGGCGGGGCTTGTCTATCCGCAAAACAGGAAAAACGTTGGATAATCGACGAAAAAGCAAAAGAGGTGGATTTTCTGGATATTCGCATTGAAAAGACGGAGCGCGCTATCAAGCAGGCCTTTATGGAGCTGCGGGCGCACAAACCGCTGGAAAAAATCAAGGTCAAGGAACTGTGTGACCTTGCCTGCATCAACAAATCCACCTTTTACGCGCACTACCAGGATATTTACGCCCTGGCCAACGCCATGGAGGATGAGCTGGTGGCGTCTGTGGTGGCAAGCCTGCCGCAGCTGAAAGCCAGTGACGTGAGCGAGCGCACCGAGTGGCTGACGCGGGAGCTGTTCCGGGCGTTTGTCAAGAATCAGGAAGCCGTGAACATCGTCTTTGCGGATTCCCGGCAGGGGCTGTTCATCAACCGGGTGGAAGGAGCACTGCGCAAATGCATTGCGGCCAGTGACCCATCTTTTGAAACCGATGTGGTGCGCAAGGTGGTGCTGTCCTTCTGCGTGCAGGGTTGCTATTATACCTTTACCAGTTACTGCGGCCAGATGGACGAAAAGAAACTGGTGGCCCTGCTGGCCTCCATCGCCCGGGCGGCACAGAAGATTCGGATGTAACAGTTTGAAATGCCCGCCGCGTTCGCTCTGGGCATGAATAGCGGAATTTTTATTTGAATAGAGGGGTTGTTGCAAAATGGTGCAACATGGATACTCTTAGTAATACTCAAAAATAATCGTTAAATCGAATAACGCAAAAAAGCAAGTGCATCACATCTCCATCAAAAATTTTTGTTTTTTGAGAAAAAGTGTTGCACTTGCTTTAATTTTAGAAAAATACAGCCGAAATTGTTTCGTTGTATCGTTTGAAAATGGGGCGTTGTATTTTGCAACAGCCCCATTTTCACGGAGGAGGGTTGAAACCAGAAGCAGCATCTGCCCGGTTGGGCCTTTCTCGTGAAGAAGCGTTTGGAGCGGCCCGCAGGCCGCGACAAACGCAATATAAAAATAATTTTTCCTCTGTTGTGGCCAGAGCGAAGCGGAGGCCATTCTAAATCAGATCATACACCCGAAGCGCCATAGTTTGCCAGCACGCGGGCAGAAGGATCGTTGACGTCGCAGTTGGGCCATGCCTTGTTGGGCATCCAGAAGCCCACGATGGTGCGGCTCTGGTCGTAGTAGTATTTCTCGAAGATCTCGCGGTACAGCAGGCTCTCTTTTGTGAAGGGCATGCAGTGGGCCGAGTAGTTTGCACGGCGCAGCTGGAACTCTTCGTCCGTGTACAGGCCCTCGGCATATTCCTTGATGTCGTCCACCATGCTGTGTCCCACGGCATCCGAGAAAGCGGCCTTTTCGCGCCACAGGATCTCCGGCGGCAGCCAGTCGCCTTCAAAGGCCTTGCGCAGCAGGTACTTGCCCTTGCCGTAGCTGTTCAGTTTCTTTTCCGGGTCAATGGCCATGACGTAGCGGACAAAGTCCAAGTCACCGAACGGCACACGGGCCTCGATGCTGTTGGAAGAGATGCAGCGGTCGGCGCGCAGCACATCGTACATGTACAGCTCACGGATGCGCTTCTGGCTTTCCTGCTGGAAGGCGTCCGCGGTGGGGGCGTAGTCGGTGTATTTGTAGCCGAACAGCTCATCCGAGATCTCACCGGTCAGCAGCACACGCACATCGGTCTGCTCATGGATGGCCTTGCACAGCAGGTACATGCCCATGCTGGCGCGGATGGTGGTGATATCCCAGGTGCCCAGCAGGCGGATGACTTCTTCCAGGTTGTTGATGACCATATCCCGGTTGATGATGATCTCGTGATGCTCGCTGCCCAGATACTCTGCGGTCTGGCGGGCATATTTCAGGTCAATGGCGTCGGTGTCCATGCCGATGGCGAAGGTGCGGATGGGCTTGCCCAGCTTTTTGGCGGCAATGGAGCAGACCAGCGAGGAATCCAGGCCGCCGGAGAGCAGGAAGCCCACGGGAGCGTCGGCATCCAGGCGCTTTTCCACGCCGGCGATCAGCTTTTCGCGGATGTTTTTCAGGATGGTGTCCATGTCGTCTTCCATCGGGGCGGGCACATCGGCAATGTCCTCATAGCGAACAAAGCGGCCGTCGCAATAGTAGCTGCCGATGGGGAAGGGGCGGATGTCATCGCACCAGCCGACGAGGTTGCGCATCTCGGAGGCAAAGGCAATCTGGTGGCTGGACTTGGAGTAGCCGTAGAACAGCGGCCGGATGCCGATGGGGTCACGAGCTGCGATCAGGCGGTCCTTGCGGGAATCGTACATGATGAGCGCAAACTCGGAATCCATGTGGCGGAACATATCCAGGCCATATTCATAGTACAGCGGCAGCAGAATCTCGCAGTCGCAGTCGGACTGGAACTTGTAGCCCCGGCGCTTCAGAATCTCCTTTTCAAAGCGGAAACCGTACAGCTCGCCGTTGCAGACTACGCAGTCCGCGCCGCGGTAGAAGGGCTGCATTCCCTCCGGGGTCAGGCCCATGATGGCAAGGCGGCCGAAGCCCATCAGACCGAAGGGCCCTTCCACGACGCGCTGGTCGTCCGGGCCGCGGGCCACGGTACGCATCAGATACTCTTTGAATTTGTCGGCACTCAGATCGTGCCCGGTGTAACCCATCACACAACACATATTTCTTACCCCTCTTTTTTCTGTCCGATGAATAAAAAATACGGCAGCGCATTCATCCCGTTTGTCCTAGGACGAATATGCTGCCGTATCCGTGGTGCCACCTAAATTACCGGCGCAGTACACCCGCACCAGTCACTTTTGTGCGCTCTCCCCGTTGAAAGCACTGCCGCGATAACGAGCGGCGCACGTCTGCCCCTACTGCCGCACCCGGCGGGTTCAGGGGGAAGCTCGCGGGTGTTCGTTCAGGATTCGTTCTCTATGCGGTTTCCAGCACCCCGCACTCTCTGCAAGAAAACATTGAAGCCTTACTTTTCCCGGTCAACGCTTGTTTCTGCCTGCATTGTATCACGGGTTTTTGTCCGTGTCAACACAGCAGGCACATTTTTGTGCGGATTGTTCGCATTGCTGCGTCTTTTGTGCGCAGTGGCGGCACAGTCCGTACAAAACGCTGCCTTCACACTGTAGCACAAAGCCGTGCTCTGCCATCAGGTGGGCGCGTACCTCATCCATAAAATGGCAGTCCAGGTGATAGATGCGCCCGCACTGCACACAGCGCAGGTGCAGATGCTCGCGGCAGTGGCGGCCTTCGTCCACATACTGGAACACGGCTTTTTCGCCCTTGTCGGCCACATATTTCATAATGCGCTGCTCACCGGCCAGCTTATCCAGATAGCGGTAGACCGTAGTGGGGTTGGGGCTGGCACCCTCGGCTTCCAGGTGCTCAAGGATGTTGGAGGCACTGACCGCGTGCTGCCGGTTGTTGATGAGATAATCCAGGATGAGCTGGCGGGTCTTGGTGTTGTAACCGTCGCTTCGTGCCATGGGAGAGGTACACTTCCTTTGCAGAGGATTTTTTTCTTATTGTAGCACAATTTTCTGTTGGATGCAAAAACGGCGGAAAGGAGAACACCGGTTTGGGGAACAAGCACAAAAATCCTTGTGAAAAACAGCAAAAAAGAGTGAATAACTTTATGCAAATCAGAAAACGCGCCAAACTTCTTGGAAAAGTCTTGTAAAAGATGACCGAATGTGAAATAATAGACTCGGAATACTACTTGGATTGCAGCCGGGATACAAGCAATTGGTATGAAGAGAGGACGCAATGCGGCGTCTGAGGCGAAGAAGTCTCTGTGTCCCCCGCTGGAATTGAAAGTTAGGAGTTGTATGAAGATGAAAGAAATGGAGACGCAGTCGAAGCCCAGCCTGAAGCTGCAGGCGTATCAGTATCTCAAAACCAAGATCCTGAACTGCGAGTACCGCCCCAATGAGTTCCTGAACGAGCAGAAGCTCTGTGCCGAGATGGGCAACATCAGCCGCACCCCCATGCGGGATGCACTGGGCCGGCTCGAGCAGGAGGGTCTGATCACCATTCTGCCCAAAAAGGGCCTGATGGTCTCGGGCATCACCGAGGAAGACGTGCACAGCATGTTCGAGATGCGCCTGCTGGTGGAGCCGTATGCCCTGCGTACATACGGCAACCTGATCCCGCGCGAGCAGCTGGAAGCGTATGCGGCGCTGATGCACACCCCGGACAAGATCGAAGACTTCTGCGAGTCGGACGATGAGTTCCACGAGCTGCTGATGAGCACCCTGCCTAACAAGTACCTGCGCTCGGCGTATGACCGGATCACGGGCCTGAACACCCGCTTCCGCATCATGACCGGCAAGGTGAGCATGATCAACCAGGAGCAGACCTGTGAAGAGCATCTGGAAATTCTGGATGCAGCCCTGGCCGGAGACTGGAACCGTGCGGCAGATTCTCTGCAGCACCACCTGGAACTGGCCCGCGACAAGGCAGAGGGCGTCATCAAGGTCATCCGCCTGTGGTAAAGTTGTAAAAGGGGCTGTTGCAAAACAGTCCAAAGTAAAAAAATGAGATAGGTTTCCCCGA
>ERZ808240.3328-NODE-3328-length-15874-cov-12.692079_pt1 | contig 15874 bp, 15 predicted proteins | sample MGYA00521084_ERZ808240 | MGnify/ENA primary metagenome ERZ808240 (study PRJEB31516, sample SAMN03275571) | gut metagenome | biome: mammalia-associated habitat; material: feces | host: Papio cynocephalus | place: Kenya | collected 2012-08-06 ... | reverse complement strand
ATTGTGGGCGGCAGCTCTTTGTCATTATGCGCTTACTGCTCAGCGTAAACGGAGCACTGACGGCGATCCTTGCCCAGACGCTCGAACTTGACGGTACCGTCAACCAGAGCGAACAGGGTGTCATCCTTGCCGATACCAACGTTGGTGCCGGGATGGATGTGGGTGCCTCTCTGACGAACCAGAATGTTGCCAGCCAGGACAAACTGACCGTCGGCACGCTTCACGCCCAGACGCTTGGACTCAGAGTCACGGCCGTTCTTGGTGGAGCCGCCGCCCTTGTGGTGAGCAAAGAACTGAATACCAATCTTCAGCATGGTGTTACACCTCCAAAACTTCGATATAATCAGGATAATCGTCCCGCAGCGAGCAGAGGTAAATCATCATTCCGGCAAGCACTGCCTGGACGGTTTCCTCCTCGTCGCAGGAAACGGGAAGGGTCAGGGTGATACGAGACTGCTCGTCCTTGACCCGAACCTTTGCCTTGGCACCGCACACATCGTTGATGGTGGCCTCTGCCATGGCAACCGCGGCGGATACGGCGGCGCAGACAATGTCCTTGCCGACCTCCTCATAGCCGCTGTGACCCGAGACGCTGAACCCGGTGATCCGGTCGCCCTCGGTGTGGAATTCGCATCTTGTCATACATTACAGAGCGATCTTGGTGATCTCGACCTTGGTATAGGGCTGACGATGGCCGATGTGGCGCTTCTCGCCCTTCTTGGCCTTGTAGCGGATAATGTCGAGCTTCTTGCCCTTGCCGTTCTTCACGACCTTGGCCTCCACTGCGGCACCCTCGACCACGGGAGCACCGATCTTGGTGTTTTCCCCATCCAGGACGGCCAGAACCTGATCGAACTTGACGGTGGACTCCGCCTCGGCGTTCAGCTTCTCGACGTACAGGGTATCGCCCTCCGCCACGGTGTACTGCTTGCCACCGGTAACGATAACTGCTTTCATTTGTTTCACCTACTTTATATTGTGTAGTCTCGCTCTTGGGGCGCGGACGCATGGGCGCGCCGACTGAAAGCCCCTTCAATGCGGCTCGGATATTTTACCATTTCGTAAGAAAAATGTCAAGAAAAATTTAGGGGCTTTTCTTGCCTTTTCTCTGCGAATTTGCTATACTGGCAGGGAAAAGAACCGGGCGATCCGCCCGAAAGCCGGGAGGCGGGGAACATGAAGTCAAAAGCCTGGTTGACCCTTCTGGGAGCTGTCCTGTTGGTTTGCCTGGGGCTGAGCCTGTGGCTCCTCCGGCCGGGGAACGCGGCCGGCCGGGCGAGGATCGAAAGCTTCGGGGAAACGGTGAAAACCGTGGATTTAAGGGCTGACCAGGAATTTACCGTCACCGGGGAAAACGGCGGGGTGAACGTCGTCACCGTCCGGGACGGAAAAATCGCCGTGACCCAGGCAAACTGCCCGGATCATTACTGTGAAAAGCGGGGCTTCTGCGCTGGAGGCGCGGATATTGTGTGCCTTCCCAACCGATTGGTGATCCATTTTTTACAGGCGCAAACCGTGGATGCCCAGGTCGGATAGCCTTGTCAGGCAGCGGTCCGGGTGGTATAGTAACGGTAAGACTCACGGCATTTTTGCGGAGGTGAATGTATGAAAATTCAATTCATCGGTGCCGCCCATGAGGTCACCGGCAGCTGCACCCTGCTGGAGGTGGGCGGACGGTTCTATCTGGTGGACTGCGGCATGGAGCAGGGAGCGGATATTTTTGAGAATGTACCCCTGCCGGTAAGTCCTAACCAGATCGAGGCGGTGTTCCTGACCCACGCCCACATCGACCACTCGGGTATGCTGCCCAAGCTGTGCAAGGACGGCTTCTGCGGAGCCATCTACGCCACGGAGGCCACCTGTGACCTGTGCCGGATCATGCTGCTGGACAGCGCGAACATTCAGCAGTCCGAGGCTCAGTGGCAGAGCCGGAAGGCACTGCGGGCGGGCGAGCCGCCGGTGGAGCCGATCTATGACGTGAACGATGCCCAGGCGGCCATCCGGCTCCTGCGCCCCTGCCAGTATGAGGAAATTCTCCAGGTGGCCGAGGGCATCGTCATCCGGATGAACGATGCCGGCCATCTGCTTGGCTCCGCCTCCATCGAGCTGTGGCTGACCGAAGGCAAGGAAACCCGGAAGATCGTTTTCAGCGGCGACGTGGGCAATACCAATCAGCCCATTCTCAATGACCCAAAGCCCATCGCGGAAACGGAATATCTGGTGATCGAATCCACCTACGGCGACCGGCTCCATGATAAGAACACCGTTGATCCGGTTGCCGAACTGGCAGGCTACATTCAGAAAGCCCTGGATCAGGGGGGCAATCTGGTGATTCCCTCCTTTGCCGTAGGCAGAACCCAGGAAATGCTGTATGCCATCCGGGAGATCAAGCAGCGCGGTCTGATCCACGGCCACGACCGGTTCCCGGTGTATGTAGACTCCCCTCTGGCAGTGGAGGCCACGGGCATTTTCCTCCAGTGCAGTCATACAAACTTTGACGAGAAGACCCTGTCTCTGATCCGTCAGGGAATCAATCCCATCTGGTTTGAGGGAGTGACCCTGTCCGTCAGCTCCGACGAATCCAGAGCCATCAACTTTGACCCCCGGCCTAAGGTAATTCTTTCTGCCAGCGGCATGTGCGAGGCCGGCCGGATCCGCCATCATCTCAAGCACAACCTGTGGCGCAGGGACTGCATTGTTCTCTTCGTGGGCTATCAGGCCGAGGGCTCACTGGGCAGAAAGCTCCAGGACGGCGCGAAATCTGTCCGGCTTTTCGGCGAGGAAATCGCGGTGAACGCGGAAATCGCCACGCTCCACGGAACCTCCGGCCACGCCGACCGGGACGGCTTGCTCCGCTGGCTGGCAGGCTTTACAGAAAAGCCCCGGCTGGTGTTCGTGAACCACGGCGATGCGGAAAGCTGTGAAGCCTTCCGGGATACCCTGAAAAAGCTGGGCTACCGGGCGGAGGCGCCCTACAGCGGCACGGAATTTGACCTGCTCACCGGCAAGAGCGTGACCCTGACCCAGGGAGTACGGATCAACCGGGCGGCCATCTTCAAGGGCAGCCAGCGGGCAAAGCAGGTCTACGAGGATCTGCTGGCCGCGGCGGAGGCACTGCTTGCCCTGGTGCATACCCGGAGGGGCTGCCCCAACAAGGACAATGCCCGTCTGGCCTCTCAGATCCGGGCTTTGACGGAAAAATGGAAGAAATAAGCAAAAACGACGTGGCCGTATGGTCACGTCGTTTTTTCGCAATCTTACTTCTTCATCAGGGGCGCACCGGTGTGCCAGGCCTGGCCCACCTTCTCGCCGATGGCGTAGTAGCCGCTGCGGAACTGGTCGAAGACAAAGGCGTTCAGCTTGGCGGGGTTCACCTTGCCTTTTTCGTCCAGCACGGATTCGTCCGCCAGCACGCCCACGATTTCACCGATAACGTGGTGGCCGTAGATTTCCTCCTTGTCCTCCACGACCTTGCATTCCAGGGTCAGGGGAAACTCCTGAACCACGGGGGCGTCCACCTTCTCACTTTTGACGGCGGTCAGGCCGCTGCGCGCGAATTTGTCGGGCATCTTATTGCCGGAAGCGATGCCGAAGAAATCGGCGGCCTCGATGTGGGGAATGTCCGCCACGCTCAGGGTGAAAGCACCCCGCTTTCTGATGTTTTCGGACGTTTTGTGGTCTGCGCTGATGTTCAGGGAAACCATGTTCTCGGCGCAGATGCCGCCCCAGGCCATGTTCATCACATCGACGGTGCCGTCGTCACTGTAAGTGGCGATCATCAGCACGGGCATGGGGAACAGATAAGGATTGACACCCAGTTCTTTTTTCATAAAAATGACCTCCGTTGCGATTTTGGACTACTCCCGCAGTCCTGCATCCATAATAGCATTTCTTCCCAAAAACGCAAGTCAAAAACGACGTGGCCGGATGGTCACGTCGTTTTTCGGTAAATTGGAAATCAAGCCTTCTCCAGAGCCAGAGTCCGGGTGGTCAGGTCGCAGACCTCGCTGGGTCCGAAGTACTGGATGGCACCGGGATAGGTGAAGCAGGTCTCCGCCGCCCACTGGTCTCTGTGTGCAGCAAAATAGGCGAAGGGCTTGCCGTCCAGCTCCACCAGAGCCTTGCGGATAACGGGCTTGTCCTGGCCGTTTCTGCGCTCCATGTTCATCATCTTGGTGATGGGCATACCGCCTGCCACCCACTCCTCGGCGGGCTTGGAGAGGTTGGACACCTTGGACAGGTAGCCGGTGTAGCCGTACAGGATCAGCATGAAGGCGTTGTAGCCCAGGCTGTAGCAGTAGTCGGCATCGAAGTTGGAGGGGAAGGCGCAGCGTCCTTCGTAGCCCAGGAAATGATGCTGGGTGGAGAACTTGCCGCTGTAGGTGCCGGCAGCCTTCCGGGCATCCAGATTGGCCTTGACCAGCTCGGCGAACAGCTTCTCGGACTCAATGAGGGACACCTGCACGTTGCCGTGGGGGTCACGCTCCAGGAACAGCTGCTGCTGGATGCTCTCAGGCAGGATGGCGAAGACGGCCATGGACTCCTTGGTCAGGCCGGCTTCGATGAAGGCGTACTTCTCCTTCCAGGTGGGCAGGGCATTGAAGGCGGCGGTCTTGCTGCCCGCCAGCAGCTCATTGATCTCGCCGATCAGCATGGAGAACTCAGGCACGAATTCCACAATGCCCTCGGGGATAATGGCAACGCCGAAGTTTTCGCCGTTCGCCGCCCGCTTGGCCACGGAATCGGCGATATAGTCGGCGATCTGCGCCAGGGACATCTTCTTGGCGGCCACCTCCTCGCCGATCAGGCAGATGTTGGGCTGGGTTTCCAGGGCGCACTCCAGAGCCACATGGGAAGCGGAACGACCCATGACCTTGATGAAGTGCCAGTACTTCTTGGCGGAGTTGGCGTCCCGCTCAATGTTGCCGATGATCTCGCTGTAGGTCTTGGTGGCGGTATCGAAGCCGAAGGAGCACTCGATGTCCTCGTTCTTCAGGTCGCCGTCGATGGTCTTGGGGCAGCCGATGACCTGCACGCCGGTGTTGTGGGCGGCAAAATACTCGGCCAGAACAGCGGCATTGGTGTTGGAGTCATCGCCGCCGATGATGACGATGGCATTGATGCCGTGCTTCTTGCACACCTGAGCCGCAACGGCAAACTGCTCCTCGGTCTCCAGCTTGGTTCTGCCGGAGCCGATGATGTCGAATCCGCCGGTGTTGCGGAACTGATTGATATATTCGTCGTCGAAGATCAGGTAGTTATCTTCCAGAAGGCCGCTGGGGCCGCCCTTGAAGCCATAGAGGACATTGTCCTTGCCCGTGGCCTTCAGCGCGTCATACAGGCCGCAGACCACGTTGTGGCCGCCGGGAGCCTGACCGCCGGACAGAATCACACCAACGACCTGCTTTTTGGCCTCGGAGGTGTTCTTGCCCTTGACGAAGGTGATCTCATTCTTGCCGTAGGTATTGGGGAACAGAGCGGCGATCTTCTCCTGATCGGCAACGCTGGCGGTTGCCTCGCCATTTTTCACGCAGACGTCAGCCACACCATGACGGAGCATGCCGGGGAGCTTGGGGGTATACTGGTATCTGGCGACCTGCAGAGGGGACAGTTTCATCTGAAAAGCACTCCTTTAGTTGAATTGCGTAGATGCCTACAGATGTGATTATACTCCATTCTGAAGCAAAGGTAAATTGCCATTTCTTCTAATTTTCGGGAGGGTTCTTCCGGGAAACTGGTCAATATTGATTGAAAGAACGGATTTTGAGGTACATAAGAAGATTACTATTGAAAAAAGCGGAAAGTATGGTATAATAGTCACCGAAAAAGCAGGCGCGAGGCCTGCGATAAAAGAAAGGATTGATTCCGATGCCCCTTGTTACTACAAAAGAGATGTTCAAGAAGGCCTACGACGGCGGCTACGCCATCGGTGCTTTCAACGTCAACAACATGGAAATTGTCCAGGGTATCACCGAAGCTGCCGGCGAGCTGAAGAGCCCCGTCATTCTGCAGGTTTCCAAGGGTGCCCGCGCCTATGCCAACCACACTTATCTCGTAAAGCTGGTTGAGGCGGCTGTCATTGAGAATCCCGAGATTCCCATTGCGCTGCACCTGGATCACGGCGACAGCTTCGAGCTGTGCAAGAGCTGCGTGGACGGCGGCTTCACCTCCGTTATGATCGACGCTTCCTCCAAGTCCTTTGAGGAGAACATTGCCCTGACGAAGCAGGTCGTTGAGTATGCTCATGACCACGGCGTCGTGGTCGAGGCTGAGCTGGGCACTCTGGCCGGCGTTGAGGACGAGGTGGCCGTGGAGCACGGCAAGGAGAGCTATACCCATCCCGAAGAGGTTGAGGAGTTTGTCTCCCGCACCGGCTGCGACTCTCTGGCCATCGCCATCGGCACCAGCCACGGCGCGTACAAGTTCAAGCCCTCTCAGTGCACCCGGAACGCCGACGGCGTCCTGGTTCCGCCTCCCCTGCGCTTCGACGTGCTGGAGGAGTGCATCAAGCGGCTGCCCGGCTTCCCCATCGTTCTGCACGGCTCCTCTTCCGTTCCCCAGGAATTCGTGAAGATGGTCAACACCTACGGCGGCAATATGCCCGACGCCATCGGCATCCCTGAGGATCAGCTGCGCAAGGCTGCCAAGCTGGCCGTGTGCAAGATCAACATCGACTCCGATATCCGTCTGGCTATGACCGGCACCATCCGCAAGTACTTCGCCGAGCATCCGGATCACTTCGATCCTCGTCAGTACCTGAAGCCCGCCCGTCAGGCCGTCAAGGACATGGTCGCTCACAAGATCGTCCACGTTCTGGGTTCCGACGGCAAGGCCTGAGCGATTGCCTGACAATTTCAAGACGCACCGCAAACGCGGTGCGTCTTTTTGTCCGTCTGATTGTAAACCTGTTAAAAAATAATGGTTGACATTTCAGCCGTCACATGCTATATTCCCTTTGACAAAAAACCTGGAGGGAATCTCAATGGAAAAGAAGCTGACGGTGCGGGACATGGCCTATGTCGCCATGTTCGCGGTGATTATGGCGGTGTGCTCCTGGATCTCGGTGCCCTATGTGGTGCCCTTTACCCTGCAAACCTTCGCCGTGTTCCTGGCGGTGGGCGTGCTGGGGGGCAAGCGGGGTACTCTGGCCGTGCTGGTTTACATTCTGCTGGGCTGCGTGGGCGTTCCGGTGTTCTCCGGCTTTACCGGGGGTGTGGGTATTCTCATGGGCAGCACCGGCGGCTACATCGTGGGCTTCCTGGTGGCGGCGGCTCTCATGTGGGTCATGGAGAAGATTCCCGGCAACCGGACGGCGGTGCTGACGGCCTCCATGGTGCTGGGTCTTGCCGCCTGCTATGCCTTCGGCACGGTCTGGTTCGTGACGGTCTACGCCAGAACCACCGGCCCCGTGGGGGTGTGGACGGCTCTTGGCTGGTGTGTGTTTCCCTACATCGTGCCGGATCTGGTGAAGATCGCCCTGGCTCTGGTGCTGTGCAAGCGGCTGAGAAAGGTCATCCGGCTGTGAGCGCCTACAAAATCCGTGCCCATCACGGCATGTGCCTTCCCTTCTTCCGGGGGGCGGGCTACAGCGGAGCCTTTGTGGAAAATATGACCCGGATGAAGAAAATCCTGGCGGAAAATCCGGAAATCCGCCTGGTGGCAGGCAGCGACGACATCTGCGCCGCCTGCCCCAACCGGGAAACGCAGGCCTGCGCCGAAAAGGCCTGCCGGTATGACCGGCAGGTGCTTGACCGGTGCGGCCTGACCCCCGGCGACCGGATGAACTATCTGACCTTCTCCGCTCTGGTGGAGAAGGCTGTTCTTCGTCCCGGCAAGCGGACGGAAATCTGCGGGGACTGCCAGTGGAGCAGTCTGTGCGTCTGGAAGGAGGAAAGGCCGTGACCACGAAGGAAAAGCTTCTGACCCTGCTGGAAAACCGGCGGGGCAGCTTCGTTTCCGGGGAGGAGGCGGCGCAGGAGCTGTCCGTCACCCGGGCGGCAATCTGGAAGGCGGTGAGGGCTCTGTGTCAGGAGGGCTACCCCATCGACGCGGTGCCCAACCAGGGCTACTGCCTTTCCAAAATGGGGGACGTGCTGTCCGCTCAGGGAATCGCCAAGTTTCTGAACCCGGAGATGCGCCCGTTGGTGGAAAAGTCCGTAGATTCCACCAACGCCGCCGCCCGCCGCCTGGCGGAGCGGGGGGAGCCGGAGGGTACGGTGGTACTCTCCGGCAGCCAGACCCAGGGGCGGGGGCGGTATGGCCGAAGCTTCTACTCTCCGGCGGACACCGGCGTTTATCTGAGCCTGCTGCTGCGTCCCGCCGGCGATCCCCAGCAGACGGTGCTGCTCACGGCGGCGGCCGCCGCGGCCATGTGTCAGGCCATGGAAGCGTTGGGGGTGGAAAGCCCTAAAATCAAGTGGGTCAACGACATTTTCCTCCGGGGGAAGAAGGTCTGCGGCATTCTCAGCCAGGCCGCCTTCAGCCTGGAAACCGGCGCGCCGGAGTATGCGGTGGTTGGGGTCGGTGTCAACGTCTACACACCCAAAGACGGCTTTCCGGCAGAAATCGCGGACATCGCGGGTTCCCTCTGGGACAGCCCGGTGCCGGAGGGGAAAAATCGGCTGGCGGCGGAATTTCTCAATCGGTTCTGGACATTGTACCGAACCGGCGGGGACTTCCTGGAGGACTACCGCCGCAGAAGCCTGGTGGTGGGAAAGCCCCTCACGGTGCTGTCCGGAGACACCCGCCGGAACGCCCTTGCCCTGGGCATCGACGACCGGTGCCGCCTGCGGGTGCGCTTCGGGGACGGGACGGAGCAGTCTCTTTCCTACGGCGAGGTCAGCATTCTTTCGGAGACTTTGCCGGAAAAAACGTGAAAATTCCGGTTATCCCCCTTGTAAACTGCAGAATAATATGGTAAACTGAACTGGTTTGAGAAAAATTACTTGATTTGGAGGCCAATGCCCTCCGGATTTTCAGCTTACAATGGAGGACTTAACAGATGGCTACCCTGCGAGAAGAAATCAGCCGGCGGCGAACCTTCGCCATCATCTCCCACCCGGATGCCGGTAAAACCACCTTAACCGAAAAATTCCTGCTCTACGGCGGAGCCATCGCCCAGGCCGGCGTGGTCAAGGGCAAGAAGAATTCCCGTGCCGCCACCTCCGACTGGATGGAAATCGAGAAGCAGCGGGGCATTTCCGTGACCTCTTCCGTCATGCAGTTCCAGTACGAGGGCTTCTGCATCAACATTCTGGACACTCCGGGGCATCAGGACTTTTCCGAGGACACCTACCGGACGCTGATGGCAGCGGACTCCGCCGTTATGGTCATCGACGGTGCCAAGGGCGTGGAGCCTCAGACAAGGAAGCTTTTCAAGGTCTGCGCCATGCGGCACATCCCCATTTTCACCTTCATCAACAAGATGGATCGGGACACCAAGGATCCCTTTGATCTGCTGGACGAGGTGGAGCGGGAGCTGGGCATTGAGACCTACGCCATGAACTGGCCCATCGGCTGCGGCAAGGATTTCCAGGGCGTTTACGACCGGGAAAAGGCTGAACTGCTGTTCTTCTCCGGGGTCAACGGCAAATCCAGAGCCGACAAGCTGGAAGTGGATCTGTACGATCCCAGGGTTGCCCAGCTTCTGGACAGCGAACAGAAGGCCAAACAGCTTATTGAGGACGTGGAGCTGCTGTCCGCCGGGCGGGAAATGGACGTGGAGGCAGTGCGGAGCGGCCAGCTGTCCCCGGTGTTCTTCGGCTCTGCCCTGACGAATTTCGGCATTGAACCGTTCCTGGAGGCCTTCCTGAAGCTGACGCCCCCTCCCCTGCCCCGGACGGCGGACTGCGGCGTCATCGACACCTTTGACCCGGATTTTTCTGCCTTTATCTTCAAAATCCAGGCGAATATGAACAAGGCTCATCGGGATCGGCTGGCCTTTATGCGCATCTGCTCCGGCAAATTCTCCCGGGACGCGGAGTATTTCCATGTCCAGGGCAACAAGAAAATGCGGCTGAGCCAGCCTCAGCAGCTGATGGCCGCCGAGCGGGAAATTGTGGACGAGGCCTACGCCGGGGATGTGATCGGCGTGTTTGACCCGGGCATTTTCTCCATCGGTGACACCATCACCGTGCCGGGAAAAAAATTCAGATTCACCGGCATTCCCACCTTCGCCCCGGAACACTTCTGCCGGGTGTCCGCCAAGGACTCCATGAAGCGCAAGCAGTTCGTCAAGGGCACCGAGCAGATCGCCCAGGAGGGCGCCATTCAGATCTTCAAGCTGCCCAACTCCGGCATGGAGGAGGTCATTGTGGGCGTAGTCGGCGTGCTGCAGCTGGAGGTGTTCCAGTACCGGATGAAAAACGAGTACGGCGTGGAGCTGCGGATGGAGACTCTGCCCTACGAGGAAATCCGGGTTATCGACGAGTACCCCGGCGACCTGAGCGACCTGAACCTGGGCAGCGACGCGGAGCTTTTGGAAGATTACCGGGGCCGGAACCTGATAGTATTCAGCTCCTACTGGGCCATCGACTTCACCTGCCGCAGAAATCCCGGCCTGAAGGTCTCCGAAATCGTGGTGCAGGAAGGCTGAACGAAAAGAAGAACGCCGCCGGGGTTCCCCGGCGGCGTTCTGTATTGTGCTGGATTATCCGTGATGGCTGGTATGGAGCAGCTCGTGGGTCTTGTCCTTGAAGGGGCCGTTGTAGAACACGTCCATCAGGGGGTTTTCATTGGACTTCTTGATGGCCATATTGCCGTCCGCCGCGTAAAGCCCCGCCCGCCGGGTGGTGACTCTGGTCGCCTTGGTGCCGTAAATGGGCTGACCGCCGCCCATGACGCAGCCGCCGGGACAGGCCATGACCTCGATGAAGTGATAGCTCTTCTCGCCGGACTTTACCGCATCCAGCACCTTCCGGGCATTTTCCAGACCGGAGGCGACGCAAATTCTGACCTCGATCCCCTTGTAGGGAACGATAAACTCCCGGATGCCTTCCTCTCCCCGGACACCGCAGTCAGCAATGGCATCCAGAGAAGGGCCTTCCTCGTCGTCACACAGCCGACGCAGTACCGCCTCGGTAACGCCGCCGGTGGTGCCGAAGATCACGCCGCCGCCGGAGCCGATGCCGAAGGGCATGTCACAGGCCTCGCTGGGCAGGGTCTCAAAGTTGATGCCGTGGCCGTCGATCATCCGGATCAGCTCGGTGGTGGTAAGCACCACGTCCGTATCCTGCTCGCCATAGGTGTGGTAATCCTCCCGGGCGGCCTCCATCTTCTTGGCCGTACAGGGCATGATGGAAACGACCATGGTCTTCTTGCCCTTGGCGTGCTTTTCGTCCCGGTAGTATTCCTTCAGAACGGCGGAGAACATGCCCTGGGGAGACCGGCAGGTGGAAATATTTTCCTTGAACTCCGGAAATTCGTTCTCCACGAACTTCACCCAGGCGGGACAGCAGGAGGTGAGCAGCGGCAGCTTTTCGCCCTTGCCTACCCGGTTCAGGAACTCCGCGGACTCCTCCATGATGGTCAGGTCGGCGGTGTAGGTGGTGTCAAAGACCTCATCGAAGCCCATCCGGTGCAGAGCCGCCACGATCTTGCCCATGGCGTTCTCGCCCTTCGGAAGGCCGAAGGCCTCGCCCAGAGCCACCCGGACGGCGGGGGCAATCTGGGCAACCACCCGGGTGTTCCTGTCGCCCAGAGCCTGCCAGACCTCGGTCATATTGTGGTGGATGGTCAGCGCACCGGTGGGGCAGACCACCCGGCACTGGCCGCAGCCCACGCAGTTGGTCTGCGCCATTTTCCGGTCAAAGGCGGGGGTGACCACCGCGTCGGTGCCCCGATGGGCAAAGCCCAGCACACCGATGCCTTGCAGCTCGGTGCAGGCTCGGACGCAGTTGCCGCACAGGACGCACTTGTTGGGATCCCGGACGATGGCGGGAGAGGAGAAGTCCACAGGCATAATCTCCCGGTGGTTCTCGAAGCGCACCTGGTTGATGCCCAGCTGATAGGCCAGCTTCTGGAGCTTACACTTGCCGTGCTTGTCGCAGGTGGTGCAGTCCCGGCAGTGGGCCGCCAGCAGCAGCTCCACGATCAGCTTCCGGTGCTTGCGCAGCCGCTCGGTGTGGGTGTAGATGACCATGCCGTCCCGGGGCTCCTCGGAACAGGAGGCGAAGCACCGGCCCCGATCGTCCTCCACCGTACACAGACGGCAGGCGCCAAAAATGGAAAGCTCCGGCTGATAGCACAATGTGGGGACCTCAATGCCTGCGTTGCGGATAATGGTCAGGATATTCTTTTCGTTGGTAAACTCGTACTTTTTACCGTTAATTGTGATCGTTCCCATGATTTCCCCTCCTTATGCTTCCACATAAATGGCGTCAAAGGCGCAGTTGTCCTTACAGGAGCCGCACTTGATGCACTTATTGGGATCGATGGTGTAGGGCTTCTTGACAACGCCGGAAATGGCGTTGACGGGACAGTTCCGGGCGCACTTGGAGCAGCCCTTGCAGAAGGCGGGGTTGATGACATAGCGCCGCAGAGCCGTACACTGCTTGGCCCGGCACCGCTTATCCACAATGTGCTCGATGTACTCGTCCCGGAAGGTCGCCAGGGTGGACAGCACCGGCAGCGGGGCGGACTTGCCCAGGCCGCACAGTGCCATGGTCTGGATCATTTTCGCCAGCTCCTCCAGGGTATCCAGATCCTCCAGCTGACCCTGGCCGCCCACGATCCGCTCCAGAATCTCCAGCATCCGCTTGGTGCCCTCCCGGCAGGGAGTACACTTGCCGCAGGATTCCCGCTGGGTGAAGCTCATGAAGAACCGGGCCACTTCCACCATGCAGGTGTCCTGACCCATGACCACCATGCCGCCGGAGCCGATGATGGCGTTGTACTTCTTCACGGAGTCGAAGTCCAGCGGTACGTCCAGATGAGCCTCCGTCAGGCAGCCGCCGGAGGGGCCGCCGATCTGCACGGCCTTGAATTCCGCGCCGTTTTTCAGGCCGCCGCCGATGTCGAAGATGATCTGCCGCAGGGTGGAGCCCATGGGCACTTCAATGAGACCCGTATTCTCAATGGCACCGGTCAGGGAGAAGGTCTTGCAGCCGGGGCTGCCGGGAGTTCCGATGGATCGGAACCAGTCCGCGCCCTGCAAAATGATCTTGGGCACATTTGCGTAGGTTTCCACGTTGTTGAGCACCGTGGGTTTTTCCCACAGACCCTTTTCCACGGTTCTGGGGGGCTTGGTTCTGGGCATACCCCGATTGCCCTCGATGGAGGCGGTCAGGGCGGAGCCCTCGCCGCAGACGAAGGCGCCGGCACCCCGGTTGATGTGCATATGGAAGTTGAAGTCGGTGCCCAGGATGTTGTCACCCAGCAGCCCCCGCTCCTCCAGCTGGGCGATGGCGTTTTTCAGCCGGGAAACGGACATGGGATACTCGGCACGGACATAGATGTAGCCGTTCTCCGCCCGGACGGCGTAGCCCGCGATCATCATGCCCTCGATGAGCTTAAAGGGGTCGCCCTCCATAACGGAGCCGTCCATGAACGCGCCGGGGTCGCCCTCGTCGCCGTTGCAGACTACATAGCGCACGCTCTCCTTCTGGCGGGCAACCTGCTTCCACTTCCGGCCGGTGGGGAAGCCGCCGCCGCCCCGACCCCGGAGGCCGGAACAGTCAACCTCGTCCACTACGCCGTCCCGGGTCATCTCGAACATGGCCTTCTTCAGGGCGGAGAAGCCGCCGGCAGCCAGATATTCGTCCAGGGACTCAGCGTCGAACTTGCCGCAGTTTTCCAGAACGATCCGGGTCTGCTTGGCAATGAAGGGAATTTCATCGGGCTGGACGTAGGTCACCTCGTCCTTCTTGTAAAGCAGACGCTCGATGACCTCGTCACCGATGACGCTGCGCTCCAGAATCTCCTTGCAGTCGTCAGGCTGCACCTTGACGTACTGAATGACCTTGCCATTCTTCTGAATCCGCACCAGAGGACCCAGCTCACAGAAGCCCTGGCAGCCGGTTTTCTTCACGCCCACGGCCTCAGCCTCGTGCCGGCCGCCGCAGGGGGAGAATACCAGCTCCACGCCGTCGGTTTCCTTGACCAGATTACAGAAAATTTCGTGAATTTTATGAGAGCCGGTGGCAATACAGCCGGTGCCGGAGCAGACCAGGATCCGGCAGTCATAATGCTTGATGTCCTCGCAGGCCGCAATCTGAGCCTGGATCAGTTCCTCAACCGTCTTAATCATTAGCCGATCCCCCTCAATTCCTCGATGAGTGCCAGTGCCTTTTCCGGGGTCATGGAAGGATGCACCTGATCGTTGACCATCATGGTCGGTGCCAGACCGCAGGCACCCAGACAGGACACCGTCTCGACCGTAAAGAGCATGTCATCGGTGGTGTGTTTCTTCTTGCTCAGTCCCAGCTCCTTCCACAGAGCTTCCAGCACCGGGGTGGAATGACGGACGTGGCAGGCAGTGCCGTCGCAGACCTTGATGACATACTTTCCCTTCGCCTCAAAAGAGAAGTTCTCATAGAAGGTCGCAACAGAGTAGGCCTTGGCCTCGGTGATTCCGATTTCCTTGGCCACATAGCTCAGCAGCTCCGCAGGCAGGTAGCGGTACTCCGCCTGGATGTCCTGCATAATGGGGATCAGGGAGCGGGCGTCCCGCACATAACGGGAGATGATCTCGTCCGTTTTGCGGTAGTAGGATGCGTCCAGCATAGTGTGTTTTACCTCCTTATCCTTATCCTGACGATAAGTTCCTTTTCGGATAACCTTTTTTATTATAACAGAGACATTCGTCACTTTCCATGAATGGTTCCTCCAGATTTCCGGTCGGAATTTTGTGCATTTTTCTATAAAAGTCGCAATCTATCGATAAAAATATATCTATATATAGCACTTTCTCCGTCGCCGACCGAATCGAATCCGGCGAAACCTTCCAAATGGCTCCGGTCTGTTTGCTGCGAATCCGACAAATTTTTCATAGATTCTGCTAAATTCGGCTCTTCCCTCTTGACAAGAGATTTTTGACAAAGTAAGATCAAAAAAGAATGGCATTCCTACCAAATTGGGATGAACCGGAAGAATGGGAGGGATTTTCGTGAAGCGGCTTTTCTGCCTTTGCCTGGTGCTGAGCCTGATATGCTCCCTGATGCTTCTGCGTGTCCGGGCGGAGGAAACCCAGCCGGTTCCGGAAACCACGGAAGCCGAGACCTGCCCTGCCGCCGGAGTCACGGAAGCGATCCCTGTCGCCACGGAGGCTCCGACCCTTCCCCTCGGAACGGAACCCGCCGAAGCCGGGACAGCCCCCGCAGAGGAAACCGTCCCGCCTGCCGTTCCCGTTACAGAGCCTGCCGCGGTTCCGGAAACCCAGCCCGCATCAGAAACGGAGCCGCTGGTTCCGCTGGAAACGCCGGTAGCCCTGACCCCCATCGGTCAGCTGTCCTGGCTGGTTCCGGGCATGGAGAACATTACCTTCCGGGGCACGGTGGTCTGGGCACAGGGAAGTCGGATTGTGCTTCAGGACGAAACCGGCGGCATGATTCTGACTCTGCCTGAGGGGCTCGCCGCCGAACCCGGAAAGCTTTTGCAGATTACCGGCTCCATGCAGGCGGAATTTATTCCTTCCAAAGCGGAAATTCTGGGCAGCGGCGCACTGCCGCTGCTGGTATGTGCCCTGGCGCAGGCTCCGGAGGCTCTGCGCATCCAGGTGGAGGGTGAAATCACGGAGGACGGCCAGCTGTCAGGCGAAGGCCGCAGTCTGCCTCTGGAGGCTGAAAAATGGGCTCCCGGCTCGGCCCGGCTCACCGGTGTCATCGTCGATGGTGTATTCTATGCGGAAGACATTCTGCCCCTTGCCCCGGAGCCGGAA
>ERZ808240.3327-NODE-3327-length-15878-cov-6.779561_pt1 | contig 15878 bp, 14 predicted proteins | sample MGYA00521084_ERZ808240 | MGnify/ENA primary metagenome ERZ808240 (study PRJEB31516, sample SAMN03275571) | gut metagenome | biome: mammalia-associated habitat; material: feces | host: Papio cynocephalus | place: Kenya | collected 2012-08-06 ... | reverse complement strand
AAGAAGAATTATATTTCCATTGAAGGATAATAAAGAGTTGCAAGAGACAGGAAGATGCAAAAAACGAAAAGCGGACAGCATAGCCTGTATGGTAAAAAGTAAAAGTACCCCACAGGTATAGAACCTGCGGGGTACAATATCATAATCATAAAGATATATATAAAGATTAAAAGAAACAAAAAGATATACGCAATATAGAAATAGCATGGAAAATAAAAGTGATACATCACAAAAAAATAGGATATAAATTTGAAAAAAGCTGGGACGGCGCAGAAAATCACATATCCTGCGAAGTCCCGTTCACATAGATTTGAGATAAAGATAATTGCAGAATAATTGACGGGAGGGAGAACTATGGCGGCAAAAAGAGATTACTATGATGTTCTTGGAATCAGCAGGAGTGCAGACAAGAGTACAATAAAAAAAGCATATCGTAAACTGGCCAAGAAATACCACCCGGATACAAATGCCGGTAATGCACAGGCGGAAGAGAAATTTAAAGAAGCGACAGAAGCCTATAATGTGCTGAGTGATCCGGAGAAAAAGAAACTATATGATCAGTTTGGTCATGCGGCTTTTGATGGCAGTGCCGGAGCCGGAGGCAGTGGAGCCTATGGCTATGGAAATGGACCAGGAGGCGGTACTTATAGTTATACCGGACCCAATGGAAGTTTCCATGAATATCATTTCGAAGGCGGCGACATGGATGATATCCTGAAGAATATATTTGGTGGCGGATTCTCAGAAGGAAGTGGAAGTACTTTCCACGGATTTGGAGGATTTGGAAACGCAGGATCGGGAAGAACACACACATCCGGCGGTAGCTATGGCGGTGGATTTGGAAGTCATGGATTTGGCGGAAATGCTAACTTCAGACAGGACGGTTCCGATGTAACTGCGGAGATAGATGTTACATTTGACGAGGCAGCATTTGGTGGAGATAAAGTAATCCGGCTGTCAGACGCCCAGGGCAGTAATGCGGCAGGAAAATCATTGAAAGTGCATATTCCAGCCGGTATCAGTGACGGAAAAAGCATTCGTCTGCGAGGCAAGGGAATGCCCGGACTTTCAGGTGGAAAAGCCGGAGATCTGTTATTGAAAGTACGCGTTGGTAAACGACCTGGATTTGAACGAAAAGATATGGATGTATATTCAACCGTCACGATTCCGTTTACTACAGCCGTGTTAGGCGGAGAGGCTGTGGTACAGACTCTTACAGGAAGGGTTATCTGCAAGATTAATCCAGGAACACAGTCCGGAACGAAGATCAGGTTAAAAGGAAAAGGAATCGTGTCAATGAGAGATGCTAACAGACATGGAGATCAGTATGTGACTGTTCAGATAGATGTACCTAAGAATTTAAGCAATGAAGCAAAGAGAAAATTGAAAGAATTCGAAGCTGCATGCAAGAGTGGAAACAGAGGAGCAGCATAATTTACAAGGAAAAAATAGAACAATGCATCGTTTTATTAAAAGGATTCAGATGGAATCATGAAAAGATAAAACGGTGCATTTTTTCTGTATTGACGCTTACTTTGTAAAGAATTATAATAAAATAATTAGGACAATGAATTTGTATACCCATACAGGTTATTGAAAATATATGCTAAGGAGATAAGTAAGATGAGTAAGATTATTTTAACAGGTGACCGGCCGACAGGACGTCTTCACGTAGGTCATTATGTAGGTTCTTTAAAAGAACGTGTCAAATTACAGAATTCCGGAGAATATGATGAGATTTATATCATGATCGCAGATGCACAGGCACTGACTGATAATGCGGAACATCCGGAAAAAGTACGTCAGAATATTATGAATGTGGCGCTGGATTATCTGGCGTGTGGAATCGATCCGGAGAAATGTCATATTTTCATTCAGTCCATGGTTCCGGAACTGACAGAATTAACATTCTATTACATGAACCTGGTAACAGTATCCAGAGTACAGAGAAATCCAACGGTAAAAGCGGAAATACAGCAGAGAAATTTCGAAGCAAGTATTCCGGTCGGTTTCTTCTGTTATCCGATCAGTCAGGCTGCAGATATCACAGCATTCCGTGCAACAACGGTTCCGGTTGGAGAAGACCAGATGCCGATGATCGAGCAGTGTAAAGAGATTGTACACAAATTCAACAGTGTATACGGTGAGACTCTGACAGAGCCTGAGATTGTACTTCCGTCTAATAAGTCCTGCTTAAGACTTCCGGGAATTGATGGAAAGGCTAAGATGAGTAAATCTCTTGGCAACTGTATCTATCTTTCTGATGAAGAGGATGTAGTGAAGAAGAAAGTAATGTCTATGTTCACAGATCCGAACCATCTTCGTGTCGAAGACCCTGGACAGGTAGAAGGCAATCCGGTATTTATCTATCTGGATGCATTCTGTAAGGATGAATATTTTGAAGAATTCTGGCCGGAATATAAGAATCTGGATGAATTAAAAGCGCATTATCAGCGCGGCGGACTTGGTGATGTCAAAGTGAAGAAGTTCCTGAATAAGGTTCTTCAGGCTGAATTGAAACCTATCCGTGAGAGAAGAAAAGAATGGGAGCAGAAGCTTCCGGAAGTATTTGAGATCCTGAAAGAAGGAAGCAGAGTAGCAGAGGCGAAAGCGGCAGAGACACTCCGTGATGTGAAGGCTTCTATGAGGATCAACTACTTTGATGATGAAGATTTCCTGAACTAAGATAGAGAGATCACAATAAAGAGCATTGTTACGATAACGTGCGAATAATGAATCCTCAAAATACCTGGTTTCATGGTATTTTGGGGATTTCTTTTACTATAGATTGCGTTATAATAAAGGTATCAGTAAAAAGAGTATAAATGATGCAGAAAATAAAGGGGTGTGCATATATGAAGAAAATAACAAAAGCAATGCTTCTGAAAGCCCTAAAATCCAGAGATGCAGGAAAACGTCCGGAATTTCGGGAGTGTGAATTTAAGGATATGGACCTGAGTGGATTAGATTTGCATAATATGGATTTTACACTGAGCTCCTTTCAAAATGTGAATCTGGAACATGTGAATTTTGAAAATAGCAGTGTGGAAAATGCATTATTTGATGGAAATTCCCTGTATGGTTCTAATTTCCAAAATGCAGATATGAAGACAGCAGCATTCCGTGAATGTGACATGCGGGAATGCAATATTAAAGGGGCGAATCTGTACGGGGCAGTATTGGAACATGCGAAGCTTGAAGGTATCCAGTCGGATGAAAATACGCAGTGGTTCCATATGCATTGCCCACAGACGGGTCCAATACTCGGTTATAAGAAGTGTATGAATGACAGAATTGTACAGCTTCTGATCCCTGCCGATGCAAAGAGGACTTCGGCAACCTATCCATCGTGCCGGTGCAGTAAGGCAAAAGTGCTTTTCATTAAGAACTTTGATGAGACGGAAGAATATGAAGAAGCCTGGTCGCTGGTTGATGAAAACTTTGTATACAGAAAAGGACAGTGGGTTGAGGTAAAAGATTTCAACGAGGACAGGTGGATGGATTCCACAACGGGAATTCATTTCTGGCTGAACCGGAATGAAGCTCTTGGTTATTAGACCATTGTATATGGGAATGGAATTTACTGAAAGAAGAGAATAAATGGAGGTGCAAAAGGCAAATGAAAGCAGACATCAGATGGTTAGATGATCCGCAGGTATTTCGTGTGAATCGTCTGGATGCACACAGCGATCATAAATTTTATGAAAAGAAAGAAGATTATGAGAAGAAAGATCAGACATTGAAACAGTCATTGAATGGAATATGGAAGTTCCATTATTCTGCAAATGCACTGGAGCGTCCGGCTGATTTTTATCAGAAGTGGTTTGACGGCAGGAATTTTGATGAGATGAAGGTTCCACAGCATATAGAGATGGCAGGATATGATAAGATTCATTATATCAATACGATGTATCCATGGGAAGGACATATATACAGAAGACCTGCCGGAACAGGAAAAGAAAAGGGAAAAGGTATGTTCAGCCAGGCGGAAAATAATCCGGTAGGATCCTATATCCGAAAATTTGATCTAAATGAAGGCTTAAGAGGAAAAAGAATCGTTTTAAGTTTTGAAGGTGTGGAGCAGGCGTTCTACGTATGGGTGAATGGAGAATTTGCAGGTTATGCCGAGGACAGCTTTACGGTATCAGAATTCGATATTACTCCATACGTGAAGGAGAAAGATAATTTACTGGCAGTAGAAGTACATAAGCGGAGTACGGCTGCATTTCTGGAGGATCAGGATTTCTTCCGCTTTTTTGGAATATTCAGAGATGTGAATCTGTATGGAATTCCGCTGGTCCATGTAGAAGATCTCTGGATCCGTCCAAAATATCATCCGGAAGATGGTAAGGCAGAATTGGAATTGGATATTAAATTATCACAGAAAAAGAAAGAAAATAATATACAGGGAAAAATAATAATTTCTCTAACTGATCCAAGCACAGAAACAGATAGAATACTTCTGGATGAAACAGAAGATCTGAATTGTCCGGCAATACAGAAGAATCTTCCGGTAGCAGATGCAGTGAATAACGAGATTAAGTTCCGGTATGCATTAGACAGGAAAGTACATGCATGGAGTAACGAAGATCCATATCTATATGAACTGCTGATAGAGGTTCAGAATGAAAAAGGTGAGACTGTTGAGGTTGTACCATATCAGATCGGGTTCCGTAAGATAGAGATAAAAGACGGAAAGATACTCCTGAATGGAAAACGTCTGATCATCAATGGTGTAAACCGTCATGAATGGAATGCAAGAAGTGGAAGATGTATTACACAGGAAGATGAGAAATGGGATATAGAATGCATCAGACGCAATCATATTAATGCAGTCAGAACGTGTCATTATCCGGATCATATTTCCTGGTATTACAGATGTGATAAAGCCGGTATCTATCTGATGGCAGAAACCAATCTTGAGACACATGGATCATGGCAGAAGATGGGGGCCGTAGAGCCGTCATGGAATGTTCCCGGAAGTGTAGGGTGCTGGAAAGAGTGTACGATGGACCGGGCAGTGTCTAACTTTGAGACATTTAAAAATCATACATCGGTGTTATTCTGGTCTCTGGGAAATGAATCTTATGCAGGCGATGTATTAAGAGATATGAACAGCTATTATAAAGAAAAAGACCCGGACAGACTGGTGCATTATGAAGGCGTCTTCCAGAATCGTTCGTATGAAGATGTGATATCAGATGTGGAAAGCCAGATGTATACGGCACCGGTGCATGTAAAAGAATATCTGGAAAATAATCCGAAGAAACCATTTATTTTATGTGAGTATATGCATGATATGGGTAATTCTCTCGGAGGCATGGAATCTTATATAAGACTGCTGGATCAGTATGAGAATTACCAGGGGGGATTTATCTGGGATTATATTGATCAGGCGATTCTTGTAAAAGATGAGATAACAGGCCGCGAGGTACTAAGGTATGGCGGTGACTTTGATGACAGGCCGTCGGACTATGAGTTCTCCGGGAATGGAATTCTTTTTGCAGACAGAACAGAAAAGCCGGCAATGCAGGAGGTGAGATACTACTATGGCTTACGAAAATAAACAAAATTTAAAGATTGTATATGGAGATGTAACGCTTGGTGTACATGGAGAGGACTTTCATCTGATCTTTTCTTATCAGACAGGAGGTCTGGAGTCTATGGTAAAGCATGGAAAAGAATGGTTGTATCGGACTCCAAAGCCAACGTTCTGGAGAGCAACAACGGATAATGACCGGGGAAATGGATTCCCATTCCGGTCCGGAATGTGGCTGACAGCAGATATGTTTCCAAGATGTGTGGACATCCAGGTAAGGATAGACGGCAGTAAGATTGAGAAACCAATTGCGCCGGTAAATAATAAATATTCTGATAAAGAGACAGCAGAACGGGTGGAAATCATTTACACTTATGAAACTTTGACAAATCCGGTTACACAGGTGAAAGTGTCGTATCTGGTCCTGTCAGATGGAAGTGTCAGAGTAAGAGCACACTATTATGGAAAAGAAGGTCTTCCGGAACTTCCGGCATTTGGTATGCGTATGATTATGCCGACAAAAGCAGATGGATTCATATATGAGGGATTGTCGGGAGAGACATATCCGGACAGGAAAGCAGGAGGGATTCATGGAACCTATGAAGTGGAAGGACTTCCGGTCACGCCTTATCTGGTTCCACAGGAATGTGGAATGCATATGGACACAGAGTGGGTGACGATAAAGAGAAGCACAGTCCAGGATAACCGCAATCGCCATATCGAGCAGAGCGAACTTACGGTTCGTGCCGGCAGTGAGATCAATCATTCGTCATTTGCATTTTCCTGTCTTCCATATACTTCTGAGGAATTAGAAAATGCAACGCATCAGGAGGAATTACCGCCGGCAAGGCGAACAGTACTGTGTATTTATGGAGCAGTCCGCGGTGTCGGTGGAATCGACAGCTGGGGAGCAGATGTCGAAGAGGTATACCGGATTCCGGGAAATAAAGATATTGAAGTGGAATTTATTATGTAGGACTACCTGTCTTTGCATAACTGGATACATTCATTCAGCCAGCTGCACATCGCTTCTTCACGGGCAATGCCGCCACTTAAGACGAGGTAATCGGTAAAGAGTTCCTCATCTTTGGGAGGAATTGTGGTAAATTTTTCCATATCTTCTTTCAGATATTCCAGACGGTCCTGGTGCTGGGTTAGCTGATCCTGTAACAATTGAATACGGAATTGTGGCGAAGCAAGATGGGAAAAGAAAAGCTGTAACCGGAATTCATCTTTGGGAAGAGAAGGCATTGGATAAAGCGTCTCTTCCCATTTTTTGAATGCGGTTTTTCCGGCTTCTGTGATGGTGTATACTTTCTTTTCCAGTACGGTTCCGGTAATTTCTATATGGTATTTGATCAGACCTTCTTTGGTCAGTGATTTTAACTTGGGATAAATCTGACTGTGGCTGGCATTCCAGAATTCAAATAGTGCGGAGTTAAATTCTTTGGTCAGTTCATAGCCGGTCATATCTTTTTTCATCAATAATCCAAGGATTGCATATTTTAATGTTTCCATAAGAGATCCTTTCTAATATTTTGTTTTAAGCATTTTATTTTTGAGAGAGTATGAGAACTCTTTGTTGAGTATAGCATAATCAGGCTTAGGTTCCAAGAGTTGTACAAAATATAGCAATATAAACATGTCTGTATTGACATGTTTTGGAAGAAAGTGATAGGATAATAGAAGTTATTATATGAAAGGAGTATAGAAAATTGAATAAAAAGAAACAAAATAATTGTATTGTGAAAAGATATATCATCTTTCTAATTGGTCTTTTTGTAAATTCACTTGGAGTTGCATTAATCACAAAGGCAAATCTTGGAACATCACCGATTTCATCTATTCCATATGTACTTAGTTTGAATTATCCATTTACATTAGGAAACTTTACAATCTTCTTCAGTATTTTATTGATTGTATTGCAATTGATTCTGCTTGGAAAGAATTTTAAAGTGGAGCATCTGTTACAGATTCCGGTGTCATTGATCTTCGGATATTTTATTGATGCCTGCATGATCCTGCTGGGATTTGTAAATCCACAGTCGTATCTGGTAAAAGTCATTGATCTTCTGATCGGTTGTCTGATCCTTGGTGTCGGAGTATATATGGAAGTACTGGCAGATGTTGTCATGCTGCCGGGAGAGTCGTTTGTACGTGCGGTGGTATTCCGCTGGAAGACAGAATTTGGTGTGACAAAGATCTGTTTTGATGTCAGTATGGCAGTGATCGCGGCAGTTCTGTCATTTGTTCTGGCAGGAAGACTTGATGGAGTGAGAGAAGGAACGGTTGTTGCAGCACTTCTGGTTGGCTTTATTGCAAGAAGCATTGGCCGTTATTTGAGCTTTTTGCCGGAGAAGTTGTTTGGCAGTGTGAAGGAGACAGAGGAAGTAACCGCCGGTGAAGCAGCTGACCAAAGGATTGCCGGAGAAGGCGGGAATATAGGAAAGCATTTCTGTATCGCAATCGGACGTCAGTACGGAAGTGGCGGACATGATCTGGGGGCAAAGATTGCTGAGAAATTAAATTGTGACTTTTATGATAAAGAAATCATTCAGCTTGCAGCAGGATCGACTGGATATACGCCGGAATATATTTCCAGAAGAGAGGAAAATATGACGAGCAGCCTGTTGTATGACCTGGTTCATGAAATGTATACATATTCCGATGAATATGAACCACCAAAGGATAAGATTTTTGAAGCAGAAGCAGAGGTAATCCGGTCAGCGGCTAAGAAAGGAAATTGTGTCATTGTCGGAAGATGTGCGGATGCCATCTTAAAAGATGATCCGGATTGTGTCAGCATATTCTTAAGTGCACCACTTAAGACGAGAATCCAGACGGTAATGAAGCGTGATGGCCTGGATGAGAGAGCTGCAAAACATAAGATTGAACAGACAGATCGCAGGCGTGCTGATAATTATAGATATTATACAAGAAGAATATGGGGTATGTCTGGAAACTATCAGATAGCGATGGATACTTCGCTTGGCGAAGAGTATGTGATCGATACAGTGATAAACCTGGTAAAGAATATATAGGGCATTACTATTGATAAAGATTATGCTTGGAGTATAATAGAAGAAAAGCTTAAATGAATACAAGGAGGAGTTACATGATGACAGAAGAGACAAGAAAATTTGTAGAAGAAAAGACAAAAGAAATCTTAAATGCAGGGTCATGTTGTCCGGAGTTAAAAGAGATGGCAGAAAAATGGCTGGCGGCAGAAGGAACTGCTGATGAAAAAGCTGTAACAGAAGCGTATCTTCAGGAATTATCTGAGGATGTACAGCCAATTGATGCATTGATCAGTTTTGCTTCATCTGAAAAAGGAGCAGAAGTATTTGGAGCAGAGCAGGCAAAATCGATGGTGGAAGCAGGAAAGGCATCCAAGGCAAATGGCGGAAAATATTGTATCTGCCCGGCATGCAGTGCCGGAGGAGCGATTCTCGATAAAAAAAGCGAAATACTTTAGTATAGTAAACTGATTTCCCGGGATTATGAAAAAGGGAGCAGGAGATTTTTAATTGGGGACGGAGGATTTTTTTATTTTTTTAAAATCCTTCGCCCCCAATTTAGCGTATTGCAGTAAAAGAATTCACAGTGTATAATGTACCCATGATTTTAGGAAATGAGGTATACTATGGGAAATAATAGAAATTTCAAAGGGCAGACTTGTGAGGATTTCATAGAAGTGCTGGCAAGCAAAGCAGCCGTTCCGGGAGGTGGAGGGGCATCGGCATTAGCCGGAGCTATCGGAATAGCCCTTGGGAATATGGTCGGGAGCCTGACGGTAGGAAAGAAGACATATGCAGATGTAGAAGAAGAGATCGTCGAATGCAAGAAGCAGGCAGACGAGATTGCAAAAGAATTCTTAGAACTGATGGATAAGGATGCGGAAGCATTTGAACCGCTCAGTAAGGCGTATGGACTTCCAAAGTCCACACCGGAAGAAATTGCAAAAAAAGAAGAAATTATGGAAGAAACACTGAATGTGGCATGTGGTGTTCCAATCGAGATTATGAAGACCTGTGCCAGAGGTATTGATCTGGTAGAAGTATTTGCAGAGAAGGGAAGCCGGATTGCATTGAGTGATGCAGGAGTCGGAGCCACACTTTTGAAATCTGCCATGCAGGGGGCTTCGCTTAATGTATACATTAACACGAAGTCGATGAAAGACAGAAAAAGAGCAGAGGAGCTTAATAATCTGGCGGATTCTCTGCGCAAAGAATACGAAGCGAAAGCAGACCGTATATTTGCAGAAGTAAACCACCGAATTCGGTAAGATAATGTATCAGGTAATGTAAGAATTTGATAATATAACTGGGATATATATAGAATAAAAAGAAAGCAGCAGGATAAAAAATGGCAAAATTATTATTAGGAAAAGAAGTAAATGCTTCTATCAATGAAGAAATTAAAAAAAAGGTAGAAGAATTAAAAGCACAGAGTATCACACCAACCCTGGGAATTATTCGAATTGGTGAAAGAGAAGATGATATCGCATATGAAAGAGGTGCAACAAAGCGATGCGAGACGCTGGGAGTAGCATATGAGAAATTTCTTCTTCCTGCAGATGCAAAAGAAGAAGAGGTGTTAAAGACCATTGACCAGGTGAATAGAAATGAAAAGATACATGGAGTTCTGTTATTCAGACCCCTTCCAAAACATCTGGATGAAGATAAGATTGTCAATGCATTGGCAGTGGAAAAGGATGTGGATGGAATTACAGATCTTTCCATGGCAGGCGTATTTATGGGAAAAGATATGGGATATGCACCATGTACGCCAAGTGCATGTATGAAAGTACTGGATCATTACGGAATTGATTGTACCGGTAAAAAGGTAGTGGTTGTTGGAAGAAGCCTTGTAGTCGGAAAACCTGCAGCAATGATGCTGCTTAAGAAGAATGCAACTGTAACAATCTGCCATACCAGAACCGTGGATATGCCATCCGTGGTAAAGGAAGCAGATATCGTAGTAGTGGCAGCCGGAAAAGCCGGAGTAATCGATGGCAGTTATCTGAGAGAAGGACAGATAGTCATTGATGTCGGAATTAATGTAAATGATGAAGGAAAACTCTGCGGAGATGTGAAATTTGAAGAAGCAGAGAAGATTGTAGAAGCAATCACGCCGGTTCCAAGAGGAGTAGGAGGCGTGACAACATCAATTCTTCTGGAACATGTGGTGGATGCCGCAATTGCACAGAATAGATAAAAATATACTTTACCAAATTAAAGTATTTGCACAGATATCTTTGTCAGATAATCTTCAGTGGAAGCGGAGGCAACTTCATCAATGACAGCTTCTTTATAAGAATACAGTCCGGTTGTCAGATGATGTTCATCGATCCACTTAAAAAGTGCCCGGTAAGTTTCACCGGATTGATAATAATCTCCTTTTAAGTAGGCAACAGCATATTTCCCGGCCGGTTTGATGTGGTAAGGATGCCCATCCGGCCGGTCAATGACTTTAGTGAAGAAATATGCATAAGTATCCAGGTGGCCCAGGCGTAGTTCATGAACATCCAGCATGGCACCGTACGGATGCCCGGCATTCAGGTTATGACGGTTACAATATCCGACATGGCTGCAGAGTGTCTGAATAATTCGTTCGTGATCGTTCGTATTTAAAGGTTCGCTCAGTACCAGATATTCTTCCGGTGTGTCTTCAAGAAAGATATGACCGGAAGAAGGAGTCTGGGAAAATGCAGGGCAGGTCTTAAAAAGTTCTTCCTGCTTTGAGACAAGGGAAAGCTTAGTCTCAATTACTTGTTTAATCTTCCTGATTCGTGCTTCTTCACGTAAAACTTCCTGTTGTTGTTCCAAAAGAAGTTCTTTTAGTCTTTCTGGAGTGCGGTGGCTTAAGAATGCGCCGATTTCTTTTAGTGGCATTCCAAGTTCACGCAGGCATGTAATAGTAAAAAATACATCAAACTGGTTCTCGCTGTAATAACGGTATCCCCGTTCATCTGTACAGGCAGGTTTGAAAAGTCCGATTTCATCATAATGAATCAATGTTCTTTTATTTGTTCCACATAATTTTGCAAAATCCCCTGTTTTTATACACGGAATACTAAATTTTTGCATAAATATTCAATCCTTTCTTGACTATAACGTTACGGTATACCTTATTATAGAGTTACTTTTTAGAAAAGACAAGAAAGGAATAAATGTTATGCCAAAATTAAGTGACAGAGTCAATACATTCACCGATTCCGTCATCCGTCGTATGACGAGAATCAGTGACGAATATGGAGCAATTAATTTATCACAGGGATTTCCGGATTTTGATCCGCCGAAAGAAATCTTAGATGCGCTTGCAAAAGTTGCATATGAAGGACCGCATCAGTATTCCATTACATTCGGAGCGGAGAACTTCAGAGAAGCCCTTGCAGAGAAACAGGGAAAAGCGATCGGAAGAAAGATTGATCCAGAGACAGAGATTGTAGTAACCTGCGGTGGTACAGAGGCCATGATGAGCGCCATGATGACTATCTGTAATCCAGGGGATAAAGTTATGGTATTTTCTCCGTTTTATGAAAACTATGGGGCGGATGCGATTCTTTCCGGAGCAGAGCCAATCTATATTCCGCTGGTTCCGCCGACATATGAATTTGATATAAATCTGGTAGAGGAAGGATTCAAAGCAGGTGCAAAAGCAATTATCGTCTGCAATCCATCGAATCCGTGCGGAAAGGTATTTACACGGGAAGAGTTGACACAGATTGGTGAACTTGCGGTGAAATACGATGGGTTTGTCGTAACGGATGAAGTATATGAGCATATGGTATATGCGCCGAACGAGCATGTCTGCATGGCATCCCTTCCTGGAATGTATGAGCATACGATCACATGTAATTCGCTTTCCAAGACTTATTCCATTACAGGATGGCGCCTTGGTTATCTCATTGGACCGGAAGAAGTGATTGAAGGAGCCAAGAAAGTGCATGATTTCCTTACGGTCGGAGCAGCTGCGCCGCTGCAGGAGGCTGCAACGGTAGGATTAAAGTTCCCACAGTCGTATTATAATGATCTTTTAGCACTGTATACGAAGAAAAGAGAGCATTTCTTAAAAGGACTGGATGAAATCGGGTTAAAGCATAATATACCACAAGGAACTTATTTTGTTATGATAGACATTCAGGAGTTTCTTGACTTGCCTCGATTTGCAGGTTATACAGATCTGGAATTTTGTGAATGGATGATCAGGAATATTGGAGTGGCAGCAGTGCCGGGATCAAGCTTTTTCCGTGAAGATGTGAATAATCTGATCCGTCTGCATTTTGCCCGTGAAGAAAAGACGATTGATGAAGCACTTGCGCGTCTGAGAAAATTAAAGGAGTTGTTGTAAGATGACGTATTCCGTGAACTTTGCAAATTATACGATTGGCGAAGATGCATATCAGAAAGTAAATGAAGTCTGTGTGCATTATGGAACAAAAGCACTTTTGATCGGAGGAGCGCTTGCGTTAAAAGCTGGTAAAAAGAAGCTTGAACTGGCGGTTAAAAGTACAGATGAAAGACAGATAAATATTATAGATACGGTATTATTTGGAAGTGACTGTACATATGCGCGCATGGAAGAGCTGGCAGCATATGCAAAAAAATGTGGTGCGGACATGATCTTTGGAATGGGCGGCGGAAAAGCACTGGACACGGCGAAAGGTACAGCAGAAAAAGCAGGACTTCCTGTGTTCACATTTCCGACAATTGCAGCGACTTGTGCTGCTACAACAGCGCTTTCGGTTGTATATAAAGAGGATGGAAATTTCGACAGCTTTTACTTTTATGATAAACCGGCATGTCATAGCTTTATTGATACGCAGATTATAGCATGTGCACCGGATCGGTATCTGAGAGCAGGAATTGGTGATACACTCGGAAAATATTTCGAATGTCACTTTGCGGCAAGAGGGGATGAATTACATCACAGTTCCGCGTTGGGACGTGAGATCAGCAATATGTGTTATCTGCCACTCCTTACATATGGAGAAGATGCATTAAAGGAATGCAGGGAGAACCGTGCGGGTGTTGCACTGCAGCAGGCGGTTCTGGCCAACATTGTAAGTACCGGTCTGGTATCACTTCTGGTGCTGGATGAATATAACTGTGCAATTGCGCATTCTGTATATTATGGTCTTGTGCTGCTCCCAGGATTTGAAGAAGAGAATCTTCATGGTGACGTAGTTGCGTACGGAGTTCTTGTTCAGCTTATAGTTGACGGAGAAGAAGAACAGGCAAAAGAAATGAAATTATTTCTCGAGAAACTTGGCATTCGTACCACATTAGCTGAGATGGGAGCACCGTTAGACAGAGAAGCATTGAAAGAGGTATTGAAAGAAACAGTTACAGGTCCGGATATGGAGCATATTCCATACGAAGTAACAGAAGACATGATCTATGAGGCTTTTGTGAAAGTTGAAAATTTAGATGTCTAAATGAATAAGAGTATTGAGATATCCGCAAATAAGAAGATTGCGGATAGAAAAATAGAGTTTAATCAAAAAAGGAATAAAAAAATGGAAAAATCACATGTAACAACCAAAAATCTTTTGAAATTTATCTTTGGTTCTGCATTCGGTATCCTGATGTTCCTGGTACCGATTCCACAGGGAGAATCTTTCACTACGTTGTTGGATTTCCTGAAGAGCTGGATCAAGGGGGGCTTCGGAAGCAGTCTTCCATATATTATTATGGTGATATTAATTGTATCTGCGGTTATGAGTCTGTATGACTATATTGCAAAACCAGACTGGATCAGAAAAAATCATTATCTGACCCGTGCATTTTCAACGACACCTCTGTATCTGGTATCTAAAATTATCGGGGCAGTATTTACTGTGATGGTTGTATTTAAAATCGGACCGAAGCAGGTGATCTCTGCAGATACCGGAGCAACGATCATTGATCTGTGTGGAACATTATTCAGTATTGTACTTGCGTTTAGCTTCATCATGCCATTCCTGACGGATTGTGGAATCATGGAATTTTTAGGAGTAATTGCAAAACCAGTGGTGCGTCCGTTATTCCATGTACCAGGACGTGCATCAGTTGATCTGATTGCTTCCTGGTTTGGAGCATCCAATGCAGCGGTTATCCTGACACGTGAGCAATACATGAAAGGTTTTTATACAAAAAGGGAAGCAGGATTCATCATGACCAATTTTTCGCTGGTATCCATTCCATTTTGCCTGATGGTTGCAGATACAATGGGAATTGCAAATATCTTCCCGCCGTTTTACCTGTGTATCTGCCTGGTAGGCATCATTCTGGCAGTGATCATTGCACGTATCCCGCCGATCCGTAAGGTACCGGATACTTATCGCGAAGCAGTAGGAAAGCAGATTAATGAGGAAATTCCGGATGAAAAAGGAATCTTTGCACATGCAATAGAAATGAGCTGCAAACGTGCAGAAAATTTTACGGTGAAAACAGTTGTGGAAAGCGGACTGGAAGTTATGATTGGCATGTTCTTTGATCTTATCCCAATTGTAGTATCGTGGGGGACGATTGCGCTGATCATTGCAACTTATACACCATTTTTCAAGTGGATCTCTTATCCTATGGCATTATATCTGAAAGTACTTGGCGTACCGGAAGCATTTGCGGCAGCACCGGCAACATTAGTTGGATTCACAGATATGTTCATTCCGGCTCTGCTTGCAGTTGGCCTTACATCTGTGAAAACAAAATTTGTAATCGGTGTTCTGTCACTGGTACAGATTATCTATCTGACAGAGGTTGGTACAATCATTATTAAAAGTGAGATTCCATTGAACTTTTGGAAACTGCTGGTAATCTTTTTGGAGAGAACGATTATTGCGATACCGCTGATTGTGGTATTTGCAAATATGCTTGGTATTTAACTTGGTATTTAACTTGGTATTTAATACATCAGGCTGACGCTACCCGGACCGGAATAAAGGTTAGAAATCCGTTCCTGTTCAGGTTCCATCGGCGGGAATATCTAAAGGCATAAAATTCTGCTAAAAACGGGGCTCTAAAATTTGCAACTCGCCATACGGCTCAAACAGGCAAATTTTAGAGCCCCAACGCATAATTTTACACCTTAAGATATTCCAACACCTCGTCACATTCACTGGAACGGATTTCTAACCTTTATTCCGTGGGTATCGAATGCCTGAAGAATTAAGTGCCGAAAGCGTAATCTTTGTGATACCGGAAGGTTATAAAAGATAACTGTAAAAAGTTTAAAATCTTAGTGGATTTATAAGGATTATCGTTAATTTCTGTGCCGTAGTGGTTGCCATAAAGGGTAGCGCTTCCGGCACTTAATTTTTAACTTCCGTAGCCAGTCACGACTTGAAGAAAACAGG
>ERZ808240.3325-NODE-3325-length-15886-cov-28.247615_pt1 | contig 15886 bp, 9 predicted proteins | sample MGYA00521084_ERZ808240 | MGnify/ENA primary metagenome ERZ808240 (study PRJEB31516, sample SAMN03275571) | gut metagenome | biome: mammalia-associated habitat; material: feces | host: Papio cynocephalus | place: Kenya | collected 2012-08-06 ... | reverse complement strand
AAAACTCTATAAAACTAATGCAACCGGCATAAACTTATGCCAGTTGCATTCTCACATTGTTACTACGCACTTTAGCGGATGCTTACTCTCTGAGAATTGAACCGTGGAGAACTATGTTGCGGTTGATCTGTCCGAAAAACAAGAAAAAGAGGCTTGACTAATTAGTCAGCCCCTCCCTGTAGGCTTTGTAACAAGGCCTCACAGCCCCTTGAAAATCAGCGTGCCGGAGATTGCCGTTCAGTTTAGCGGACTGGACTCAAATTCATCGTTGCCACCGCCGAGGTCCACTTCGACTCCCCAGTCAATGACAGAAATGTCGCCGCTGTCAAGCTTGTCTTTCCCGATTGTGAGATTGTAGGTGTAATGCTTGCCGGCCTCGAATGCAGGACGACCGGTGACGTATAACTCAGCTTTGTCCTCTTCATTACCAGGCTTCCAACATACAGTGATTTTCAAGAATCTGGCAGATGTATCCCCATCGCAAGGGACAACTATGGCGTTGAAGCTGCCCTTGCCATTCTGGTAGGCGGTGTCATACGGTCCCGGCATTACATCCACCGCGTCACCGCTTCCTGTGCCGTCCGCACTGACGATGCTGTATCCGGACTGGATGCTTTCCACTCTGATTATGTAGATGTCTTTATCAGCAAACTCGCTTTTCACCCTGTCCTTATCCACATTGACCGTGACAAGGGCCATCTTGCGGTTCATCACAAGTCTGAGCTTATGGTCAGATGGAATATTGTCCTTCGAGCCGCAGACATATTCCCCGGTCATAAAATCAGCCCTTGCGAAACTTCCTACTGTAGCCTGTTCGCCATTCGACTCCCGCTGGTCGGTCGGAAGGGTGAAACCATCCTTGGACGATGCCGGATACCAGGCTTTGTAGGTGACAGGAGCCTTCCAGACGAGGTAGTCGGTATCCGGCACAGGATTCCAGACTTCTCCGTCAAACCTGTATGTAACGGTCTTCTTTGCCTGTCTGGCAGAATTGTCTATCATGGAGACAGCAATCTCATCCCCCAAGAACTTCCCTGCGGGGCCGTTGAACTTCGTCTGCTCCTCGGCTGTGCCGGACGGATTGGTCTTGGTCAGCGCACCCACAGACGCTTCTATGCGTACCGCTTCCGGGTCGGTGGCCCAGGAATGTCCTGCTGACGGGCTCTTGGTACATCCTGTCAACAAGATGCCTCCAATCGAGAGTAATGTGATAATGTTGTTTTTCATTCTCGTTCCTCCTTATTCAGTTTCAAGTATTCCGTCATCGGGATTCTCCCACTGGTGCTCTTCCCAGGAACCGGCGGAGAATGTCCCGGTATGAACCGCATCCTTTCCTACTTTAATGGTAAGCCTGTAGGCTGTGTTGCCATTGAAAGTCATTTCCGTCTCAGATGTCCAGGCGTATGCTAACGGCTCTCCGCTCAGTTTGAAGCTGACCTTGAAGTCGCCGGCGGCCACGGTCTGCGGCACAATGATGCCTTCATAGACGGAAGTGCAGTTGCCGGTCTTATCCGCAGCGGGATTCCAGGCTACATTGTAAGGCTTGATGTCAGAAGCCGCAGTCCCAGACTCCACAGTGAATGAAGTGTAGCCGGTGGTGCCTCTGATCTTGAAATCACGCGCTGTTCCGGAAATCACCACATCGCTGATGATGTCCTGGGCCGGAACCCCGGAAACATTGAACTCCGTGCCGAGCTTGAACGTTACCGTGAGCCGGGCCAACAGATGCGTAAACGCAAACGAAAGCTTGCCGTCCTCGCCAAGCAGCTCGCTGACCGGTTTCAGCCCGGATGCCCAGCCCAGATAGTCGGAGCTGTTGTCATCATTGCTCTGCTCGGCCTGCACCTCAAGAGCAACACCGCTCTGCCCATAGTTGATATCGTCAACCGACACCAGACTCTCAAGACCAACTGACGGGGCTATGGCGTAGACAAGAACCGTCGCATCGGACTTGCTCCAGAGAAGCGTCTTGTCCGATGCCCAGCCGCTCTCACCCTTTTTGAATACGGTGTTGGAATAGGTATACTTGCTTGCCGGGCTTTTGTCGTCTTCCACGAGAAGGTCGAATTTCGTGAGATTATCCGTGGTGTAGGTACCCTTGGTTGTGACCACTTCCGGACTCACGCGGATGATGCGGTCCTCAGGAAAGCTGCTCTCTGACTGGGACTGCACGGACTGCTTGCTGCACCCTGCCGCCAAGGCGAGTGCAAGGGCTGCACCGCAGATAGTGGGCGCAGCGAATATGTCAGTTTTGTGTATCATCGGCTTTAACTGTTACAGTGATATCGGAATAATCGTAGTTGTCTGATCTGACTTTTTTGTTTTCAGAACTTGGACTTTCAATATGGCCGACCTTTTCTCCGCTGAGGCTTGTATCGGTCTGCTTGTCTATTGTGCACACGCAGTTTTTGAAAGTCACATTGCTGTAGTCTGCTCCGATGGCAATTCCTGTATTGGTGGAAACGTTATCACCATCCTTCTTGATCGAGCCCTCGAACTGACATTCATTGAACTTACCTTTGCTATCATATAATCTGCCTACAAGACCTCCGCAATTATTACCGGTGACGGTAATAGTCCCTTTCACGGTGCAATTAGAGAATTCGTGATCTTCATTGCCAAACCAACCGCAAAGACCTCCGACACATACAGAGCCCTTCACTGAAGCATTAGCAGAACAGCCGCTGACAGTGCATTTACCACTCTGGGCAATTCCTACAATTCCTCCGATATTTCTATCCGAACCGACAATTTCTCCCGAAAGGAAATGACAATTGAAGACGGTGCTGCTCGTAATGCTGCCGGCCAGTCCTCCGACATTTGCCTCTCCACTCACATTGACGCTCGCAGTGCAGTTCTCCATCGTAGAAGAATTATCAAGATCACCCACGATTCCACCTACATAATATTTGTTTGTCTTTACTGATCCAGAAAGGATCTTTACGTTTTTGACACTTCCGGATTTGATTATACCAAAGAGTCCCGCATAGCTGCCTGTTATGTCCACATTCAAGCCAAAAATTTCGTGATTGTTTCCGTCAAAATTCCCTTTGAATGCTTTCACGTATCCTGTTCCAATCGGAGTCCAATTTTCGCCGGCGAGGTTAAAGTCCTCGGTCTGAATGAAATACTTGCCTTCGTAGGCTTCACCGCCGTTCACCTGCTGCGCCAGATAGGCGAGCTGGGCAGGGGTTGCGATGAGGTATGGATCATCTTCAGTGCCGGTGCCTCCGGCAAATTCTGAGGCGACTGTACCGTCCCAGACAATGCCTTTGAGCTGCGCTTCGCCGCCTGGAAGCGTAGTCCCGCTGTCGGTAGTCCAATCGTCCACGCTGACGACATCAGCAACCTCGATCTTGTCCTTGCCGAGGCGCATCTTCATCTCGTAGGCGCATCCCGACTTAAGACCGCCAGAAACAAGCCCGGTTGAAGGCACAACATAATTGAGGAGAGTATTATCCGACATCTTGACTTGCAGCATCCTGGCTCCGGCTTTCTGTCCGTTGCCAGGGAAAAATATGCCTTCCCACTTGAGGTCTGAGACCTTGTGAAGCTTTATATCCAGACCGGCCGCATCACTGGCGGCCGCGACAGTGCCTCTGACAAAGGAAGTAACATCGGCAGAACCCTCAGTGGCATTGAGGACAACCTTGGATAAGGTGCCGAGCAGCACAGCCTCGCTGATGGTCACATCGGATGCGAACTGGCTGCCCTTCTCGAAAGTGAAGGTCAACTTCACAAGACTGTGATAGAAAGAGATCAGAATCTTCCCGTCAGATGAAAAGGAAACGCTCCTGCTTGCATCCGGAATCAAGCCGTGATTCCCCCAGCTGACCAGGTCCGCAGCCAGAGTGCCTTGGCTTTGATCGGAAGGAATGGAAAACTCCACCGTGGTCGGATCATCCTGCCCTTCCACATACGGAGCGTAGGCATAGACCTTGGCCGCGTCCTTGGAGTTCTTCCAGAGCATCTGCTCCTCAGGAGCCCAATCACTTTCCGACTTGGTCCACTTGACATTGGATTTGGTGTAAATGCCTCCACCATAGTCTATGAACAGGCCGAGAGTCGTCCCGGAATATTCACGGCTGCTTGTCCCGTCCGCACGGGTCAGCGGGTCGCCGGCATTGGCCGCTATGCGCACCACCCCGTCCTCTGGGAAACCGGTCGGCGTCTCAATGGTCGTCATCTTGTCGCACCCTGCCGCCAGGGCGAGTGCAAGGGCTGCGCCGCAAATAATCGGCGCCGCGAATATGTTAGTTTTGTGTATCATCTCATTTAACTGTTACTTCGATTCCGATATAATCATCACTTTTACTGCCGGCTTCCCACCCATTTAAAGCCATGTAGGTCTGCGTGTCTATCGTGCACACGCATTCAGAGAAAGTCACAGCGCTTTCGTCATAGCCAATGGCAATTCCCGTATTGGAAACGGTGCTGCCATCCTTCTTAATCGAGCCTTCGAACTGACAACTTTCGAACGTTCCGATGCTACTAGATAAATAGCCTACAAGACCTCCGCAAGAGTTCCCGGTGACGGTAACGCTCCCTTTCATGGTACAATTAGAGAATTTGTGATATCCATTACCAAACCAACCGCAAAGGCCTCCGACCTTCTCTGCTCCCTTCACTGAAGCATTAGTAGAACAGCCGCGGACAGTGTTTTTATCAGCTTGGGTATAACCGACATTACCGACAATTCCTCCGACACTCTCGCCACCGTCAATTTCACCCGAAAGGAAATGACAATTGAGAATAGAACCATTAATGATATAACCAACCACTCCTCCGACGTTTGACTTTCCACTCACATTGACGCTCGCAGTGCAGTTCTCAATCCGACAGCCTTCATAAATGTGCCCCGCGATTCCTCCTGCTGCGCTATCATGAGCATCATTGTCTGTCCTCACCGAGCCGGAACGAATATTCACGTTCTTGACACTTCCACCCGAGATACGCCCAAAGAGTCCTGCATAATACGGGGAACCGTCCACATTCAAGCGGAGGATATCGTGATTGTTTCCATCAAAGTGCCCTGAAAAACAGCCCTCAAACTTCCCGATTGGTGTCCATCTTTTGTCAGCGAGATTAAGGTCATCGGTGAGTCTGAAGTACGTGTTTTCGTAGCTGTACCCATCGTTCACCTGCTGAGCAAGATAGGCGAGCTGGGCGCAGTTGTTGATAAGGATCGGCTTGTCTTCAGTTTTGCCAAGTTCGCTGCCGTCCGCATCTTGAGTGGCGAAGGCAGTGGCGGTCTGGCCGTCCCAGGTGTCAACAGGATCGGTCTCACCGACCTCATCGATAGTTTGATTCGTCCAGTTGTTCACTGTGATGCTGCCGATTTTGGCGGAGGTCTTGCCGACAATCAGGTCGAACGTGTAGGACTTCCCGGCGATAAGTTCAGGAAAGCCGATGACCGAAATTCCCTGATATCCGCTCAGGTCTACACCGTCTCTATACACAGAAAGATTGACGAACCTGCCGTCGCTGTTTTCATCTTTGGCATTTGGACTTACTATGGCGCTGTAGGTATAGCCCACTTTGCCCCCGCCTGTCGTGACGACATTGCCGTCCTTGTCCTGAAGCAATGGCTCTGTCACCTCGTTATCATAAACACCCTCCTCAATCTTCTTTCCACATATATGGACGTCACGAATATCATCCGTCTCCTCATTATACTCATCATTATATTTCAGAACCTTGATCCTCACCAATACATTCTTCCTAAAAAGATCCACTCTGAGAGCCCGGTCATCTGGGATGGACGCGAGCATCACGGTACCTTCCATATAGTCCGCAGCCGCCAGTTTGTCTTTAGTGTCCTGGTAATCGGGGATTTCCGTGTAGTCCGCCGGGTATTTGGCGGTGAAAGAGAGGTCTTTCTTGTCCCACTTGAGGTACTCGTCCGCGTTCTCGGGAGTCCAAGCGCCGCTCTGGAGTCTATAGACCACGGTCTTGCCGGCGTTTGTGATGGAGATACGGTCGCCATCGTTGAATTTCTTCTGTTCTTCCGTGGAGCCGAGAGGGTTGCTCCTGGTCATAGTCCCTACTGCCGCTTCGATGCGCACGGCTTCGCTGTCTAAAAGATAGGGCGACATATCTTCTTTCTGGCACGCGGAGAATATCGAAAGCGCTGCCGTTGCCGATAATAACAGTTTCTTCATAGCCTAATCCGTTTCAAGGTCCTTGGAATCTCCTGCGCTGATCCACGCTTTTGCAGATATGTCTTCCGACAATTGTGCTTCATCCTTTCCGACGACAAGAGGCAGAACATATTCCTTTCCCGGCTGGAAAGAGAAGTCCGGGCCGAGCTCTGCGGTGTAGGTGTATGGCTTTTCGGAAGCATAGAAAGACAAGGTGAAACTCGTCATTGACTGAGGCACCACGATGCACTCGAATGTGGCCTTGCAGTTACCCTCCGTGTCATTGGCCGGGGCCCAGGCGGATTCGTAGGCCTTAATGGCTTTCCTGGTGTCGTCTATGGCGGAAATGCTCCAGTCTCCGGAGTCCGTCATCTTTACGGCCGCATCCCCGTTGAAACCGTTGACCATGAGCTCGTTTGCGGGATTTGTGGCAGGCACTCCGTTGTGGTTGAACTCTGTGCCGAATGTGAGTTGTATTTTAAGAAGAGACATTGCATGGCGAAAAGCCACCTTAAGGCGTCCCGCGTCATCGAAATCCAAGGTGTTGCCGTTTCTTGTCACATCGCCTTTTGAGCAGAGCAGGAGGTCGGATGCCGTGCTTTCTAAGGTCTGGTTCGCCTCCACGCTGAAATTGAACACGGGCTCGTTGAGGTCGTCCGGAATGGAACAGTCTCTCGTTGAAAGAACCGGAGACACGGCAAGAAAAGTGAACGCAGCCGTGCTGCCTTCCCAAAGCATCTGTTTAGCCGGTACCCATTCGCCTGTAGAAGAGTTCTTTGTGAACGTGGTGTTCGTGTAGCTGTACTTGGTGCTTGCACTCTTGACAAAGAGGTCGAAGCTTTTGAGAGTCTCGGTCGTGCAATAGCCCTTTGTCGCTGTAACGTCTGCCGTGACTCTTACGACGTTGTCCGGCGGCGTCTGTGGGGCTGATGTCTTGGAGCACGCGGCAAATGCAGCCGCCACCGTCAGCAAGATTAGAAATTGTCTTATTTTCATGTCTGAATATGTTTAAAACTTAGTCCACAGCTTCTCCGCCTTCGATTTCGGCACCATTTTTCCATTCGTTGATTTTCACGTCGCCGAGGTCAATCTGGTTTCTTCCGACCACAAGCCTGATGGTGGTGTATTTGCCTTGTGCAAGCTCAAAATCAGTCTGGCTGGTGTAGGTGAAGTCTTTCCCATCGATTCTCACTACAACGGTGTTGATTCCGTCCTGCGGGATGATCACGGAAGTGTATTGCGTGTTCTCGGTGATTTCCGGGATCTCCATTACACCGCGGGTCGCTGATGGCGTTACGGCCTTTGTGAGGTGGTTCAAAGTGCCTTCAGTCGCGACATTCTTGAGCTCCACTGCGCTGACTTCCGGCTTGTTGCCTCCCCATTGGTTGCGGAAGCTGAGTTCAACGATGACTTTTGCCATGATATGGTCAAAAGTAAGACCCACCGGATTGTTTTCGGCGATTTTCCCGTCAAGTTCGGTTGCGACAAGAATGTCGCTTTCAGTCTGCTTGGCAGGGTCAACAGAGCATGCAACCTTCGTGAGGTCAGCTTCTGCAGCCTTGTCCGCAGGATACACTCCGATGAAGTAGTGCTTGTCCTTGAGGTTTTTCCACAACATCTGTGGAGCGGCAGTCCATTTCCCGTCTGTCCCGAGAGTGTTGATGGCGTTGTTCACGACGCGTTCACCGGCTGCAGGGACAGCATTCGGAGTGCCCACCCAGGCATAGACGCTGATTTCATCCCCGTTGGCAAAAGTCTGGGAGCCGTCTTCGGCGGTTGTGACTTTTGTCGCGATGCTGGTAGACACCGTGATGAATTCAGGAGTCGCCTCGCTGACGGTCACGTTTTTGTTGCAGCTGCCAAATGCGAGCACTGCCGGCAGGACTGCAATGAAAATGTTTTTTTTGTTCATTGTGTTTTGGGTATGATATATTTGTTAAAATCATATTGTGTCCGGGTCGGTGATTTCGCCAGCGTAGGTCCATCCTTCGGTCCAGTTGCCGATGACGTGTCCGCTAAGCCTCATGAAAGGTCGGAGCTCACTGAATTTCAGGCTAATCAGATATTTGCCGGAAACATTCATCCTCGGCGATTCCAGCATAGTCTCATGTTCAGTTCCGTCGGGAAAGTGAAGCTTCATCGTGATGATGGAATATTCCCTGCCGTCGACAGTCGGCATGACCCGGAAGATTTCACTGCGGCGTTCATTGTCTGAAAGTCTTACGTCCGGGATGACAGATTCTTTTGCTGTGGACGATGTCAGGCCGTACTGGCCTTCGGCGTTCCTTTTCAACGGGAAGAGACATTCGGAAGAATTGACGACGGTGATGTCCAGACTAAGCCCTTCCGGCGCCCCTTCAATTTCTATCGCAAATTCGCTGAGAATCCGGTGCGCGGACATTTGGACTTCAGTCACTCCATTGTCGGAGTTGTCAATGCGGGCGTCTTCCGAGCCGAAGTATGCGTGGAACGGGCTTGTCCCGCCGTTGAGGCTGATGCTCAATTCGTCTTGGATCGCCTGGTCGGGGCCGAACCTGAACGGCTCGGCGAGATTCACAAACAGGGTCGCCGCGTAGTCTCCTGTCTCAAGCGGAAACAGTCGGCTTCCGAGTTCACGTGCATCGCCGCAGGAGAAGTTCACCTCTTCGGCTCCTGTGGCTGCATTGAAAATCAGCAGGTTTTCTTTTGTGACTGCCGTAGCCCTGTCGTCCTTATCTGCCCAGTCAGCCGAAACGGCCAGTCCGGAGTCGCCGGGATGAACTGAAATGTTGCATGAGGCGAGGCCGATGACCGCCATTACCGTGAGTGCTATATTTCGAGATGTTTTCATTGTCTTTTCCGAATGTGTCTTGTTTCTTACCGACAGCAGTCCTTGCAATATGGGCATCTGCACTTGTCGCAGTCGTCCCACACTTCTGGAGTCTTCGGCTCTTTGCTCTTCTGTTTCTCTTCTGCCGCTGTCTCCGCCGTTGTATTTGTTCCGGCCCCTGAAGCTCCAGCGTCATCGAGTCCGCTTTCCTTTCCGCTTTCTGACGCATTCCCTCTGCCGCGTCCTCCAAATTCGTAGATGAGCCGCACGGACGTGTCCCAGACAAAATTGGACTTGTGTCCGGAATGGACGATTCCGTCGATTTTTGCTCCTGTCAGGCCTGTGATACCAGTTGTAATTCCAATTTTCAGATGCTCGATGATTCGGTAGGAGGCCTGAACGTCGGCACCATAGCCGAAATGCCAGTCGCTTTTCTCTTTCGCTATGAACGGAGAGGCGTCTGCAACACGCATGACTTCGGACCTGCTTCCGTACAGAGCCACCTTCGGCGAGAGTTCGAGAGCCCATCCGCTTTGTCTTGTCGTGGAGAAAAGTCCGAGGATATTGAAATTGAAGCGCGCGCCATACTGCTGAAGGAAGGATGTCGTCCTTATGTCCGAAAATTTCAAGCAGTCCATCCCGAGTACCGAGCCATAGTATCTCACACCGTCGGAGCCGAGCCAGTTGCCGTCTGAGGCGCAGCATTTCCCTGCCTCCATTGTCGTCTGTCCGTATCCGATGAATGCTTCCAGGGAATAGAGCTCATTGAAACGGTAGCCTCCGAAGGCAGTCGCACTCCATCCGGCATGAAAGCCGTCAGCGGCAAAACTGCTTAGAGATGCGGTTCCTGCCGGCATTCCGACACCGGCACCGACATACCAGCCGGACGAATTGTCCTTTTCCTGTGCTGACAGTACGGGCACAGTCAGGAGAAGGGAAATAATGGTTGCAGTCAGTTTGTGCATGGGCATAAGAAGTCGTTTTGCGGTGTACATTTGATTCTTTGTCGGGATTTGGACAATCCTTCAAAAAAACTTGCAAATTTAGGCATAGAAACGTTCTTGATTGGAATTTTTGACGCGGACAATTTCCTCTGAGAGTGAGTTTACACTCCTGTCAGTTTCTTTTAAGGCGCAGTTTTGTTTCTTTATAGCAGCAGCCTGGGTATTCAATTCATTGATTTTTAGCTATTATAGATGAACACCTGAGACAAAGTCTCTGTCAATGGAAGTCACGTTCTTCTTAGCCTTGCTGAAACTTGACCCGGATGAAAATCCGGAGGCTTCCGCCACGGCCGACTGCTTGACCATCGGGTTAGCCTCGCTGTATTGGCGGGCGTATTCGAGACGGAACATGTTAATCAGATTGTAGTAGCCCACAGACGCAATGAAGCGGCTCGCGGGGGCTATCTTTCCCTTGTCGACTTCTGCAAGAACTTCTTTTTTCTGAAGATGCTGCTCCTTAAAGCGTCGGAGGATTATTTCGAGAACCTGCCGCTTCGCCTCTTCGTCATAGGCAAGCTCGTCTGTCCCGTAGGCGTCGGTGATTCCGGATTCGTATTCTTCTATGTCCTCGGCCTCGTCGAGCGCCTCATGCATCAGTTCGTCCGTGATGTTGTCGAGTCGATTTCCTTCCTTGCGGACGGCCTCTGTCGGCAGCAGACGCTGCGGATGGAGTATGAGCAGAAGGAACATCAGCATGGACACGGACAGCACGAGGTCAATGACGAGTTTGACCACTCCGTTCCCGGTGATGAATATCGCCCATACAACCGCAACCCAGGCCAATGGCATCCACAGAGTTTTCTCTGCGAACCGGTAGGGAAAGTCTCCCTCATCAGAGAAATTTTGCAGGTGATACTCGTCAATTCTCTTGTTTATCCGTCTTGTTGTCTTCAGCAGAATGCAAGTGAGGGCGAGGCTCGTGAGCCCTGCCGCGCATTTCAGCCAGGCCTTGTTCGCGACCATCCAGTCTCCGCCTCCCGCAACGAGGGTGATCAGCAGTGAGACTATCAGAGCAAGTGTCGCGATGACATAAGCACTGTTGTGAATTTTGTTGAGATGCTGTGTGCTGAAATATTTCCCGAACAGTGACGCGAAGCACATCGGATAGAAAAGTATTCCGGCTATGCCTACATATATGACAGTCGCCGGATCTGAAGGCGCGAGGAAATAGGGAATTTCAAAAAGAGCCATCGACAAATAGCCGAGGGCAACGAGACGCCGTACCGGGTAGAAGTATTTTTCTTCCCTGTCGTATGGCCGGCACATGTGAAACCAACGTACGACGGCGCAGATTATTCCTGTGACGATGAACACAAGGCACGCATCCGCAAACAATATATCCTGAATCCCTGTATATTTCATGTTTTTCCTCAATATGTGGCTGCCAGTTTTCTGAGGCTTGTCCCCCCCCATTTGTATGGGAATCGTGCAAAGATATAAAAAAATCTTGTTTCGTCAGAGAGCGGCGCGTTTGACGAAAAATTACAACTAAATGGCTGAAATGTGTGTGGCGGCGTGATGGCTAATTCGGAAATTTGCAATGTGGAAATTGTGGATAGATGGAGACTGCTCTTGAAAACAGGATACTACATATATTTATAAACCAATAACACAGAATTGATGAGAAAGAAAACACTGATTTCCGCCGTTCTGGCATTCGCCCTCGCGACAGTGTCCGCAAGGGCTCAGAACGGACCGGTGAAGGCTTGGGAGGGGACGATTGACCTTCCGACCTACCGCGTGAACGCCCCGGAGAAGGCTCCTCTTTTCGAGAGGGACTTCGCCTACCAGCGGGCAAAGAGGGGAGTCTATCCCTACGCGATGAACGACAATCCCACGAACGAGAAGGTCGATTCCACCCACAGGGCGCTCTTCATCGAGAACGACTATGTGAAGGTCTGCGTGCTTCCGGACATCGGCGGACGGCTCTTCTACGCCACCGACAAGACAAACGGGTATGAAATCTTCTACCGTCAGAGCGTCATCAAGCCGGCGAACGTCGGGATGCTCGGCGCGTGGATAAGCGGAGGCGTGGAGTGGAACGTGTTTCACCACCACAGGGCGACGTCGCAGTACCCGATAGACTACACCATCGTCGATAACGGTGACGGCAGCAAGACCCTCTGGGTCGGCGAGGTGGAAAACCGCCACAGGATGAGCTGGGCAATGGGCATGACGCTCTACCCGGACAAGTCATACATCGAGGTCACCGGCCGCTTCTTCAACAACGCGCAGGACCGCAACTCCATGCTGCACTGGAACAATGTCGCGACCCACGCCAACGAGAACTATCAGATTGTCTTCCCGGAGTGCACCGACTTCGGAACTTTCCACCACAAGAACAGTTTCCTGCGCTGGCCTGTGCCTGACGGGGAATACTGCGGAAATCCGGACTATGCAGGAGTTGACATCAGTTATTGGAAGAATCTTCCGGCGCTTATGGGCGGCTCAGTGTTCATCTACGACCAGAAGGACGATTTCGTGGGAGGATATGACTACGGCAAGAACGCCGGAACCATGCTCGCGGGCAACCACAACATCAACAAGGGAGGCAAGTTCTGGACCTGGGGTCATATGAACTACGGTCACTCCTGGGACTGCGAGGTACTCACCGATACCGACGGCGCCTATGTCGAGCTTATGACCGGCGCCTATTCCGACAATCAGCCGGACTACTGCTGGATTAACCCGCATGAGACCAAGGAGTTTACGGCCTATTGGTACGGCATCCGCGACCTGCGGCACGTGAACAGGGGCAACGAGCTTGCCACGCTCAACATGGACATAGACCCTTCGGGCAAGGTTCATGTGGCTGCTAACGTCACGCAGATTCGCAACAACGCCAAGGTCGAGGTACGCAGGGCCGACGGCAAACTGCTCTACAGCAAGGTGGCCGACATCGCCCCGGACAAGCCTTTCGCCGACGACTTCACGACCGCAGCGACAAATGTAAGCGAGCCTTCGGAGGTCACGATGACAGTCTATTCCGCTGAGGGACAGGAACTCCTGAACTATCATCCCTACAAACTCGACCGCAGCAAGCCGCTTCCGGAGCCTGTCGTGCCGCTCGACCCTGACCCTAAGAGCATCGACAACATCGAGGACCTCTATTACCTCGGAATGCGCAACCTCCAGTTCCATCAGGCTCATGTCGATCCGAACATCTATTTCGAGGAGGCCGTCCGCCGCGACCCGCTCGACGTGCGCAGCAATACCCAGCTCGGAATCTATTACCGCAAGGCCGGGGACTACGAAAAGGCTAAGTCTCATCTCCGCAAGTCCCTCGTTCGTCAGACCTCTTCATACACCCGCCCTGCAGACGGAGAGTCGATGTACAATCTTGGGCTCATTCTCAAGGATGAGGGAAAATATGCCGATGCCGTGGATACTCTCTATCGTGCCGCATGGGATTATGAGTATGCCTCCGCCGCATATTACCAGCTCGCGCAGATTTCCTCGACTCTCGGAAACGCGGAGCAGGCCGCTCAGGAAGCCGGAATGGCGGTCGCCTACAACGGAATGAACCTCGACGCGAAGAACCTCCTCACCACGCTTGAGCGCAAGGCCGGAAACACTGAAGAGGCCACGAAGCTTGCAGCGGAAATTCTTGACATCGACCCTCTCAACTACTACGCCTCTGCAGAACAGGTCGCCCTCGGCGTGAAGCCAAAGGCGGAGTTCACCAAGCTCCTGCGCGGGGTGAGCGAGTCCTACATCGAGCTTGCACTCTACTACTTGAACAACGGATTTGCATCGGATGCGGAGGCTGTTCTCAAGGATGCTGAGAACATAAGGCCTTATCCTACAGTCGAGTACTGGCTCGGGTGGTTCGCTGACAGAAACGACGACAAGGATGCTGCCGCAAAATGGTTCGCCGCTGCCGAGGCCGGGGACATGGACTATGTGTTCCCGTTCCGCCTCGAAACCGTGAAGCCGCTTGAGAAGGCGATAGAGTACAATCCGAACTCCGTTATGGCATGGTACTATCTCGGCAACCTCTGGTATCAGAAGCAGCCGGCCAAGGCGATGTCCTGCTGGGAGAAGGCAGTTGAACTCAGGCCTGACTTCGCGATGGCTCTGCGCAACCTCGGCTGGGGCTGCCACTACTTTACCGGCGAGCTCCGCAAGGGCGCGGACTGGTACAAAAAGGCGATAGCGGCGGACAAGGACGGCAACGCCATCTTCCTCACCGAATGTGACGAGATTCTTGAACAGCTGAACGCTCCGCTTGAAGAGCGGTATGAACTCTTCGCCGGCAGGGAATCTCTCTACGAGAAGCGCTACGATTCAGAGACACGTGCAATTAAGCTACGCATTCTCAAAGGCGAGTACGAACAGGTGCTGGACAAGCTCCTGACCCGTTTCTATGCCCGTCGCGAGCACATCGAGGACCTTCACGACATCTATGTCGATGCCTGCATGCTCTCCGGATTCCGCGAGTGGAAGTCCGGGAACAATGAGAAGGCTCTGGAATATATGCTAATGACGAACGAGTATCCTGCGAACCACGGATATGCCCACCTCGAATACTATGCGCGCGATGCTCAGGTCTATTATAATATAGGTATGGCCTACGAAAAGGTTGGCGACGCGGCGAAGGCACGGGAATATTACGCAAAGGCCGCTGCAGTCGTGGTGAAGCCGGTCGATTGCGTCTACAATTATGAGAAGGCGCTCGCCATGCTCAAGCTCAATCCGAAGGCGGACGTGAAGCCGATGTTCCGGGAAATGCTTAAATTTGGCGAGGAAAGCGTCACGGACTATGTGGAGCGCTTTTTCGAGAGCTTTGACTACGGCCCGCGTCCGGAGGACGTGAACACCAAGGCCTATTATACTCAGGGACTTGCATGGAAGGCTCTCGGCAAGGAGTCAAAGGCTCGCAAGTGCTTTGAACAGGCTCTCGGTCAGAGGAACGACAATGTGTGGGCGAATTATTATCTAGGTAACATCAGGTAGCACAAAGATTTCTTTTGAAGTGGAGTCGAGAAATCGTTGTGCTCCTCAAAATATGAATTGAAACAAATATATAACTATATGAAAATGAGGAATATACTTTTGGTAATAGCAGCCGTCGCAGCCCTTTCGGGCTGCTGCGGCAAGGCAGAGAAAGGCGGACGCTGGTCCGAGGAAAAGGCGAACGCATGGTGGGCAGAACAGGAGTGGCCGGTGGGCTGCAACTATGTCCCGTCATACGCCATCAACCAGTTCGAGTTCTGGCAACCGGAAACCTTCAACCCCGAAATCATTGACCGCGAACTCGGATATGCCGAGAGCATAGGCTTCAACACCCTCCGCATCTATCTCCACGAAATGCTCTGGTACGCGGACAAGGACGGATTCAAGTCCCGCATCAACCAGTTCATGGACATAGCCGAAAGGCACGGCCAGAAGCTCATCATCACCTTCTTCACCAATGGCGGCACTTTCAACAACCCGCAGCTCGGCCCTCAGCCTCAGCCGGTCAAGGGAGTGCACGGCTCCGGATGGATTCAGTCGCCGGGAGCACAGAACGTGAACAATCCGGAGTCATGGCCAAGGCTTAAGGAATATGTGCAGGACATCCTCCGCACCTACAAGGACTGCGACCGCATCCTCTACTGGTGCCTCTACAATGAGCCGGAGAACCCCAAGGAGGGCGCCTACAGCCTGCCTCTGCTCAAGGAGGTCTTCAAGTGGGCATGGGAGGTGAACCCGTCGCAGCCGTGCTCGTCCCCAATCTGGATTCGTCCGGGTTCGGCAGGCACGCGGACCAAGCTTGAAATGGTAAGCTGGATTTGCGAGAATGTTGACATCATCACCTTCCACTGCTACTACGACAAGGAACTTGAGACCTTCATAAAGATGCTCAAGCCTTTCAACCGCCCGATGGTGTGTCAGGAGTACATGGGACGTCCGCGCTCGACCTTCGAGGGCAGTCTCCCGATTCTGAAGCG
>ERZ808240.3324-NODE-3324-length-15891-cov-7.805443_pt1 | contig 15891 bp, 10 predicted proteins | sample MGYA00521084_ERZ808240 | MGnify/ENA primary metagenome ERZ808240 (study PRJEB31516, sample SAMN03275571) | gut metagenome | biome: mammalia-associated habitat; material: feces | host: Papio cynocephalus | place: Kenya | collected 2012-08-06 ... | reverse complement strand
GTTCTTGCTCAATACGACGATGTTGTTCCTGCTGCTACTCCATTCATCTACAAGTACATCGCTACTTCACACAATGGTGACTCTGAAACTGGCGTAGGTATGGCTCAACTCGCTATCGCTACCGACGATATGGCTGACTTCTCTGACTACGTATTCACTCCTCAAGCTGCTAACGGCCTTGTAGGTACTATCACTGAGCGTGACACTATCTCTGGCGGTACTGCTTACTTCCTCAATGGCGAATTGAAGGACGTTAAGGGTGATGCAACTTACGTAATCGGTGCTAACAGCGGTCACCTCGTTGAATGCGCTGCTACTACTGAAGAAGGCGATGCTACTATCGACCTCGGTCAGTTCCTCACTGGCATCAACGACAGCAAGGTAGTTGTTCTTCCTTCTACAGTTGATGTTTACAGCATCAATGGTACTCTCGTTCGCAAGGGCGTTAAGAGCACTGATGCTACTAAGAACCTCCCTGCAGGTATCTACGTTGTAGGTGGTGTAAAGGTTCTTGTAAAGTAATTTAGACTTTAGCCTTCAGCTATTGAGCTGATAAGCTTACATAAATTACCCTAAGGGTGTGTCCCACATTGAGTGGGATGCACCCTTTTCTTTTTTAACTCTTTACCCCATTTCTTTTTCATAAAACAGAAGGCATTTTTAAGCCTCTATATGCCAAAAAATCACTATATTTGCATACATTTATTGAAGTAGCAAAAAACTACTAATCAGAAACAAGAATAACTACTAACATCTCAATATGGAAGAAACAGAAAACAAAGGTGCAGCTGCCTATAGCGCCAGTAACATACAGGTGCTCGAAGGACTTGAAGCTGTGCGCAAGCGCCCCGCCATGTACATTGGCGATATCAGCGAAAAGGGTCTGCACCATTTGGTTTACGAAACAGTAGACAACTCTATCGACGAAGCCTTGGCTGGCTATTGTACCCACATCGAAGTTACTATCTGCGAAGACAACTCTATCATCGTACAAGACAATGGTCGTGGTATCCCCGTGGATATGCACCCCAAAGAGCACCGCTCTGCACTCGAAGTGGTTATGACCGTATTGCATGCCGGCGGTAAATTCGATAAAGGCTCGTACAAAGTATCGGGTGGTTTGCATGGTGTAGGTGTTAGTTGTGTAAATGCACTCTCTACCAAAATGGTATCGGAGGTGTTCCGTGATGGAAAAATCTATCGTCAAGAATATGCTAAGGGACATCCACAATCGCCCGTTGCAGTAGTAGGCGAAACCGATATACGCGGTACACGCCAGCACTTTTGGCCCGACCCTACTATCTTCACCACAACCATTTACAAGTACGAAATCCTTGCAAATCGTATGCGCGAGCTTGCTTATCTTAACGCAGGCATCACCATCACGCTTACCGACCTACGCAAGGACGAAGAAGGCAACACACGTAAAGATGTGTTCCACTCTGACTTGGGTTTGCGCGAGTTTGTACGCTACATCGACTCTTCGCGTCAGCACCTCTTTAACGATGTTATCTATCTCAACACAGAAAAGAACAACATACCCATTGAAGTGGCTATCATGTATAACACTTCATACTCTGAAAACATACACTCTTACGTTAATAACATCAACACCATAGAGGGCGGTACACACCTTGTGGGCTTCCGCCAAGCGGTTACACGCGTACTGAAGAAGTATGCCGAAGAAACTGCTGCCAAACAAATTGAAAAGGCTAAGGTTGAAATATCTGGCGAGGACTTCCGCGAGGGGTTAACGGCTGTTATCTCTGTAAAGGTGGCAGAACCACAATTTGAAGGACAAACCAAAACGAAGCTTGGTAACAGCGAAGTGACTGGTGCCGTTAATCAAGCTGTAGGCGAGGCTTTAAGCAACTACCTTGAAGAGCACCCCAAGGAGGCTAAACTCATCGTAGACAAAGTGATATTAGCCGCTACAGCACGTATTGCAGCACGCAAGGCACGCGAGAGCGTGCAACGCAAGAGTCCGCTTTCGGGTGGTGGACTGCCAGGTAAATTGGCCGATTGCTCATCAAAAGACCCTGCTATCTGCGAACTATTCCTTGTCGAGGGTGACTCGGCAGGTGGCTCTGCTAAACAAGGTCGTAGCCGTGCCACACAAGCCATTTTGCCCTTGCGTGGTAAGATACTGAACGTTGAGAAGGCTATGTGGCACAAAGCATTCGAGAGCGACGAAGTAAATAACATTATCCAAGCTTTGGGCATCCGCTTTGGCCTTGGTGAGGACTCTAAGGAGGCTAACCTCGACAAGCTACGCTACCACAAAGTGATTATCATGGCCGATGCCGATGTAGATGGTCAGCACATTGCCACACTCATCATGACTTTGTTCTACCGCTACATGCCACAGATTATTCAAGATGGCTATCTATACATAGCCATGCCTCCACTCTATCGTTGCACCAAAGGCAAGGTGAGCGAATATTGCTACACTGACCGCGATCGTCAAATCTTTATGGATAAATATGGCGATGGTTCTGAGGGTAGCATCAAAACGCAACGATACAAAGGTCTTGGCGAGATGAACCCCGACCAATTGTGGGAAACCACCATGTGTCCCGACACCCGTTTGCTCAAGCAGGTATCACTCGAAAATGCTGCCGATGCCGACTATGTGTTCTCAATGCTTATGGGCGATGACGTGGGTCCACGCCGCGAATTTATTGAAAAGAATGCACTCAATGCCAACGTTGATGCTTAACGCATTACAGGCACCATCATTATCATACAAGAGAGGATTGCCAACTAACAACACCAAGTTGTTGGCAATCCTCTTTTCATATCATAGCCCCATCCTTTATTATGCTATAACACGGAAATGTTAGCTAAAAATACCATTTCCTTTATAAAAAGTTGCACTCAAACACTTTATCCCCTACCTTTGGAACATTCTAATATAATTTTTTAATAAAACCCTTAATTACTAACTTTATAAGATTTGATATTATGAAACTGAAAGCATTTGCATTAGGTGCCTTGCTCGCAATGGGCACACTTACAGCCTCAGCACAAAGCGCAGGCGAACTCCGTTTTGGTGTAACAGGAGGTATGAACGTTACCAACATCACAAACCTTGGCCTTGATAGCAAAATTGGCTTTAACGCTGGTTTCCGTGGTGAATACAACTTCTCAAAGAACTTCTATATGAACGCTGGATTGCTATGGAGCATGAAAGGCGCAAAGGGGGATGGAGAAATTGGAGGCGTTAAAATTACCTATACAGACAACCCATCGTACATTGAAATTCCTATTGCCTTTGGTGGTCGCTACTTTATAGACAATGGCTTAAGCATCTTTGCCGAAACAGGCCCTTACTTTGCTGTAGGTGTATGTGGCAAGGACAAGATTAAAGGAGAAGCATTAGGACATAGTAAGACTGAAAAAGTAGACTTCTTTGGCGACGATGGTGCAAAACGCTTTGATGCTGGATGGGGATTGCGTGCAGGTGTTGAAGTAAACAAGTTCCAAATTCACCTTGGCTACGAACATGGTTTTGTTAATATGTATGATGACGAATCTTGCAAAAACTGGAACTTTAATGTAGGCCTAACGTACATGTTCTAACCCCCAATACATTAACGCTTAAATACATTAACTCCCCAATAAAAAAGAGGTATGTTCGCTACTGAACACACCTCTTTTTTATTGCTGCACCTCTCTCATGTATATCACTATACCTCTCCCTTACATATTGCATCACCTCTCAAGTGCATCCTTTTCCACAAAAACAACAAAGTTTTATAACATTTTTCTTCAATCGCTTTGTCATTACAATTTTAATACCTATCTTTGCACCGCTTAAGTCCTAAAAGACTACAATAAGCAGCCCAGATGGCGGAATCGGTAGACGCGCTGGTCTCAAACACCAGTGGGGCAACCCGTGCCGGTTCGACCCCGGCTCTGGGTACCGCAAGCGGTTGATACAACTAATGTATCAACCGCTTTTTTGTTACTTTATTTCTTTATATTTCATCAAATTGTAACAATATTTCCAAAAAGAAATCGTTAATATAACAATAATGTTTACTTTTGTGCATTGTTAAACTATAAAAGAAATCAATTTGTGCATGGGGCTACATTTTATGCAAAATAAAAATGCATAAATCCACATCCAAACACTGCATGCTTGATAAAATAATGGAAAGCATCATTCAAAATTTTGAAAGCATCTCACTCGCAGAGATGAGTGCAATAAGGCTTATGAATAGGAGCGACAGCAAGTTTGTTACTACCAAAGATAAACTTGAATTGTTGCTTAAGATGGCATGCAACGAATATCGTATTCAAGAGATTGAAGGCAAACGGAATATGCGCTACTATACCGTTTACTTTGATACTGCAAATCATACTTTTTATAATTGGCATCACAATGGTCATGTGGGACGACAGAAGGTGAGACTGCGTAGTTATGTAGACACAGACAATAGTTTTCTGGAAGTGAAAACAAAAAACAATCATAACCGAACGAGCAAAAAACGAGTGGCTGTGGCAGCATCTACTGACGAACTGAAGATGATGAGCCTTGCAGGCAACGAGGATTTTCTGCACAACCAAGTTACCACTACTACTGCGCCATTAAGCCAAAAACTTGAAAACCGCTTTCACCGCATTACACTTGTTAATCGCATGAAAACAGAAAGGCTAACTATCGATATGGACTTGCAGTTTCACAACCTTGAAACAGACAAAAACTTTGCCTTTCACAACTTGGTTATTATTGAGTTAAAACGCGACGGAATGCAATACTCTCCTATCTTGTCTATGCTACGGCAACTGCATATCCACCCTTCTGGATTTAGCAAATATTGCATTGGTTCGGTTCTAACCAACTCTCATTTACGCAGTAATCGCCTAAAGAAACGTGTAAGGCGAGTACTCTATTTTGAAAAAAACTAAACACTTTTTGAGTAAAGATAATTTGAATATTAATTAGGAGTGAGACAAACTATCTTGCCATCACATGCCATATAACAACGTTATACTAACACCAACATCCTTTATGACAGACTTTTTGCTTTTTAGCGCACAAATTTTCAACTTTGAGGCAATTTTAGGTATCTTGTCTCATTTCCTTTTCAGTACTTTTGCTGTTTGGCTAATTGTACGTTTCCTTTATTATCCTAAAAGCCGCAATCGCGATTATTATTTTACATTTATGCTCATTGCTGTGAGCGTATTCTTCTTAATTTATCTTTTAGGAGGAGTTAGGATAAAGGTTGGCTTTGCATTAGGACTGTTTGCCATATTTGGCATTATACGCTACCGAACAGAGTCAATGCCCGTACGCGAAATGACTTACTTGTTTGTTATCATAGCCATACAAGTAGTCAATGCCTTATCCGACACGCTTACCATTTCTGAAATTGTATTGGTCAATGCTTTATTCGTGTTAGCCGTATGGGTTTTTGAACGTACCAAGATGAACGATGCTATGTGTGAAAAGCTTGTACAATACGACCGCATAGACTTGATAAAGCCCGACTGCCGCGAACAACTTATTGACGACTTAAAAGAGCGTACTGGTCTTGACATAAAGCGTGCTGAAGTGGGAGGTATAGACTTTTTGCGCGACATGGCTGTGATAAAGATATATTATCCTAAAAGTGGAAGCAACACCGTAAACGACAAACTAAAACTGAGAGACGAAGATATGAGCAAACTTTAATTGCGCTGTTTCATCAAACATAATTTTTCTATGAACATTAGGCATTTTATCACATGTTGCATACTCTTATTGCTTTCAGCAGAAGGCATGCAAGCTCAATCAGACTTTGGGGTGAATGTTTCGGTTGGTGCTGAAAAAAAATTGCCCAAGCGCTTTAGCTTGGGGCTTGATGCAGAACTCCGCACACGCGACAACTCCTCTACCATCGACCGTGTAGACATAGGTGCAGACCTTTCATGGAAGTTTCTGCCCTTTATGAAAGCAGCCATTGGATATGAATGGTTATACGACCAACGTCCCACCTCTCTCACCTACCACAACGATGGTTCGCCCAATAAAATCACACTTTCGTATTGGCAACCACGCCACCGATTGCATGCCGATTTACAAGGCAACTTGAAAGTAGGACGCTTTAGTTTGTCGCTACGCGAACGCTACCAATACACGCATCGTCCCGTTTCGAACAATCGCAAGTATGACACCGATACAGAAGTATGGAGCAATGTTAAGAGCAAAGACTACCATGTGTTTCGTACGCGTTTAAACATTAGCTATAACATCCGCCACTGCAAGTTCAGCCCATTTGCCAATGCAGAAATGTTTAATAGCAAACAAGGCATAGAAAAGGCTCGTTACACCATTGGCACAGCCTACAATCTAAATAAAAAAAGCGAATTTGAATTGTATTATCGCTTTCAAAAGGTGTATGGAGAGGACGATGAAAACGACGAAAACATGCACTTAATCGGTGTGAGCTATAACCTAAAGTTTTAATAGAGGCATTATATGAAACGATTATATATCACCTTGGCAATGGTGCTATGCGCACTTGCAAGTTGCGAGAACGATTATTTGGAGAATTATGTTGATACCTCCTCCCCCGAAAGCATTGCTGTACCTGATATAGGTGAGCTATCTACGTTTGATGTAGCCATAGACACTTCAAGCCTTGCAGAAACGGAGGTTATACCTTCTACCAACGAAGATTACATAGAGAACAACACATTTAGCCATACCATAAACATACATTTTGATGGTTCAAACGTAAGTACCTCTGGACAATATCCAGGCGTAACCATCAGTTCACAAGGAGCAAAAGTAGAAGTGCATTCAACCGCTAAAAAAGTGCATTTCTACCTATCGGGAAACACCGATAATGGCTCTTTTAAAATATATAGCGAGAAGAAGTTTGCATTATCATTCAACGGCATCAGCATAAACAATCCTACAGGAGCAGCCATCAACATACAAAGTAAGAAGAGAGCCTATATTGTGCTTGAAGATGGCACAACCAACACACTCTCTGACGGCACAACATATACCGACGAAATTGCAAACGAGGACATGAAGTCTACCCTCTTTAGCGAAGGTAAAATGCTATTTAGCGGCAAAGGAAAACTCCGCATTTATGGGCACGCAAAGGCTGGCATCTGTTCGGATGACTACATCATGTTCCGTCCGTTCAACAACATCTACGTAAAAGCCACTGCGAGCAATGCCATTCGTGGAAAAGAAGGCATCTATGTTTATGGAGGTGTTATCAATGCAGAAACCTCAGCTACGGCAGCAAAGGCTTTTACTACCCAAGGAGATATCACCATATCTGGAGGTCGCATTGTAGCTCTTACATCGGGCAATGGACAATACGATAGTGAAACGAATGACATAAGTGCAGCAGCTTGCATAAAGGCAGATGGTGCAATCAACATTGCAGGAGGCAACGTTATGTGTAAAAGCACGGGCAATGGCGGCAAAGGTATAACCACTAAAAAGCATTTGCATGTGTCGGCAGGGCAAGTAAAAGTGATTGTCGAAGGAACTAAGCACCTCTACAACCAACTCGCATCAACACCTAAAGGCATTCGTAGCGATAGCGCCACCATAGTTGATGGCGGCAATATCATGGTGCGTGCAGCTCGTGGCCAAGACGCAATAGGCATTGAAAGCCGAACCACCCTCACAGTGAATGCAGGCAAAGTGCAAAGCCTCAGCACCAACGAGGCTATTACAACAGATAGCACCCTTTGCATAACAAGCGGACAAGTCTTTGCTTATAGTCTCGACGGAAATGCAATAGAATCAAAAGGTGCTATCAATATAAACGGAGGCTGCGCCATAGGCATTGGCTCTACCCACAACTATGGGTTACGCTCATCAATTGACAGTCTAATCATCAAGGGTGGAAATGTATTTGGATTGGGCAGAAGGTCTACCCTACCCTCCTCTTCAAGCAACCTACAGCCGAGCATGCTCATAGCAGGACTAACGATAGCAAAAGGGCAAACCGCAGCCTTGTTATCACCTTCAGGACAATGTGTGTTTTCGTACCTCGCATCGCAAAATCACAACAACTGCGTGGCACTTATCTCCTCGCCTCAACTCTCGGCAAACGGCACTTATAGCTATGCAAACAATGCGCAGGTTCAAGGCGGAACAACCTTTAATGGTTTTTCTTTTGATGCACAAGCCAGTATCAACTCGCCTGCCCGTAGCATTTACAAAAATTCTGCACTTACAATAAGCAAATAAAGCTATCAGTATGAAGTAGGTACTCTGCATTTATTACACACCTACCCCTTAATCGGCAATGCATATTTTTCTTTATACAGAGAATATGCATTGCCGATTTTGCATAAGTAGATGTTCATAAGCCATTTTATCAATCATTGCATAGAATGGAGTTATAAAAATACTTATCTTTGCAAACCAAGTTGCATAGTTAGCTTATTGTGTAAGCAGGTATCTTGACTATGCATACACGTCTTTTTAATTAGCAAACAATAAAAGACTCAAGACAAAAACATCTAATAAAAGATAAAACCCTTTTACAATTATGCGCAAAACAACCATGACCCTATTAGCAGCAATGCTTGCTGCCCCTATGTGGGCACAAGTAACGCCGCTTGGTGGGTTCTACTATGGCCACATGCCCGCTCCTACAGGTTGGGAATGGCAGTGTCCCGACTCGTTGGGTTATAACAAGCAGCAGCCTCATGCTTGGTTCTTCTCGTTTCAGAATGTAGAGCAAGCACGCAAAGTATTGCCCGAGAATAGTTCGTTGTGGCAAAGCCTTAACGGACAATGGAGTTTTCATTGGGCAAAGAACCCCGACGAACGTCCTAAGAATTTCTACGAACCCTCGTTTGATGTAACCAGTTGGGACAAAATACCCGTTCCAATGAGTTGGAACCTTGCGGGAGCACAAGCTGATGGTACTTTTAAGTATGGCGAGCCACTTTATTCAAACCAACGTGTTATCTTCCAACACCAAGTTAAGGTAGACGATTGGAAAGGCGGTGTAATGCGCACCCCACAAAAGAATTGGATGACCTATAAGAACCGCAACGAAGTAGGTTCGTATCGTCGTACATTCACTATTCCAGCCGACTGGAAAGGCAAAGAAATATACATCAACTTTGATGGTGTAGACTCGTTCTTCTATCTCTACATCAATGGCAAGTATGTAGGCTTTTCAAAGAACTCGCGCAACCTTGCACAGTTCGACATCACCCCTTATCTTAACGAGAAAGGCGAGAACATCGTAGCAGTAGAGGTTTACCGCAATTCTGATGGTTCGTTCCTTGAGAGCCAAGATATGTTCCGTTTGCCAGGCATCTTCCGCAATGTTGCTCTTACGGCTAAGCCACAAGTACAAGTACGCGACATCAAAGCTATACCAAGCTATGCCGAAGGCGGAGCCAAGGCTTCATTGCAAATTAGCGCAGAGGTAAACAACCTCACCACAAAGGCAGCAAAGGGCTATAGCATTACTTATACCCTCTATGAAAATAAGCTCTACTCAGACGAGAACACACTCGTTAAGGGGGCTGAAGCCACCGTTAGTGTAGACCAAGTGGGCAAGAGTGCAGAACTCACAGTGCCCGCTACGCTCACTGCCGACAACAAGGTAAAACCATGGAGTGCCGAGGCACCACATTGTTACACCTTGGTGGGCGAACTCAAAAACAAAAAAGGCGAAGTTGTAGAAACCTTCTCAACTATTGTAGGCTTCAGATCTATCGAGATTAAAGACACTCCAGCCAACGAAGATGAGTTTGGATTGGCAGGTCGTTACTACTATCTCAACGGCAAACCTATCAAGTTTAAGGGTGTAAATCGCCATGAGAACAACCCCGCCACAGGCCACTACATCACTCACGAGCAGATGCAAAAAGAAGTGTTCCTGATGAAGCGTGCCAACATCAATCATGTGCGCAACTCTCACTATAGCGACGACCCCTATTGGTACTACCTTTGCGACCGCTACGGCATTTATCTTGAAGACGAATGCAACCTCGAGAGCCACGAATACTACTATGGCAAAGAGAGCCTTTCGCACGTTGCCAAGTTTAAGGATGCTCACGTGGCACGCAACATGGAGATGGTACACGCCACAGTCAATCACCCCTCTGTAGTAATATGGAGTTTGGGTAATGAGGCTGGCCCAGGCGATAACTTTAAGGCTGCATACGCTGCTATCAAGGCATACGACACAAGCCGTCCTGTACAATACGAGCGCAACAACGACATTGTAGACATGGGCTCTAACCAATATCCATCTATCGCTTGGGTGCAAGGAGCCGTTAAGGGTAACTACAACATGAAGTACCCTTACCACATCTCAGAATATGCCCATTCTATGGGTAACGCCGTGGGCAACCTCGTTGATTATTGGAACGCTATTGAGAGCACCAACTTCTTTATGGGTGGTGCCATTTGGGACTGGGTAGACCAAGCTATCTACGGCACAGACCCCAAAACAGGCAAAAAGTTCTGGGGCTATGGTGGCGACTTTGGCATGGACAACAAGCCCAACGATGGTATGTTCTGCATGAATGGTGTGATGCGTCCCGACCTCAGTCCTAAAGCACAATACTACGAGGTAAAGAAGGTCTACCAAAACGTAGGCGTAAAGGCTATAGACCTTACTCAAGGCCGCATCGAAATCTTTAACAAAAACTACTTTGAGCCACTCAAGGGCTACCAAATCGTATGGTCGCTCTACAAAGACGGACAGTGCGTTGAGGCAAACAAGCCACTTATGGGTGCAAAAAACATTCTCGGTCCGCGCGAACGCCAAGAGTATGTATTGCCCTATAACTATGCATCTCTCGACCCCAAGAGCGAGTACTTTGTAAAAGTGCAGTTCTTACAAGGCAAGGATATGCCGTGGGCTGAGAAGGGCTATGTACAAATGGAAGAGCAACTCCGTGTGAAGGGTGCTACCATTAAAGCACAAACCCTTAAGGCTCAAACGCAAAAGGCTGGCACCATTACAGCCAACACATCAAATGCTGCGCACTACACAGTAAGCGGCAAAAACTTCAGTGCCACATTCGACAATACTACGGGTGCTATCTACTCACTCTCATACAATGGACAAACCATTATTGAGGATGGCAATGGCCCTAAGCTCGATGCCTTCCGTGCACCAACCGACAACGATGCAGGTATTGGTTTCCACAATGCATGGTTTAAAGAAGGCCTTTACAACCTCAAGCACCACGTAGTAGGCAAGCCAAGCATTGCTAAAAAAGCCGATGGTTCATACCAAATAAGCTACCTTGTTGAAAGCCAAGGCGAATATGGTTGCCAACAAGTTTATTCAGACCGCGACCGCGACCCCGAAACAGTATACACCTTTGAAAAGGGCAAGCGCAAACTTGGTGCTGACGACTTTAAGTTCACCACCAACCAGGTATATACCATCTATCCCGATGGCTCTATCGAGTTGCAAAGTGCTATTTCGGCCAATCGCAGCAATGTGGTATTGCCACGTGTGGGCTATGTAATGAAGATGCCTAAGTCATTCAGCAACTTTGAGTATTATGGCCGTGGTCCAGTTAATAACTATGCCGACCGTAAGACAGGCCAGTTTATTGAACTCTACAAAGGCGAAGTGGGCAAGCAAGATATTATGTTGCCTAAACCCCAAAGCATGGGTAACCGCGAAGAGGTACGCTGGTGTGCACTTACTAATGCGCAAGGCATAGGTGCTGCATTTATTGCAGACAGTGTGATGTCGGCTTCAGCACTTCCTTGGAGTCAGCAACAACTCACCGTTGCAGCCCACCCTCATCAGTTGCCAGCATCTGATGGCACATACCTCCATCTCGATGCCAAAGTAACAGGTCTTGGCGGTGCCAGTTGCGGACAAGGTGGCCCATTTGTTGAAGATCAAGCCACAAGTGCAAACTACAACTTTGGCTTTGCTATTCGTCCCGTACAAGGCAACAATGCAACCACTCAAGCCCAAGCAACCCTCTCGGGCGAACAGCCTATTAGCATTGAGCATTCGCGTGTTGGCCGCGTAACCCTTTCATCTCCTGCAAAGGGACGCACCATTATGTATGCACTCAACGATGCAAAGAAAGGCAACGTCTACACCGAGCCTATCAACCTACGTGCAGGTGGCAAGATAACAACATGGTACAAAGACAATCCTTCTGTAAAAACCTCAATGAACTTTGCTAAGATTGAGAGTGTGCCCTTGCAAGTTGTGTTTGCCTCATCGCAAGAACCCGGTAGTGGCGATGCTAACAACCTTGTAGACGGCGACCCCGCTACTATTTGGCACACCATGTACTCTATCACATTGGCTAAATATCCACACTGGATTGACTTTGATGCAGGCGAACCTAAACTCATGAAGGGATTCACCCTACTGCCACGCCAAAGCGGAACCAATGGTTGGGTAAAGGACTACGAAATCTACGTAAGCCAAGATGGTAAACAATGGGGCGAACCCATCTGTAAGGGTAGTTTCGAGGCTAATGCATCGCTCAAGAAAGTGATGTTTAGCAAACCCATCAAGGCACGCTACATCCGCTTCCGCGCTCTTAACGAGCAAAACGGACAAGATTTTGCTTCGGGTGCAGAGTTCACGTTGATTGCCGAATAAATTGTAATTTAAAACTTAGAGAAACATCTCTCTATTGTGATACCTACAAGTGCTGTTTTAAAGTATGCAACCATGCTTTAAAGCAGCACTTTTTGCATTTATAACTACAACGCTACATTAAATTCGTAAGTTGGTAGTGTAGATTGGCACATTCGTCATAAGGCTAATGCGCTGTAACACAACAACAAAATACACCCTTTACCCCCCTATCTTTCAAAAAATCACTAACTTTGCGCACGCATTTATACGTTGATTACACATTTATTAAGCATATATTTTGAAGACATTTGAAGAGTTAGGCGTATGTGAGGCTATTCGCCGCGCCATAAGCGAGATGGGATACGAAAATCCCATGCCAGTGCAACAAGAAGTAATACCCTACCTACTTGGAGTAGGAAACGATGTGATAGCATTGGCACAAACTGGAACAGGAAAAACAGCTGCTTTTGGTTTGCCCGTACTACAAAAAGTAAACCCCAACGACAAGCGCACACAAGCCGTTATTCTGAGTCCTACTCGCGAACTCTGTTTGCAGATAGCAGGCGACCTTAAGGACTATTCACGCTACATTGACAATCTGCACGTATTGGCCGTATATGGCGGTTCGAGCATTGAAAGCCAAATACGCTCATTGCGCAAGGGCGCACAAGTTATTGTTGCCACTCCTGGTCGCCTCATCGACCTTATGCACCGCGGTGTGGCTAAGCTCGACGCAGTAGAAAACGTTGTGCTCGACGAGGCCGACGAAATGCTCAATATGGGCTTCACCGATAGCATCGACGAAATTCTTGCTGGCGTTCCCACCCAGCGCAACACGTTGCTCTTTTCTGCCACTATGGGCAAGGAGATTGAGCGCATAGCCAAGAGCTACCTACACGACTACAAAGAAATTGTGGTAGGTTCGCGCAACGAAGGTGCTGAGAACGTAAACCACATTTACTACCTGGTGCATGCCAAAGATAAATATGCTGCTCTAAAGCGCATTGTAGACTATTATCCACGCATTTACGGTATCATCTTCTGCCGCACCCGCATCGAAACTCAAGAAGTTGCCGACCTACTTATACGCGACGGCTACAATGCCGAGGCCCTTCATGGCGACCTTTCGCAGGCTCAACGCGACCTCACGATGCAAAAGTTTCGCCAACACCACACCCAATTGCTCGTTGCCACCGATGTGGCTGCACGCGGTTTGGATGTTGAGGACCTTACGCACGTTATTAACTATGGCTTGCCCGACGATGTAGAGAACTATACACACCGCTCAGGACGTACTGGGCGTGCAGGCAAGCGCGGCACAAGCATCTCTATCATCCACCTTCGCGAAAAGGGCAAGGTGCGCATCATTGAAAAGGTAATTGGCAAGAAGTTTGAAGCCGGCACACTGCCCGAGCCACAAGAAATATGCACCAAACAGCTCTACAAAGTGATGGACGAGATAGAGCGCATTGAGGTGAACGACACCGAGATAGCTCCTTTCTTGCCCGAGATATACCGCAAGCTTGATTGGCTCACCAAGGAGGACCTTATCAAGCGTATTGTTAGCCGCGAGTTTGGCCACTTCTTGCGCTATTATGCCGATGCCCCCGCCATAGAGCAACCCGCCGACAAAAAAATTGCCGATGCAAAAGACGGCAAATCACGTCGCGAACGTCGTAAGGGCGACAAGTCATCTCACGAGGCCGAAGAGGGCTACGTGCGCCTATTTATCAATTTGGGCAAGCGCGACAACTTTTACGCACGCGAAATTATCAACCTCGTTAATCGCCATGTGCGCAACACCAAAATTGAAATTGGACGCATCGACCTTACCAACAATTGCTCTTTCTTCGAGGTGCCCGAAGAGGATGCAGCCCTTGTGCTTTCAAAGATGAAACGCGTAAAGGTGGGCGACCGCAAAGTGGTGGTAGACAAGGCTGAAAAAGCCGATGACGATGCCACTACGAGTAAGCGTGCAGACCGCACCTCGCACCGTAGCAACCGCCGCACCTATGCCCAAGCAGCCGACCCACGCGAGATGAAAGCACAGTGGCGTGCCGAAAAGAAGGCTAAGCGCAACAGCAAAAAACAGCAAAAGAATGCCGAACCTGCCAAGCGCAAAGGCAAGAAGGACGATTGGCGACAATTCTTTGAATAAAACGCTGCATAAGTAGCTTTTAATATATCTACACAATGAAACATTTTGGCAAATGCATGCTCCTTGTGCTCTTGCTCATAGGTGCAACCAGTGGCTATGCACAAAACCTTCACTTTAAGGTGGGTGGCGGACTCTCTTCGCACTACGGCCCGTCGCAAATGGTGGGAGCATTCAAAATTGGCTTGGGCTATGAGCTTGAACTCTCGCAGCACTGGTCGTTCACACCCTCGGTCGAAGTATATGGCAAGGGATGGAAAGACCCCAACGAAACCGTATTTGTTTTTGACGATGATACCCACCAACAACTCTTCAATGAAGACGGCACACCCATGACGGGAATAATGAACCGCAGCGCCACTCAAAACTATCTTGAGGTGCCTCTGCTCTTCTCTTACTACCTACGCACGGGCGAGTCGCGCTATGTGGTTATAACCGCAGGGCCCTATGTGGCTTTTGGTGTAAACGGCAAGCAAAAAACCAAAGGCGACACCGACAAAAGCGGTGCAAGCCGCTACTATTATGAGCGCAAAACCTTTAGCGAACCCGGCACACACCGCTTTGACTATGGTGTGCAAACCTTTTTGGGCTACCAATTTCCTACAAGCTTCACCATTGGCATCGAAGCCGATTGGGGCATAGCCAAGTTTAATGCGGCAGGCAAACGCAATGTGTCTGCACTCATATCGTTGGGATATAAGCTTTAACAAAAACATATTTATAGCATAAGCCGACGGCTCTGTAACTCATGGTTCAGAGCCGTCGGCTTTGCTTTATACTACTAAAACAAACGAGGCTACGCAACTCCTTGCATAGCCTCATTTAGGACAAGAACATAACAATCTAGTATTCTACTTAACTCGATACAAAGGTACGGCCTTTGTCATGCAAGGGCAATACCTAATATTGGGTATTTAGGCTTTTTGAGATGCTTTATAAGCATATTTTAGATAGTAAGTAGGTGTTCAAAATTAATTGATATGAATTTGCGCATTGTTTTTAATACCTACTTATTAAATAGTACGTGCAGAACATTACGAATAGCTGCTATATTAAATTGAGCACCTACTTAACGGCACCATAAAGCACGTTGCAGAACCGTATAGTAATGCAAGAATGCACAAGCTTTTAATGTTAAAATGCGCTGGTAGTTATGCAAGCATACGTATCATA
>ERZ808240.3323-NODE-3323-length-15892-cov-6.553830_pt1 | contig 15892 bp, 12 predicted proteins | sample MGYA00521084_ERZ808240 | MGnify/ENA primary metagenome ERZ808240 (study PRJEB31516, sample SAMN03275571) | gut metagenome | biome: mammalia-associated habitat; material: feces | host: Papio cynocephalus | place: Kenya | collected 2012-08-06 ... | reverse complement strand
CATCTTCTTGACCATCTGGCCGCCTACGGAGCCGGCCTCCCGGGAGGTCAGGTTGCCATTGTAGCCGTTCTGCAGATTCACGCCGACTTCGGAAGCGGCCTGCATCTTGAACTGCTCCATGGCCTGCTTGGCCTGGGGGACGTTAAGCTTGTTATTGTTGCTGCTCATTTGAACTCTCTCCTTATTTTGGTTTTTGGAAAGGACACCGGTTTTCTGCGGAAAATCGGCTTTTTCTTTCCGCAGGCATAGCTTGTGTCGTTTTCCGCCACAAATTCCCGGCTTTTTTCGGAAAAACAGGGGAGGAATGGAAAAAGCGAGAAAGAATAACATCTTCCGTCGGCAGCGACCTGTGTATGCCGACATTGCGGCACCGAAATGGAAGGTACATAAGGGATGAGAAAAAAGGATGATTTTTCGTCAATTCGTCAAAATCCGAGTCTTATTTTTCGTGATATTTCATAAGACAATCCGCTAAGAACCCGCCGTTCAGGTAAAACCGGGGAAATCTTTCACGGGAGCGGAAAAAGAATTGACATTTGGCAAAAGTTGAAATATAATGTTGCGTATAGAGATGTAAAAGGATGAACGCGTTTAATGATGAAATAACGGCACGGCCACGGAAGGGCTCTCTTCCTGACCGAAACGCGGATGTCCGGATGGTTTGAGTTGCCTGTTCTCCTTTCCTTTGCCGAGAATCGCATAAAACCGAAGCGCATCCGGTGAAATGGAAACAGGATGATTCAAGCTTGCGATGGCGTCCCGTCACCGCAGGCTTGTTGACGTTTTTGGGGAAAATCCGGAAGGCCGCATCCGGTTTCATGGCATTCTGAGGGAGGGGATACTTTGCTGCTAAAATCCGGGATATCATTATTATTCTATAAAGTGAGCCTAATCTGCGGATGAAAATCGCGGAACAGAGTCGGCTCCTGGAATACGCGGACCGGGAATGGTTCGCAAACGGGATATAAACACAAAACTGAGGGAAGAGAGAATACTTATGTATCGAAAAGATTCAGAGGAATGGCTGAAGCATGCGGACTTCATAGCCCTGGACATGATATGCCTGCAGTTGGCCTACGTTCTGGCTTATGCCATTCGGGGACACCAAACCGGCCCTTATGAGACTTTGCTCTACCGCAACATGGCATTGTTTTTGGAACTGGCAGATTTGATTGTCATTTTTGCTTATGGCACCATGAAGAGCGTGCTGAAGAGAGGATATTATGCGAACTTCGTGGTAACGCTGAACCATGCCGTTATGGTGGGGGCTCTGGCGGTTTTGTATTTGTTTTTGCTGCAGCAGGGGCAGGATTACTCAAGATTAACATTAATTCTTACGTTCGTTCTTTACGTTGGAATTACATACATTGTCAGAGAACTTTGGAAGAAGCACCTCAAGAAGGTAATGAAAGACGGCGGGGAGCGGGAGCTTCTGATTGTTACCTCTGCGGATATTGCGCAGCAGGTAGTAAAAAATATGCAGGACAATAATTACGCAAGATACACACTTGCGGGAGTTGTTGTAGTGGATGCTGACTGGACAGGAAAAAGCGTTTGCGGAGTACCGGTGGTTGCGAACGCAGAGACGGCACCGGCGTATGTATGCCAGACATGGATTGATGAAGTCCTGGTGGCTGTTTCAAAGGCCTTCCCCTACCCGGCGGAGCTGATCGATAAACTGACAGAAACGGGCGTGACGGTTCACCTGAATCTTGCAAAGCTTTCTAACACGCCGGGTAAAAAACAGTTTGTAGAAAAGGTGGGAAATTATACAGTCCTGACTACGAGCCTGAATTATGCCTCCACAAAACAGCTGCTGCTGAAGCGGATGATGGATATTGCCGGCGGCCTGGTTGGATGTATTCTTACCGGAGTCATTTGCATTTTTGTCGGACCGGCTATCTATATTGCTTCCCCAGGACCAATTTTCTTTGCCCAGGAACGGGTCGGAAAAAACGGAAAGAAATTCAGGATGTATAAGTTCCGCAGCATGTACATGGACGCGGAAGCGCGCAAGGCGGAGCTTATGAAGGACAACAAGCTCGGGGACGGAAAAATGTTTAAGCTTGACTTTGATCCGCGCGTTATCGGGAACAGAATTCTTCCGGATGGGACGCATAAGACGGGAATTGGCGATTTTATCAGAAGGACAAGCCTGGATGAGTTCCCGCAATTTTTCAATGTATTGAAAGGGGATATGTCGATCATTGGGACGCGGCCTCCTCTGATTTCTGAAACTTCTTTGTATGAACCTCACCACCATGCGAGACTGGCGATCAAGCCTGGAATCACAGGTATGTGGCAGGTAAGCGGACGGAGCAATATTACCGATTTTGAAGAGGTTGTCAGACTGGACAGGGAGTATATTGAAAACTGGAATATCGGAATGGACATCAAGATTCTGCTGAAAACCGTGCTGGTGGTATTCAAGAAAGACGGCTCTGCGTGAGTCCTGGCATTGCAGGCTGCTTGCAGGCTGACCGCATACCGGAGCGATGCGCGGCCGACACAGTTCCCTGAAGTTGGTTGCCGTAAAAGGTGAGTAAAAAGAGGTATAAGCGATTGTAAGGAGGCTCTGGAACTAGGGCCTGCCTGAAAACCGCCAGCATGCCCAAACAGCAGGCATTTTCCGCCTGCTGTGCTCCTTTTTTCTTGTAATACACAAAGTATTCCCGCAAAAAAGGCTTCATCAGGAGAAAAACCCCTTGCTGCTGGTCATATTTCCGGTTTTCAGATAGACCCGAATAAACCGCATTTAATGAAGAAACAGCATCCAATCGATAAGGAAATTAATAAAAACGGAGGAACACGAATGCGTACAGTAAATTTGGAAAACAAAGTGATTTTAGTCACTGGTGCAGCTGGCTTTATCGGATCTAACCTGGTGAAGAGAATATATGAGGAAGTTCCTTCTGTTACAGTAATTGGCATTGATAACATGAATGCTTACTACGATGTGGCACTGAAAGAGTTTCGTCTCAATGAGCTGGCCAAGTATCCCACATTTACTTTTGTAAAAGGCAACATCGCTGATAAGGAACTGATCACGGAGCTGTTCAAGAAGTACAAGCCGTCTGTGGTCGTTAACCTTGCGGCACAGGCTGGTGTGCGCTACTCCATCACCAACCCGGATGCTTATGTGGAATCCAACTTGGTCGGCTTTTTCAATATCCTGGAAGCCTGCCGACATTCTTATGACAATGGTCAGACAGGGGTAGAGCATCTGGTATATGCTTCTTCTTCCTCTGTCTATGGCTCCAACAAGAAGGTTCCGTACAGCACCGACGACAAGGTGGATAATCCGGTTTCTCTTTATGCGGCGACAAAGAAATCCAACGAGTTGATGGCTCACGCCTACTCAAAGCTCTATAACATCCCGTCCACTGGTCTGCGTTTCTTTACGGTGTATGGTCCTGCCGGTCGTCCGGATATGGCCTACTTCGGCTTCACCAATAAGCTGGTGAAGGGCGAAACCATCAAGATTTTCAACTATGGCAACTGCAAGCGTGACTTTACTTATGTGGATGACATCGTTGAGGGCGTTGTCCGTGTGATGAAGAAGGCACCGGACAAAAAGAATGGCGAGGATGGTCTGCCGATTCCACCGTATGCCGTTTACAACATCGGCAATCAGAACCCGGAGAATCTGCTGGACTTCGTGCAGATCCTTTCTGAGGAGCTGGTAAGAGCAAAGGTTCTGCCGGAAGATTATGACTTCGAGGCACACAAGGAACTGGTTCCGATGCAGCCGGGTGATGTGCCTGTGACCTATGCGGACACCAGCGCACTGGAACGCGATTTCGGGTACAAACCGAGTACAAGTTTGCGGGCTGGATTGAGAAAGTTCGCTGAGTGGTACGCTGAGTTTTATAAATAAAAGAATTAGAGGGACGCAGAAATGGGAGAATTTAAGGATTTGAAGATTGCTGCTGCCGGAACAGGATAGGTTGGCCTTTCCATTGCTGCGCTGTTGTCTCAGCATCACAAGGTGACTGTGGATATCGTCCCTGAGAAAGTGGAGCTGATCAATAACAGGAAATCGTTGAGAGCAACAGGACAAGAAAAGACTTCATTACAGATCGTGTTCTAGAAATCGCTGGTGCTTATGAAGCAAACGATAGCTGGGATGAGAGCAAGGAAAAGGAAGCTGTGGTTGGCGTTTACCGTCTGACGATGAAGAGCAACGGCGATAACTTCCGCCAGAGTTCCATTCAGGGTGTTATGAAGCGCATCAAAGCGAAAGGCGCAACTGTCATCATCTATGAGCCGACCTTGAAGGACGGAGGAAAGTTCTTCGGCAGTATTGTGATTAATAACTCGGACGAGTTCAAGAAAAAGAGTCAGGCCATCATCGCAAATAGATACGATAAGTGCTTGGATGATGTGAAGGATAAGGTTTATACACATGATCTCTTTGGGCGGGACTGAAGAAATACATATATGGCGAGAAGTGAATTTCCATACAAAAGAGATTTTTCACAAAAATCCAGAAGAGGAGGTGCGCGTGATAATGAAGGATAAATTGAATATTGCAATGCTCGGTCACAAGCGCATTCCCTCTCGTGAAGGTGGAATTGAGATTGTTGTCGAGGAACTCTCTACACGGATGGTAAAGGCGGGACATTCAGTTACCTGTTATAACAGAACTGGTCATCATGTAAGTGGGAAAGAGTTTGATGGTTGTGATTTGAAAGAGTATCAAGGCGTCAAGTTGAAATCGGTTTTTACCATCAACCGTAAGGGCCTTGCTGCAATGACATCGTCATTCTTTGCAGCAATATGTGTGGCATTTGGAAGGTATGATGTGGTTCATTTCCATGCGGAAGGCCCTTGCGCGATGCTATGGCTGCCTAAGCTGTTTGGCAAGAGATGCATAGCAACAATCCATGGAATTGATTGGCAACGCGCCAAATGGGGCGGGTTTGCCAGCAAATATATTAAGTTTGGTGAGAAGGTCGCAGTCAAATTCGCGGATGAAATCATAGTCCTTTCTGAGGGTGTGCAGAAGTATTTTTTGGACACTTATGGGAGAAAAACAGCGTTTATTCCCAATGGCGTTAATAGGCCGACACCCCGCAGCCCGCAATTAATAAAAGAGAAATATGGCCTTGGGAAAGATGGATATATCCTTTTCTTGGGACGAATTGTTCCGGAAAAAGGAATTTTGTATTTGATTGAGGCATTTAAGAGGGTACAGACAGATAAAAGGCTGGTTATTGCGGGCGGCAGTTCTGATACAGATGTGTTTATGAGGGAACTGAAAGAACAGGCAAAAGATGATGATAGAATTTACTTCACTGGTTTTGTTCAGGGACAGGAACTGGAAGAGCTTTACAGCAACGCATATGTATATACGTTACCGTCTGATTTGGAGGGAATGCCGCTGAGCCTTCTGGAAGCAATGAGCTATGGAAACTGCTGCCTGACCTCGGATATTGCAGAGTGTGCGGAAGTTGTGGAAGACAAGGCGTTGCTTTTCAAAAAATCGGATGTCGGTGATCTTAGAGATAAGTTACAAGATGCTTGCGATCATCTGGAGAAGGTCATGGAGCTGAAGAAACAGGCGGCCGATTTTATCTGTGATAAATACAACTGGGATGAAGTTGTAAAGGAAACGATGAAATTGTATAAGAAAAAATGATAGATAGCAGTAGCAAAATAGAACACAAAATAAGGAGAAAATAGCGTGAGAGCGTTGATTTTGAATAAATTTTTATTTCCAAACGGCGGATCAGAGACGTACATATTCAAGCTGGGCGAGGCACTGGAGCAGCATGGACATGAGGTTCAGTACTTCGGTATGGATCACAAAGGCCGCTGCGTTGGCAACCGTGTCAATGCTTATACATCTGATATGGATTTCCACGGCGGCAGCAAACTGAGCAAGCTGACCTACCCGATCAAGACGATTTACAGCAAGGAAGCGCGAGTACAGCTGAGAAAAGTTCTGGATGACTTCCAGCCAGATGTCTGTCACTTAAACAACTTCAACTACCAGCTGACACCGTCCATCATCCTGGAAATCGTGAAGTGGCGCAAGGAGACCGGAATGGATTGCAAGATCATCTTCACGGCACATGACTACCAGTTGGTCTGCCCGAACCATATGCTGAACAATCCGAACACACACCAGAACTGTGAGAAGTGCCTCGGCGGCCATTTTGTGAACTGCATGAAAGGCAAATGCATCCACGGTTCCACGGCAAAGTCAGCTATCGGCATGATGGAGGCCGAGTTCTGGAAGTGGAAGGGTACTTACAAGTATATTGATACGATAATCTGCTGTTCCGAGTTCATGAAGAGCAAGATGGACAGCAATCCGCTGTTTGCTACGAAGACCGTGGCAATGCACAACTTCATCGACAAGGTGGAGTGGAAAGAGACGGAGAAGAAGGATTACGTCCTCTACTTCGGCCGCTTCTCTGAAGAAAAGGGCATCGGCACACTCATCAAGGTCTGTAAGGAACTGCCGGATGTTCAGTTCATCTTCGCTGGCACTGGTCCGTTGGAAGAGACAGTAAATGGTATTAAGAACATCAAGAACGTTGGTTTCCAGAAAGGTGAGGCACTGGAAAAGCTCATCCGTGAGGCACGGTTCTCTATCTACCCGTCTGAGTGGTATGAGAACTGCCCGTTCTCTGTGATGGAATCTCAGATGTATGGCACACCGGTGCTGGGAGCGAACATCGGTGGTATCCCGGAACTGATTCAGGTTGGCAAGACCGGCGAGCTGTTTGAAAGCGGTAATGCCGAAGATCTGAAGAAGAAGATCGAGAAGCTCTGGGGTGATAAGGAGCTGTGTGCCGAGTACAGTGCAAACTGCAAGGACATCAGCTTCGATACCATTGATGAGTATTACGAGAAAATTATGAAAGTTTATAGATAAAAAGAGAGATAGAGGTATTAGAAAAATGGCTAACAATAACAAAAAGAAACTGAATGGTACGGTTATCGTCACTTACCGCTGCAATGCTCGTTGCTCCATGTGCAACCGTTATAAGGCACCTTCCAAGCCGGAAGAGGAGATTAGCATCGAAACCATCAAGAAACTGCCGAAGATGTACTTCACCAACATCACCGGCGGCGAGCCGTTCATCCGTACCGACCTGAAGGATATTGTGCGTGAACTGTACAAGAAGTCTGACCGTATCGTTATTTCCACAAACGGTTTCTTCACCGACCGTATCGTTGATCTGTGCAAAGAGTTCCCGCAGATTGGTATCCGTATCTCTATCGAGGGTCTGGAGCAGACCAACAACGAGATCCGTGGTCTGCAGAACGGCTACCAGCGTGGTTATGGCACACTGAAAAAGCTGCGTGAGATGGGCATGAAGGATGTCGGCTTTGGTATGACCGTTCAGGACAAGAATGCTCCTGACCTGGTGCCTCTGTACAAGATCTCTGACGAGATGGGTATGGAGTTTGCAACTGCTTCTCTGCACAACAGCTTCTACTTCGTTGAGGCTAAGAACATCATCCACGACCGTCCGATGGTTGCTAAGAATTTCGAGAATCTGGTCAACGAACTGTTGCGCAGCAATAGTCCGAAGAAGTGGTTCCGTGCCTACTTCAACCACGGTCTGATCAACTACATCTACGGCCAGAAGCGTCTGCTGCCTTGCGACATGAGTTTTGACACCTTCTTCATCGATCCGTATGGCGATGTCATGCCGTGTAACGGCACTAAGGACAAAGAGGTTATGGGCAACCTGAACAATCAGACTTGGGACGAGCTGTGGAACAGCCCGGAGGCTGAGAAGGTCCGTGCAAAGGTTCGTTGCTGTGACCGTGACTGCTGGATGATCGGTTCTGTCAGCCCGGCAATGCACAAGTACATTTGGAAGCCTGCTACTTGGGTTCTGGTTCATAAGTTCAAGGCTCTGTTCACCAAACATCCGTACAGCATGTATGAACTGAAGATCTGCCGTGATTATCGTGATGGCAAAGTTACCAAAGAGGAACTGGATAAGTGCAGCACTTGCGATATGTGTGCTGTTGTCAATAATGGTCTGAGTGAAGCATCCAAAGAGCAGCTGAAACATAAGACCGGCGAGGAAATTGTGGATGCGGATATCGCGGAACAGATGAAGAAATAAATTTCAACACATGGTTCCGCTTGTCAATTGCGTATTATCACATAGAGATTTTGTATAGAAAAGAGAGATTTGTATTACAGTTTCCAAGGAGATTATGAAGATGAAACAGAATATCATTCTAATTGATAGTAATGAAACAGAAGGACTTGACTTTAAAAAAGGAGTTGAGGAAGCGACCGAAAAAAAGTGGCAACTGATTGTAAAAAATAGCAATAATAGAAGTAGTAAGTTGAGTAACCTCGTTCGTTATTGTAAGTATGCTGTGGTTCCGTTTTTTGTTTTCTTAAATAGAGAGAAATACGATGCTATCATTACTTGGCAACAATTCTATGGATTATTCTTTGCTTTTTACTGTAGGGTTTTTCATGTCAGGAAACAAAATACACTGCTGGTTATGACCTTCATTTATAAAGAAAAGAAGGGGCTTATTGGTAGGATATATAAGAAGTTTTTTGACTATGTTGTACACAGTCCATATATTGACGGATATACTTGTGTTGCGAATGTAGAGTGCGATAATTACAGTAGAATATTTAATTTGCCTAGAGAAAGGTTCAATTATGTTCAGTGGGGATTATCTGATTTTGCTAAAGAGTATAAAACCACAGAGGGAAACTACATTTTTTCAGCGGGCAGAAGCAACAGAGATTGGCCTTTCGTTTTTGAATCTCTGGGGAATAGCAAGTATAGCGGTAAAATGATATGTTCTGAAGGAAATTATGGTGGTAAATATTCCAATTTGGATGTTTTATCAAATATAAGTGATGAAGAATATTATAGAATTCTTTCTCAGGCATATTGTATGGTAATTTCGATTAAAGATTGTAGTATTTCTGCAGGTCAGATAACATTAATTCAAGCTATGCAGTTCGGAAAGCCGGTGATTTTGACACAGTCGGACGGGTTGACTAATGATTATGTAGTAAATGAGGAAAATGGTTTGATTGTTGATAAAAATAAGGAATCTTTGCTTGCTGCCATCGATAGACTATACTCAGATCCTGTTTTGTATAGAAAACTGTCTGAAAATGGGAGATTACTTTTTGAAGAAAAATTTTCCAATTTTCGAATGGGAAAAGATATAGGAAGTATTGTTGGAGGCATGGAAAATGAAAGGTAAAATAGTGTTTGTAGTGCCTTGCTTGCGAAGTGGAGGAGCAGAGCGAGTAATGGTTCTGTTGGCTAATTCGTTGGTAGAAAAAGGTTATGAAACAGGATTCCTTTTCACCATGGATGATGTGGTTAGTTATGAACCAAATAAAAAAGTTACCATTACGGTGAATAAAGGAAGCAGGAATCCATTAGGACAGATAAAATTTATCAGAGAATATATGCGGAGAAATAAAGACTCGGTATATATATCTTTTTTCACATATCAGAATCTGTACACATTGATTGCTAAACTATTCTTACCTGTAAAAGTAGTAGTATCAGAAAGAAATGACCCTAGAAAAACGCTGTACGGGCGTAAGAAATTAGAATTATTACGTTTAGTTTTGTATCCCGGCGCTTATAAAGTTGTGTTTCAGACCGAGGAAGCAAAGAGATACTTTCCAAACGGAATACAGAAAAAGGGTGTACTTATATCTAATCCATTGTCTCCTGATTTGCCTGACATTTTCAGAGGGGAAAGTGAAAAAAGAGTTGTTGCTGTTGCTAGATTAAATAAGCAAAAAAATCTTCCGATGTTGATTTCGGGGATTGCTGATTTTCTAAAGAGTTATCCAGAAATGTGTTTGGAGATTTATGGTGAAGGAGATCCTCGTGATCCGGATATGAAGAGTGAATTGATTGAGTTGGCATCTAAAAAAGGAATCCGTGATCGTGTTAAATTTATGGGATTTGTTCATAATGTTACGGAAAAAATAAGAACAGTTAGCATCTATGTTAGTACATCAAATTATGAAGGAATTTCTAATTCTATGTTGGAAGCGCTGGCAATGGGCATTCCTTGTATTTGTACAGACTGTCCAGTAGGTGGAGCACGTATGTTTATCAAAGAAGGAGTAAATGGTTATCTTGTGCCTGTTGGAGATGATAGAGCCTTCAGCGAGGCCTTGTATAAAGTAGTGTCTAATAATATGCGGATAAGATGTTATGATGAGGCAGTTACACTAAGAAAAGCATTATCTGTGAATACAATAACAGAGCAATGGGAAAATGCAATTATGTAGAAGGAAAATAGGCATGAGCAATGCATTTAAGATTAGTAAAAAGGCGTTATGTCAGTATATGCTGATATATATAATGCTTCTTTTAAATCAGTCAAATTTTTTTGCTTTTTATATTGATGGAAGTCAGGGAATCCAATTAATACTGATTCTGTTATTCTCGGTTACGCTATTGCTTAGACATCGACGCAAAGCACAGTATGGATTTCATATTTGTCTTTTTATGTTATTAGCTGTGATTTTTGAAAGATTCTGGAGTGGGGGCGTAGGAATTTCATACTGGTGTGAGATAGCGCTGAAAGTATTGATTGTGTATTTAGCCTTTTGCGTGGATGAGGAGCACTTCCTAGATCGCTTCCTTAAACTTGTAAGCATTTTAGCAAGTATTAGTATTCTTCTCTGGGGTCTACAGATTCTTAATATTAATTTGCCGGCAAGGCTGTTTACAGTACATGATACGAGAAATATTCAGGTAGAATACGATTATCAAGGAAATAGATCGGCATGGAATTACAAATGTTATGGCTTATTTCTCTATAGCTATATGACATACTATCCGAACAGAAATGTTGGAGTATTTACAGAGCCCGGTATTTATCAGGCGGTACTAAACAGTGCATTATTTGTATTGCTGTTTATGAATGAATGGCTTCATATAGATTTCTCTAAGAGAAAAAAATACGTTATTCTGTTTTTGGTGGCACTGCTAACGACACAGTCGACAACTGGTTACCTTGGCTTTTTGGCTATTTTGTTAGTTCTATTGCTTAACAGAAACGAAGATAACTCGATTAACTGGAAGAGAATGACGGTGTCTTTAAGTTTGGCAGCTTTGATTGGGCTAGGTATTGATTTGGCAATTCGAGGAGAAGATAGTTTATTAAATGTTGCCTTCATATCTAAGTTGTTTGATAATTCGAATCGCTTATCATTAGTTGCAGAGAATAGTACCGGGAAATATAGGGTGGCTAGTTTGCTTATGTCACTTCAGGCGATGTTGAACCATCCGTTAGGGCTTGGTTATGAAGGCTGGGTTTCTTATAGCGCAATTAATGAATTAAGTGGAGCAGGTGGATATCCTCTGAAAGTAGGAGCGGTGTTAGGTATTATACCGTTGCTGTATCTGATGATGTGGATTTTTAGTCCGCTTAAGAATCTTCGAAAAGGATGGAAGGTAAGCCTTCTTTTTGCTTTTTTGTATTTCAATACATCGCTTGCTCAAACAAGTGCGGTATATCCGGTGCTGATCATGATTCCAATTATTCTTAAGGAACTTGACCGAGACAGAGCTATTGAAATGGAAGGGTATCACATATGAAGAATGAAAAAAAAATATGGTTCAGGGTGTTTGGAAAGCTAAGTGGAATGGGACTATTAAAATGGGTCCCAGATGATCTGTTCCTTAAAGTACGTTACCGTGGTGAAATGAATAAACCATTAAATCTAAGGAATCCTCAGACGTTCAATGAAAAGTTGCAGTGGCTAAAACTTTACGATCGAAAACCTGAATATACTGTGATGGTTGATAAATATGCTGCAAAGCAGTACGTGGCTGCGAAAATTGGTGAACAGTATATCATTCCAACATTAGGCGTGTGGGAGCATTTTGACGATATTGATTTTGACAGTCTGCCAAACCAGTTTGTTTTAAAGTGTACTCATGATAGCGGCGGTTTGGTGGTATGTAAAGATAAAAGCAGTTTAGATAAAACAGCAGCAAGAGAGAAAATTGAAAAAAGCCTAAAACAGAATTATTATTGGTCTGGCCGGGAGTGGCCATATAAAAACGTCCCACCTCGAATTATTGCGGAAAAATATATGTCAAACAATCAGGAAAAAGATAATGAAGGAATTTTGCTTAAAGACTATAAATTCTACAGCTTTAATGGGGAACCGCAGTATTTATATATTTCTGATAATATGGATGATCATAAAAAAGCGAGAATAAGTTTTGCTACGATGGAATGGGAAAAAGCTCCATTTGGAAGAACGGACTATCATGAATTCAAAGAGCTACCTGAAAAACCGAAACATTTTGAGGATATGGTAAAACTAGTGAGAGTTTTGTCTGAAGACCATTCTTTTTTGAGAGTTGATCTTTATGAAATTAATAATAATATTTATTTTGGAGAACTGACTTTTCATCCATGTGCCGGTTTTATGCCTTTTAAGCCAGAAGAATGGGATAATCGACTAGGTCAACTTATTACCTTACCAGAGCGGGGGGGGGTATTGATTTGCAATGATGGGTACTCCTTATGGATTCATCCAGAAAAAGACTGTATTATAAATGAAAATAATGATTTAAAAGATTACAAATTCTATTGTTTTAATGGAACAATGAAATTCGTGATGGTTAATTCTGATCGAAACTCAGACAAACCAACAAAAGCAGATTATTTTGATAGGGACTTTAATTGGCTTGATTTCACTTGGGGATATGCACATGCGGAAATCCGCCCTGAGAAACCTGAAAAGTTTGAAGAAATGGTTTTCTTAGCAGAAAAGCTATCAAAAGGACTTTCTCATATTCGAGTTGATTTTTACGAATGTGACGGTAAGGTTTATTTTGGAGAACTTACATTCTATGATGGAAGCGGCTTTGATGCAATTGAACCTATTGAGTGGGATTACAAAATCGGAAAATTGATAAAAATTCCCCTATAAATAGGTAGGCAAGACCAATGCACCGGAGGGAGCTGTTTGACTTGTTCCTTGACCGGGTGTATAGCGGATAGCAAACCCAGATGAAAAACCTGTCAAGGACAGGCGGCTGCACCGTGCCTGCGGCATCCTTGACAGCTCCAGCTGTGCTTGCTGTGGGGTCGTCAAGTCCGGCTTGCGCCGAACAAGCTTTATTCATGCGGGTGTCCAGCTCGCACTTGCAATTTATTTGCGCCATGTAATAAAAAGTCAAGGAGGATATAATGAGAATAATTATCGGTGCTGATTTAGTTCCCTCCAGACATAACTATGACCTTTTTGAAAAAGGAAATACGGATGATCTGGTGGGAGTAGAATTGGCTTCAATCTTGAGAGAATCAGATATTCGAATATTTAATTTAGAAACTGTTGTTGGCTCAAAAGGCCAGAAGATAAAAAAATCAGGTCCATATTTACGTTGCCCAGAAGAATGTTTTTCTGGTATTGCTGCGTTAAATCCTACAGTGTTGTCAATTGCTAATAATCATGCAATGGATTACGGCGAAGATGGATTATTAGAGACCATTAGAATTATTGAAGACAATGGCATCGAGTGGGTCGGAGCTGGGATAAATAACGATTCGCTAAGAAAATATACTATAATCGAAAGGAATAAGATAAAAGTAGGCATTTATTCATGCGCGGAACATGAATTTTCAATTGCGGGCTCGGATTATGCAGGGTGCAATCCGTATGATCCTCTATATAGTTTTGATGATGTATATGAGCTGTCTCAAAAATGTGACTATTTAATCGCCCTATATCATGGTAATAAGGAATACTATCGCTATCCATCGCCCGAAGTTCAGCGTGTATGCAGGAAGTTTGCTGAATGCGGTGCTAATATTGTTTTGTGTCAGCATAGCCATTGCATAGGGGCAGCTGAAGAATATAGGCAGTGTAAACTTGTATATGGGCAGGGTAATTTCCTGTTTTATGGCGGAGAAAAAGATGAGTTTTTTCAGACGGGATTTTTGGTGCAGGTTGATATTGATGAAAAAACAAAGAATTGTGATGTGACGTATATCCCTATTGTGAGAAATGGAGTTACAATTCGATTAGCCTCAGATAGTGAAAAAATGAAAATACTTGAAGATTTTAATCATAGAAGTTGCCAGATTAAAGATAAAAAATTCGTAGAGGAAAATTATCGTGAATTTGCTTCATCAATGATAGAGACTTATTACTCAAGGTGTCTCGCAAAAGTGCGTCGGAATATTTTCTTCAGAGTTATTAATAAGATTGGAAAAGGGAGAATACTTAGATACTTTTTTTCGGACAATGAATGCTTAGCTATTCTGAATATGCTTCAATGCGAAGCACATAGAGAACTCTTTATCGAGGGATTAAAAGGAAAAATATATGGGAAAACAGGTAAGTCATAATAATGGAGCAGGGCTAAAAAACAAAGTTATGTCTGGATTGTTCTGGACCTTTGGTGAACGTATTATTGCACAATGTGTTTCCTTCATTGTGTCTATAATTCTTGCACGTATTCTTATGCCGGAGGAATATGGTGTAATTGCTATTATATTGGTCTTCATAAATATTGCAGATGTATTTGTTTCAAACGGATTTGGAGAATCCTTGGTTCGGAAAAAGAATTCTGATGAGACAGATTTCTCCACAATTTTTTATTGTAGCTTTGTGTTTTCGTGGATTCTTTATGTAATTTTGCTTTTTTGGGCACCAATTATTGCGGATTTCTATAAACAAGAGGCACTGGTTCCGTTATTGAGAGTTCTTGCATTGAAACTTCCAATTTCCTCGATCAGTACAATTCAGCATGCATATGTTTCAAAACATATGATTTTCAAAAAGTTTTTCTTTTCGACACTTGGCGGAACACTGATTTCAGGCGTTTTAGGGATATTAATGGCTTATGGTGGATGTGGTGCTTGGGCTCTAGCGGCTCAGTATTTGTGCAATACTATAATTGATACTGTGGTGCTATTTATTACTGTTCCATGGAGGCCTCAAAGGCTATTTTCTAGAAAGTCTGCGACTCAGCTTATTGGCTATGGGTGGAAGTTGACGGCATCCAGTTTAATTAATGAGTTTTATTCAGAACTTAGAAGTCTGATTATTGGAAGGGTCTATTCATCAGCAGATTTGGCTTATTACAATAGAGGAAATCAGTTTCCAAGTCTAATAATTACCAATGTTGATACCGCTATTGGAAAAGTTGTTTTTCCAGCAATGACTAAAGTTGCTGAAGAAAAGCAGAGAATTAAGCAGGTCAGCAGAAGATCTATGAAAACTACTTCATATATTATTTTTCCGTTAATGATAGGATTAATTGCAGTAAGCGAACCATTAGTAGAACTTCTTCTTACAGACAAATGGTTGGTTTGCGTTCCGTTTCTGCAATGTAGTTGTATATACTATATGTGTCAGCCAATCCAGACAACGAATTGGCAAATTATTAAAGCGGTAGGACGTAGTGACCTTTGTCTTAAACTTGAAATATTGAAAAAAACTATAGGCGTGTCAATTATACTTCTTACAATGAACTTTGGTGTTCTTGCTATTGCAATTGGAAATGCTGCTTTCGCAGTTATTTCAATGTTTATTAATATCGCTCCAAATAGAAAGCTGATTGACTATTCTGTGGGGGAGCAGATGAAAGATATTATATCACCATTAGTACTTAGCATACTGATGGGAATTGTTGTAACATATATAGGGAAGATAGATGTTCCTGCGATCATCGGCTTAGTGCTGCAAATTGTGGCAGGAGTGGCGTTTTATTTCATAGGGTCGTACCTTTTTAGATTGGATAGTTTTCTTTATTTACTTGACATAGTGAAATCGTTCATAAGGGAGAAAGTAGGAAAATAAGATGACGCTGTATTCAAAGATAAAAAGAAGGTTGCTATTAGTATATGGTGATTTTACAACGGTTATTTCAAAAGTTGAGCT
>ERZ808240.3322-NODE-3322-length-15911-cov-16.372666_pt1 | contig 15911 bp, 13 predicted proteins | sample MGYA00521084_ERZ808240 | MGnify/ENA primary metagenome ERZ808240 (study PRJEB31516, sample SAMN03275571) | gut metagenome | biome: mammalia-associated habitat; material: feces | host: Papio cynocephalus | place: Kenya | collected 2012-08-06 ... | reverse complement strand
TTTCCCTCGTCAAGAAGTCCAAGGACAGGTGTTGTCCAGGCGGAATAGAACTCCTCGGGAGTCGTCACGTATGTAAATCCTTCACTCACGGCCTTGTCTAGCAAATTCTCTTCAGTGTACTTCTTAGATGTGAAATATCTTCTGCCGGCACCTACCACGACATCAGGCCTGAACCTGATCAGATCCTCCACGATGTCCTTCCTGTCCTGACGGTTCTTTACGTGGGCATAGAATCCACCCGGAGTGGCGTCCACGACAAAGGAAGTAACCACGATTCCCGTTGAAAGGCCTTTATCTTTCGCCAGTTCGGCTATGCTGGCAGGTTTGGATCCATCCGGCAGCATTCCGAGCATGCTGTTGTCGGTCTTGTGACCGGTCGCGATGGCTGTGGCTGCCGCCGCGGAATCCGTAGTCCTGTTGTTGGCTGAATATGTCTTCACAACAGCGGCGTACTGGGCCCTGTCAAAACAGGTAGGCCCATAGTTCTGGTCGATCATCCATGAGGCAGTGGCGCCGAGTCCCATTCCATCACCGATGATCAGGATGATGTTCTTGACTTTCTCATCCTTGGGAGCCTTGACCTTGGCAACAGACGGAGCGGCAAACAAAGCCAGGAACAAAACTAAAGCGATTGATTTTCTCATTCTATTCGTTATTTATCATGTCATTAATCACGCAAGTATCAGAAACACACACGGACGCTTTCCAATCTGGAAGCCATTCCTCTGCCATTCTTTCACTGTCTTAGTCAGGATGGTCTCTTCCGGAAGCGTGATGTCGGCGGCTATGCAAAGACGTGTCTTAGGCTGAAGAGCCGCCAACAGGTCAGCCATCATCGAGTCGTTGCGGTACGGTGTCTCTATGAATATCTCAGTCTGGTTCAATTGCGAGGATCTTCTCTCAATCTCACGGATAGCCTTGCGGCGCTCGTCAGTCTTGGCCGGCAGGTAGCCGCAGAACGCGAAACTCTGGCCGTTAAGCCCGGATCCCATCAAAGCGAGCATCAGCGAGGACGGGCCGACCATCGGCACGACCTGTATTCCATGAATATGACAGAGCGCGACAAGCTGCGCCCCAGGATCGGCGACAGCAGGCAATCCTGCTTCGGAAATCAGCCCGACATCAGTCGGGAACCCGTCCGGATCAGAGAACATCGACAGCAACGCCTCGACCTCAACCGGCTTGGTGTGTTCGTTCAATTCCTTGAGTTCCAGTTCGCCGATGTGCCCTTTAAGCCCTGCGGCGGACAAATAGCGGCGCACGGTGCGCGCCTCCTCGACCACATATTTACGGATGCCTTTCAGGCGCTCCAGAACCGGTGCGGGAATGACCTCCGAGGGGTCACACTCCCCCAAAGGTGACGGAATCAGATAAAGTTTTCCTTTTGCCATAGGTTACAAAGTTACGAATTCATTTTGAATATCATTGCAGGGGAATTGTTTCCAAACTGCCATATTTCAAGGATTTTTGTCTAACTTCGCACAAGAATATGTTTTGAACATGGACTACGACGGAATAATAGAACTTGATGGCATGGAGTTCCACGCCTGTCACGGGTGTCTGGAGAAAGAACGGAAAGAGGGCAACACTTTCCTTGTGGATTTCTATGCGGAGACCGAACTGAAAAAGGCGGTGGAGACAGATGACCTTGGCAAGACCATAGACTACGGAAGGATCTATGACATCGTGGCCGAGCAGATGGCCATCCCATCCAATCTGCTGGAGAATGTGGCCGGAAGGATTTCCAATGCTATCCGCAACGAATTCAAAGACATTCTATATTGCAAGGTAAGGGTCTCGAAGAAGAACCCTCCAGTGAACGGGGCATGCGCTTGGTCCCGCGTCACAGTTATGTACGGAGAACCAATCTGGAAATTTTAGGATGACGATAGCGTTTCTGACACTCGGCTGCAAGCTGAACTACGCCGAGACTTCGACTTACGAAAGAGGGTTCGTGGCCAACGGGCTCACGGTCGTGCCGTGGGAGGACAAGGCGGATGTCTACCTGATCAACACGTGTTCGGTCACGGAAAGGGCGGAAAAGAAGTGCAGGAATGTCATTCGCAAGATGCACCGCACCTCGCCCGAGGCTAAGATCATCATCACAGGCTGCTATGCCGAACTTCGCCGAGACGACCTTCAAGCCATTGAGGGAGTCGCCCTTGTGTTCGGTGCCAAGGAGAAGTCACGTGTCGTTTCCGAGGCAATGGAGCTTCTTCGTGGGAAGGACGCCGCCAGTGATGACACTGCCAGCCCCTCCGCGCTTCGCGCTCCGTCCCGTCCCGCCTACGGCGGTCCACACATTCATGTGGCCATGGGCGGCCACAGGGCTGGCAATGCCATCACTGGCGACTCACAGACATCGGTAGACGAGCCGTCACGTTCGGTCGCTGAGCCTGTCGAAGCGACTGTTTCAGATGCTATCACGGCTCTTCGACAGGCTCATGGACCGAAAGATCGGAAACCGATGAGCGCGACGGAATACAAGGAGATCTCGAAGGAGACGATGGCGGCATTCTCGTCGGAGGAGAGGACAAGGTCGTTCCTCAAGGTACAGGACGGTTGCAACAACTTCTGCGCCTACTGCACAGTGCCATACGCAAGAGGAAATTCAAGGAATATACCGATTTCGGAAGTGCTGGAGCAGGCCCGGAAGATCGCGGAGTCCGGAATCAAGGAGATCGTCATCACGGGGGTCAACACCGGGGACTTCGGCAGGACGACAGGAGAAAGTTTCCTCGACCTGCTGAAACGGCTCAACGATGTGGAAGGCATCGAGCGGTACCGGATCTCGTCAATCGAGCCAAACCTCATCACCGAAGACATCATCGACTGGATAGCTTCAGGCACAAAGTTCCAGCCACACTTTCATATTCCTTTACAGTCAGGGTCGGACACGATCCTTAAAAGGGTAGGCCGCCGCTACACGACTGAGTTCTTCGCAGACAGGATAGATTACATCCGTTCAGTGATGGATCCCCGGCCGGAGAACTCAACTAAACCGTTCGTGTTCTTCGGCATAGATGTCATCGCAGGGCTTCCGGGAGAGACAGACGAACTGTTCGAGGAGACATATTCATTCCTCAAAGACCGCGTCAGGCCGGCGTTCATCCACGTCTTCCCATATTCCCGCCGCCCTGGCACTGTGGCCGCCGGATGGAATGATCAGGTCAAGGATTCCGTGAAGACCGAGCGGGTGGCAAGGCTGGAGTCACTTTGCGGCGAGCTTCATTCTGAATTCGTGTCTAAAAACCGGGGCAGACGCTCTCAGGTGCTTTGGGAATCGGACGTCAAGGACGGGATGATGGGCGGGTACACCGGCAACTACATACGCGTTGAGAGACCTTACGACCCAGAGCTTGTGAATATGGTGGAGGACATCACGATCTGACAGTCGGCCCGTGGCGTCAGGCACGGCTTATACAGTTTACAAACAATCTCATTTTAAAAGACTTACGGAATCAACACAATAATTTACGATTATCATGGACAAGGCAAGGCTGACATTCTTGGGCACCGGTACCTCGCAAGGGGTTCCGATCATCGGCTGCAAATGCGACGTGTGCAAATCCCCGGACTCGAAGGACAAGCGGTTCCGCTCATCTGTGTTCGTTGAATATGGCGGGCTGAACATCCTTGTGGACGCCGGGCCGGATTTCAGGATGCAGATGCTCGCCCACGATCTGTGCCACCTGGACGCCATCCTGCTGACCCACAACCACAAGGACCACACGGGAGGTCTTGACGACGTGCGTTCGCTCAACTACATCGACAAGCGCGCCGCCGAAATCTATTGCGAGCGGAACGTCCTCGATGAACTTATCAAGGAATATCCATACGTCTTCGCCTTCCCGAAATACCCGGGGGCTCCGGAATGGCACCTCCATGTGATCGACGAGAATCCGTTCCTGGTCTATCCGAACGCCAAGGACAAGGAACTGGTCTGGGTGCACGATGTCGGCTACCATTACAAAATGCCTGACGGGACTCTGATTCCGACAGGCCGCAAGCTGGAGGACATCATCGACAAGGCGGACCCTGCATCGATGGCCGCTTCGACCGGCGGAGTGAAGATTGTCCCTATCCGAGGACTTCACGACAAGCTGCCCGTTCTCGGTTTCCGTTTCGGGGACATCGCCTACATCACGGACATGAGTTTCATCCCGGAAGGCGAATTCGAGAAGCTGCATAGTCTAAAGCACGTGACCCTCAACACGGTAGGCTACAAGAAGCACCACTCGCATTTCAGCCTTGACGAGGCCCTTGAGATCGCTGACCGCATCGGTGCCGAGCACACCTGGCTCACCCACCTCTCTCACACATTTCCTCGTCACGAACAGTTCAGCAAAGACCTCGAAGCCCTTTGCCGAGACCGTGGCATCCGCTCAATCGTCCGTCCCGCCTACGACGGCCTTGTCATAGAATGATCACCTGTAAATCGGGACATCACCGTTGTCGATGAGGTGACGGAGGATGTCCATGTAGTCGGGAGAGTAGTTTTTGGAGGGGTTATCGAACTCAGCCACAATCTCCTCAAGGGAATATTCACCATCTTTAGCGTTGATATATTCAATAAGTTTCTGCCTTGTCATCTGTTGCATGGTGAGGGCCGGCATGGAGGCGCGGCGGGCGCGGCAGATGTCGCAGGTGCCGCAGTCGGTGGTCTCGGTCTGGCCGAAATAGCGGAGGAGATAGCGGGAACGGCACTCGGTGGTCTCGCTGACATATTCAAGCATCGCCGCGCTGCGGTTGTGGAAAGCCTCCTTTAGCATCGCATAGCGGGACGGCATCAGGTTGACGTTGCCCGGGCGGAGGCGGTCGTGGTGAAGGACAACCACATCGGAGTGGTCGGTCGGCACATAGCTGATGACGTGAGCCAACGACAGGCCATAGAGTGACTGCCGGAGTTGCGGGACGGTCTGACCGGCGCGGCGGGCGACATATTCCTCGTCAATCTGCTGAAGGAAAGAGAATATGCCCGTGTAGCTCCGCATCAGCGCCTCCAGCACCGCGGCCTGCCCCTGATCGGCCAACTCTATGTCATACAGAGCCTTCCGGTCCACATTGATACGTACCTTTGTCGGGATGTCAACCTCCTCAGAATATGTCAGATGCTCCGTCCGCTCAAGGTATTTGAGCGCATAGAACGCCGAAGCACGCTGAAGACCGAAACGCTTGCAGAAATCTTCGATCTTGAACTTCAATTGCCTCCCTATTCCTGTGTCGTATGGAATCTCAAAGAAGACGTGAAGTTTCTGGTAGATGTCCTCGATATATTCAAGTGAAGGGAAAGAGACGTCCTCTATCTGCTTCGCCCTCCGCACATCGACTCCGTTCCATAGCTGCACTGCGAACGAGCGCTTCCCGTCACGCCCCGCCCGCCCGGCCTCCTGGAAATACGCCTCAGGACTCTCCGGAAGGTCATAATGCACCACGAAACGCACGTCCGGCTTGTCGATTCCCATGCCGAAAGCGTTCGTGCAGACCATCACCCGGATCGCCCCGCTCTTCCATGCCGCCTGACGCTCCGCCCTTGCCTGCCCGCCAAGTCCGGCGTGGTAGAACGAGGCGGAGACTCCCTGAGCCTGAAGGAAGGCCGAAAGTTCCTCGCACTTGCGACGATTCCTCGCATAGACTATCCCTGTTCCCTGCACCCCGTTGCAGATGTTCAGTATCTGGGAATATTTATCCTCAACCTTACGGACAATATAACTAAGGTTAGGTCTCTCGAAACCGCTTTTGAGCAACAACTTCTCCTTGAAGCCGAGACGCTCCATGATGTCCTGCGCCACGGTCGGAGTGGCTGTGGCGGTTAGAGCGATGACAGGGGCATCGATCCGTTCCCGCAACTCTCCTATCTTCAGGTAGTCAGGCCGGAAATCGTAGCCCCACTGAGAAATGCAGTGCGCCTCGTCGATCACGATGAAGCTGACATCCAGCACATCGATATATGACTGGAACAACTGCGTTCCAAGCCGTTCAGGAGACAGGTACAGGAACTTGTAATCCCCGTAGGCGGCATTGTTCAGAGCAAGATCCACCTCGTGGCGGCTCATCCCGGCGTGGATCGCCAGGGCCCGCACTCCCCTGTCGTTCAGATTCTGCACCTGATCTTTCATTAGGGCGATAAGCGGAGTCACTACCAAAGTGATCCCGTCCTTCATCAGGCCAGGCACCTGAAAACAAATCGACTTGCCACCGCCCGTCGGCATGATGGCCAGCACATCCTTTCCCTCCAAGGCTGCCGCGATGATCTCCTCCTGCATCGGGCGGAAGCCATCGTAGCCCCAATATTCCTTCAACACTTCTGACGGTGACATATTCATGATTATTGTTAAACCGTTTTATCACAACCTTTTGCGTATTCCGCTGGCAAACTATTTGCAGGGAACCACGCCGGCGAAGCAAATGTACGAAATTAATCGCTTACTCATTTGAGTAATGGATAAAAATTCCTTAAATTTGCGGCGCTTTTGAGAGAATAAGTTTAACTTTATAAAAACACATTTTACTATGCCTAAGATGGATTTAAGCAAGTACGGAATCAAGAATGTGAAGGAAGTCCTTTACAATCCGACTTACGAGGTTCTCTACAATGAGGAGACAAAGCCTGAGCTTGAGGGCTACGAGAAAGGTCAGGTTACCGAGCTCGGCGCCATCAACGTCATGACCGGCATCTACACCGGACGTTCTCCTAAGGACAAGTACATCGTTATGGACAAGAACTCAAAGGACACCGTATGGTGGAACACTCCTGAGTACCCTAACGACAACCACCCGATGTCAGAGAAGGTTTGGAAAGTTGTAAGGAAGACCGCCCAGCAGGAACTTTCCGGAAAGAGGCTTTTCGTTGTCGATGGCTTCTGCGGAACCCACAAGGACACCCGCATGAAGGTCCGCTTCATTATGGAGGTTGCATGGCAGGCTCACTTCGTGACCAACATGTTCATCCGCCCAAAGAACCAGGAAGAGTTCGACCAGGAGCCTGATTTCGTTGTTTATTGCGCTTCAAAGGCCAAGGTCGCGAACCACGAGGAATTGGGACTGCGCAGCGACACCTGTGTTGCTTTCAACGTGACCAGCAAAGAGCAGGTAATCCTCAACACATGGTACGGAGGCGAGATGAAGAAGGGTATGTTCTCAATGATGAACTATTACCTGCCACTCAAGGGCATCGCATCCATGCACTGCTCTGCCAACACCGACATGAACGGCGAGAACACAGCCATCTTCTTCGGCCTCTCCGGAACCGGCAAGACCACCCTTTCCACCGACCCTAAACGTAAGCTTATCGGTGATGATGAGCACGGCTGGGACAACAAGGGTGTGTTCAACTTCGAGGGCGGCTGCTATGCCAAGGTGATCAACCTTGACAAAGAGTCAGAACCTGACATCTACAACGCGATCAGCCGCGACGCCCTTCTTGAGAACGTCACCGTTGACGCGAACGGCAAGATCGACTTCTGCGACAAGAGCGTGACCGAGAACACCCGTGTCTCCTACCCTATCTATCACATCAAGAACATTGTTCGTCCAGAGTCACAGGGTCCCGCGGCAAAGCAGGTAATCTTCCTCTCAGCCGATGCCTTCGGAGTTCTTCCTCCAGTGTCAATCCTTAGCCCTGAGCAGACCAAGTACTACTTCCTCTCAGGCTTCACCGCTAAACTGGCAGGCACAGAGCGCGGAATCACCGAGCCAACCCCTACTTTCTCAGCCTGCTTCGGACAGGCCTTCCTTGAGCTTCACCCAACAAAGTACGCCGAGGAGCTCGTCAAGAAGATGAAGAAGAGCGATGCCAAGGCTTACCTCGTGAACACAGGTTGGAACGGAACCGGGAAGAGAATCTCCATCCGCGACACCCGTGGAATCATCGACGCCATTCTGGATCACAGCATCGACGCTGCCCCTACCAAGACCATTCCTTACTTCAACTTCGTGGTTCCTACAAAGCTTGAGGGTGTTGATCCGCACATCCTTGACCCACGCGACACCTATGCCGATCCTGCGCAGTGGGAGGAGAAGGCGAAGGATCTCGCCGCAAGGTTCATCAAGAACTTCAAGAAGTACGAGTCCCACCGGGCCGGAAAGGCTCTCGTCAAGGCTGGTCCTCAGCTCTAATCGACTACTGTCATACACGAATATGGCTGGTCAGGTTTCTGGCCAGCCTGTTTTTTTGTCCTACATCAGAAAATCCTTGAGGCGAGGCTGCCAAGGTACAGGAACATCAAGCCGAGGACCAAGCTCAGCACTGTATAAAACAACGAACTGAACAATTCTCCTCCCTGAAGCATGGACATATTCTCGTTCATGAATGTCGAGAATGTGGTGAAACCGCCGCAGAAGCCGACGGTCAGGAACGTAAGCATGTCCTGAGACATTGCGTCGTGTCGGGAGGCGAGACCGTAGAACAGGCCGATCAGGAAACAGCCGGCGACATTGGCCACCATCGTACCGAGCGGAAGTGTGGCGGCAGGGAACAATTTGCCACAACCGGTTTTCACCAAATATCTTGCGATTCCCCCGAGGAAACTTCCTCCTCCTATGAATAGTAATGTGCGTATCATTTGTCACCTCACATTATCGTAAAATCCTCCACATGTTGTAGTACAAGTTTCTGATTCAGCATATTCATAAGTTCTTATCGTACCCGCTGTCCTTCAATGACACCAACAGTCCCTCGCACCCTTCTGTTATGTCCCGGTAGGTTCTCTCGAAATCCCCTGTGTACCACGGGTCGGAAACGTCAGAAGCCTTGCCGGCATATTCCATCATCTTGTGGACCTTGGTCATGTTAAGCGGACTGATTATGTGCGACAAGAGACGCTGATTTGAAGAATCCATGATGACAATGACGTCATATTCAGAGGCCTCAGAATCTGAAATGCGGTGGGCATAATGCCGTGAGAACGGAATTCCATGAGCCTGCAGCGTCCGTTTAGCCGGCGGGTAGATGTCATTCCCTTCCTCCTCGTAAGACACAGCCGCCGAACCGACCCGCAAAGCCACCCCGGCCTTCCGTGCCATGTCTTTCATTATGAATTCCGCCATCGGACTTCTGCAGATATTCCCGTGGCAGATGAAAAGGATACTCTTCATGTCATATGTGATTTCCACAATGCAAATTTACATAAAAACTTGCGCATTACCGTCCTGTCCTACAAATCAGCCCTTGGATTATAAGTTAGGAGCTACGATTTTATCCGCAATTTTGTACATTTGCGATTTACGTCCTGGGCACAATGGTGCGAAAGACGGGAAAAGATTTGCTAAAAGTACAAGATATGAACGAGTTACTATCCAAACTTCGGAGATGCGGATTTGTCTGGATCGCAGCGCTTTTGCTGACGCAGATGACGGCCGCTGCACAAGGGATTCTGCTTACCGGAAAGGTGACTGACACGGACGGCGCACCAGTGATCGGAGCAGGAATCATCTCAGTACAGAAAAAAGCCTCGGGAACTACCACCGATCTGGACGGGAAGTTCAGTTTCAAGGTTCCTGCAGGGACAGAATCCGTGCTGTTTTCCTCGGTCGGGATGAAAGACGTTGTCTACAAGATAGTTCCAGGGAAAACCGAGAACATCTCCATCGTGATGGAGTGGGAAAGCACGCAGCTGGATCAGGTTGTCGTGACCGGATACGCACAGACCACGGTCAAGAGGATAACCGGTTCTGTGGCTGTAATCAATTCGGACAAGTTCGAGGCCAAGGCCGTCTCGTCAGTAGATGCGTTGATGCAGGGTGAGGTCGCAGGTGTGGCGGTCTCGGCTACTTCCGGTCAGCCGGGAACCCAGTCCAGAATCCGGATCAGAGGAGCGAACAACCTCTCGGGGACCAGCCAGCCGCTCTGGGTGGTGGACGGAGTGCCTATGCAGAGTGACTCCCCTAGTCTCAGCTCCGAGCAACTTGCCACCGGAGGCTTCGACGACATATTCGTGAACGGCATCGGCAACATCAACCCCAACGACATCGAGAGCATCACCATCCTGAAGGACGCGGCCGCGGCGGCGATCTACGGATCAAGAGCCGCTAACGGTGTCATCGTCGTGACCACTAAGAAGGGCGAGGCCGGGAAGATGAGGATCAACTACAACAACACTTTCACGATGTCAATCAAGCCGCAGAGGACACTGAACCTGATGAACTCCGCCGAGAAACTGGCCTGGGAGGATGAACTTTGGAATGAGTTCTCCGCTGACAAGTACGAGGAATCGCTGACCGACAACACGATAGTCTATCCGGTGGTCGGAATAGTCGGACAGATCAGAGCTGGACTCGGGGATTTCGCCAAGTACAAGGGTGATGTCAACGCCCAGAACGAGTACATAGCGTCTCTGAGGAACAACGACACCGACTGGTACGGTCTTTTGTTCAGGAACGCATTCTCGCAGGGCCACCATCTTTCCCTAAGCGGAGGTTCGGAGAAGAACACCTACTACGTTGCACTCGGTGTCAATGACGAGGATGGAATGCTGATCCACAACAGTTACAGAAGGTACAACGTCAACTCCAAGATGACTCTCAAGCCTGTGGACTGGATCCGCATCGACATCGGAATGGAAGCGGCGAGGCAGGAATCCAGGATGCCATATTCAAGCGTCGATCCTTTCTACTACGCCTACTTCTCCAATCCGTACGAGAAGGCGTACAACGAGGACGGTTCCTACGCCGCAGACAACACATGGTTCACACTCGGCTACAACAACGGCCGTGGGGTCGAGCAGGTGATGCCGAAAAACGGGTTCAGCCTCCTCCGTGAGCTGGACTCCAACTACAGTTCCACAAAGAACACAAACGGAACTTTCAGGGCACAGGTCGATTTCAAGATCGCAGAGCCGCTGCATTTCGTCGGGCTGGCGTCATATTCATTCGCGAACAACTCCACCGACAAGATCGTGGACAAGGACACCTACACGGCCTTCCGTGACAGGCTTGGAAGTGATGACCGTTCGCAGACCAACCTCTACGGAAGCATATCCCAGAACAGGACCAACAGGAACAGCTATGTCACGCGCGGTCACTTCGCCTTCAACAAGACCTTCGGGGAGCTTCACACAGTCAATGTGCTGGCCGGAGCGGAGTTGAGAGGCTCGGACGCCAATACAATATTCACGAAGCGCTACAACTACGACCCCAAGACCGGAACCACCTCGCTGCCAAGCATCAGCGGTCCACAGGACGAATGGTTGAGGGAAGTCGAGAAACTGAACGGGGAATATTTCAGCAAGACCCGCTACGCTTCGTTCTACGCCTCGGCCGACTACTACCTCGGCAAGACGATCGTGCTAAACGCGTCGTTCAGGACCGACGGGAGCTCCAACTTCGGAAGCAACCGGCAGTTCAACCCGACCTGGAGCGCGGGAGCGGCGTGGCATCTGGGCGAGGAGAACTGGATGACGAATATTCCGGCGGTGTCCCACGCCACACTGCGCGCCGCCTACGGTTTCACGGGCGACGTGAACACAAGCACATCGCATCTTCTTGTGATGCAGTACCTCCAGCAGCAGTACCGCTACTTCGGAGACGAGACCTTCAACCTCGGCACCATCCCGTCGGCCCCGAACCCGGATCTCGGCTGGGAGAAGACACGTGACGCTAAAGTGGGGCTGGACTTCGGCCTCTGGAAAGACAGGCTGACGGTGAACACTGAATATTACTATCGCCTCAGCACGGATGTGGTCACGTCCTCCCCTGTCCAGAGCACGACCGGATTCACCTACGTCTATTTCAACGCCGCCGACATAATGAACAACGGCGTGGAGGTCACGGTGAACGGCAAACTTCTTCAGAAGAAGGACTGGGCCGTCAGTGCCGCAGTCAACTTCGCCTACAACTACAACAAGGTTCTGAAATACAACCCCGTCTCCACAAGCGGAATCACATCCAAGGACCGCTACGTGGAAGGTTATCCTACCGGGGCGATCTTCAGCGGGAAATATTCAGGGATAGCTTCCGACACCGGTCTCTACCAGTTCAAGCTGCGTCCGGACGCGCAGATAGCGACAGCCACCGACCTCAACAAGCCGGACAACTACCGCTACTACCTCGGCACGACAATCGCCCCTTACACCGGAGGATTCAACCTATCCGCCTCGTGGAAGCAATTGAAGCTGAGCGTCAGCGGAATGTTCTCGCTCGGCTCGAAGACCTACGAGAAGATGCGCTACCCTGCCAGCTACAGCAACACTTCCCACAGCGGAGTCAGCACCGAGACCGTCCAGTCTCAGTTCAGCGACCTTTACGGCAACCACCTCAACGTGGAGAAGGACAGGACGAACAGATGGACCGTTGGCCACACGACCGGAGTGAAATACCCGCGCATCTACGACTACTACGACGCCAAGTACAACTTCTCATCCTACAACCCGATGGATGCCAGCATCGTTGATGCGATTTATCTGAAGAACAACTCCTACGTCCGCATCAAGTCGATAATCCTTACCTACTCGCTGCCTTCCGCGGCCGTGAAAAAGTTGAGGATGAGAGGCTTGAGTTTCAATGTTTCGATGAACAACTTCTTCACGTTCACCGGGTACGACGGAATGGACCCGGAGATTCCGGGAGCGACCTATCCGACCACAAGAAGCGTGTCCGGAGGCATCAATGTCGAATTCTAAATGATTTGAAATGAGTAATATGGAAATATTCAAGAGTATGTTCAAGTCTGCCGCCGCTCTCGCGCTTGCGATGAGTGCCGCCGGCTGCAAAGGCTATCTCAGCGTCCAGCCGCAGGGAGAGGTCATCCCGGAGACAGACGAAGAGTTCACCGCCATCATCCACAACCACCTGCGCGACATCGAAGGCGGCGGTGATGAATATGTCATCGGGAATATGGACGCCATCAAGCATCTTGAGGGGTGCGCCGACAATCTTGACGCGAATCTCCGCACGAGCGCCAATCTGACATTCTTCGCCGGAGAGGAGATTGACAGCCGGCAAAGAGTCTATGAGGAAAGCTGGGAGGTTGTACGTGACTGCAACATAGTGATAGAGAACATGAAAGACCGGACCTCCGACATTGCGCGCGGTGCCCTTTCGGCGGCATATTCAATGAAAGGAATCGTCTATTACAACCTGCTGCGGGAGTTCTGTCAGCCGTGGTCGGACTCCAAGGCCGGAGAACTGCCGGGAATACCGATCGTGGACAGGTTCAACATCAACGACAAACCCGCGCGCGGCACGATCCGCCAGACCTACGACTACACGAAAGCCCAGTTCGAAGCCGCGCTCGCGTTGAACCCAACTGACCCCAAGTACATATTTACGGAATGGATCATCAAGGCCTACGAGGCGAAGCTTGAGTTCTGGTGCCAGAACTGGGACAGCGTCATCTCGCTCTGCGAGGACATCATCACCCACAGCGGAATATCACTGACCCCGATTTCTGAATATGCCGACATGATCAACGCACAGTATGACGCGAAGGGAGAGGTGCTTGTCCGCTCGCACATCAACAACTCCAGCGAACTGGACTGGTACTTCAGCTACACGAAAAGCTATCTGGCCTCCAGACCCGCAAGCGCCGGACTCATCAGATTGTTCGGCGATAAGCCCGAGGGTGATGTTCGCTATGCGGCCAGTTTCAACAGCAAAAGGATGAATGTCAAGACTCCGGAATGCAAGGTGCGCCTATCCGAGATCGTGCTGATGCTCTCGGAGGCATATTACCACAAAGGTGACAACGCCTCCGCCATCAAATGGCTGAACGAGCTGCGCAGGAACAGAATCAAGAACGTCTCCGACCTGACAATGGCCACACTTCCGGAAGTACGGGACGGGGAAAGAATCATCGTGGATTGCCAAGGCAAGGCCATCACTCCCCTGCTTCAGGCCATTTTCGATGAAAGGCGCAAGGAACTCTACATGGAAGGAGACCGATGGTATGAACTCAAGCGCAATGGCTGTCCGGAATGGTGGGTGATCAGCAACGGCTTGAAATACACCACGAAAGAGTACCTCTACACCTCTCCGATCTCGAAATCAGACGTGGATCTGAACCCAAGTTTGGAGCAGAATCCTGGGTATGTTTATTAGTCAAACTTACATTTTTTAAGCAAAATGAGAACAAAAAGGAATATAATTGCTATATTAGTCGCCGTTTTTGTCGGCACAACCCTTTGTGGATGCTCCTACAACGAACTTCCGCCAAAGACTTCCGATGCTTCAAAAAGCTATATCAAACCGAAAGGAGAGATTCCTACAGCGGCGGAGAGAGAGGAAGTGAAGGCTATCAAAGCAGAGTATGAGGCAGCCATCAAGGCGGGCGGCGACAAGTGAAATAAACATTTGAAAGCAAATCAGCTCAAAATGCGACAAAAGCAGTAGTGTATTATAGTATTTTCATTAATTATTTGCTGTATGTTTAGAAGATTTCTGACATTTGTAGCGGCGGCCGCAACGGCCGTGACGATCTCATCCTGCGAGAAGGATGACAAACCGACGGTTGAGTTCGAGAAGAGTCTCTACACTGTCTACGCCAAGCGAAGCGTGGATGTCAATGTTGTCATCAGCGAACCTGCGACAGAGAATGTCACCGTGCAGATCACAACAGCCGGAGCGACGGCGGGAACCGATTTCGAGATTACCGGCAATCCAGTGACAATCAAGGCCGGAGAGACCACCGGAACGTTCAGCGTGAAGAACCTGAACCTTACCGATGCCAGTCCGCTCAACCTTGGCATCGAGTGTCCGTCCGGCTACAGCCTCGGGACCAAATTCGTGACGATTGTGACTCCCGATCCTGAGGAGACGCTTGTATATTCATTCCAGTCAGCCAAGGCTGATGTCCTCGGTTCCTACGTCGCCAACATCAATGTGACCGGGGTCACTTCCGGAGACAAACTCTCTCTTGGCGACGACGTGATCATTCCCCTTAAGATTACCGGTGACGCCTCCCAATACGTTGTCTTTGATTCCGAGACAAAAGCCGTTGACAAAACTCCTGGCCCTCACGCCGTCCTCAAAGCCGGCAAGTCCACGGCCACATTCAAGTTCTCACTCAAAGATGGCTTCAAGGACGGAGACAAGATCGGCATGACCGTTGACACAGACGAGGCCGTAAGGTTCATCCCTGGCGACAACGAGAGCGCGGAGTACACGCTCTATTCCGTAAAAGTCCCGGATGCGATCCTGGGCACATGGACATTCAGCAAAGTGTTCGCCAAGGATGAGGTGGACTATTTCTTCGAAGAAATGGAAGATGCTCCGGAACTTCTTCCTCTGAAGAACGAAGGATTCACCCTGACCTTTTCCAAGGATGATTCGGGTGTGGTGACCGTAACGCCCAACGACAAAGGCGATTTCGCAAACTATTTCAGAGAGGCGACAGTTACCCCGACCGAGCCAAAGAACCTGATAGCGAAAGGTACAATAATCGGAAAGAACACAGCCACAGAAAGCAATATGTTCATGGAGGCTGATGAGGATGACAGTTATGGTACACATACAAACATGTACTACAAACTCTCTGCGGCCAACCGGGCGTTCAGCAAGGACAAAGAAGTTATCGGTGAGTCCGTCATCGTGTTCACAATACTCGACGGCAAGCTTGTCACTGAGTTCCGCGACTACGACAAACCACCATTCGGAGAGAACTGGTGGGATGACAGCGCTTTCAGCTCTGAAATGTTCGGCTTCGCATCCCTCTTCGTAAAGCAGTAACCGCGCGTTCACCGAAGCATGTCACAATGCCACTCATACGAAGAAAAAAACTCTTCGTAATTGAAGCAGCCAAAACAAATTCCACTTCAGAATTTTGGTCTACCGTGCAAAATTCTGAAGTGGAATTTGTTTTGGCACGTCCCATATTTTACGATCACCTCTGCCCGAAGGGCGCAAAGGACGCCCAAAGGACGCCGATGAAGATTCAAGATAGAAGTGCAACACCGGCGGTCTAGACCGCCGGTGTTGGT
>ERZ808240.3320-NODE-3320-length-15915-cov-5.539155_pt1 | contig 15915 bp, 9 predicted proteins | sample MGYA00521084_ERZ808240 | MGnify/ENA primary metagenome ERZ808240 (study PRJEB31516, sample SAMN03275571) | gut metagenome | biome: mammalia-associated habitat; material: feces | host: Papio cynocephalus | place: Kenya | collected 2012-08-06 ... | reverse complement strand
CCTTTTTTCATTTTGTTCTTGATCAGCAAAATCCAAAGTTTGTCATAACGGACCGACATGAGGTTCCTCCTGTTGAAAATAAAATCTCCAAAAGCGCTTATAACTTTACAGAATATATTCTACCATAATGCTTCCAAAATTACAACAGAATCCGAACAAATTCTGTAAAAACAGCAGTTGTGGTGTCGATTTTAACCGTCACCTGAAAAAGCCTTCCGAATCGTCCGCCTGTGGAGGGACGACTGAGGAGGTTTGTATGTGTACGGAGCGCTCTTACAAGCTGTCCGGGCTTGCTATGTTGATAATCCGCAGGCCCATGCGGCGGGCATGGGCCACGGTATAGGCCGTGCCGCCGGTTGGTTTCGTCAGGTAGCAAATGCAAACACTGCTGTTATCCACAAGGTGCTGATTGCGTTTTTATACGCAGTTTAAGAAAAACATGTGGGAAATACCACTCGGGCGCATTGCTTTGACAATGGTTTTAGGAGCTTCGTTGTACAGGAAATAACTATCCTGAAGCCAGATTTCTAAAGCCAATATTTCAAGCTGGATTTCGTCGAAACGCAGGCAAAAAGCGTGAAAACGCATTGACGGTTCGTGCGAAATATGCTATATTATGTCTAGTATACACAAGGGATAGGTCTACACTTTTTTAGGAGGTGTTTTGATGGACGGTTATATGACAACAAAAGAGGCTGCTGAAAAGTGGAACGTGTCTGTCAGGCAAGTGCAAAATTACTGTAAGAAGCAAATTGTTCCCAATGTAATTAAAGTTGGCACAAATTATTTAATTCCCCAAAGCGCAGCGAAACCAATATATGGATACCACACTGTGGGTGATGTTCAAGAAATATAATTGATTGATATTTCTTGAAATAATCATATGGGCAAGGGGGTGTAATGCACTTGACAAAAAGGATTCCATGGGATGAGCAAGAAGCATTGCTCCTGTTTGATACATATGAAAAAATTGAAAAATATCCCCCAAAGAAGATCGCGATAATTAGTGCGCTTTCAATTAACTTGAGGCGTAGAGCTCAGGACAATGGCATAACTATTGACGATATTTTTCGAAATAATGCTGGCATTGGCATGCGTATTTCGGAGATCGATAAGATTCTCCATCCGGAAAAACCCGGACTGACAAAGACATCTGAGTTGTTTCGTACAACGGCAGCATTATATAGCAAGCACAGGAGATCTTTCCTGAAAAAGGTACAAGAGGTCGAAGAGTACCGCGTGAAAATTTTGGCGGGCTTAAGTAGTTTTGATATTTATGAATCCGTCGTATTATTGGATGCGTACTTAAATATTGAGAAAACCGGCGAATCCAAGGCTTATACAGCCAGACTTGTTTCGGCAAAACTGCGTTCATTGGCAACAAACAGAGGATGTGTTTTCGGTGAAGCATATCGTAGTAACGTTGGGATAATGGGAAGACTCAGAAAAATGGAAGAAGCATATCAATCTGACAGTGGTTATGCTGATGTGCCGCAAGTTTTTTCTGATGCAATAAGCCTCTATCGTTTTGATCGGAGCCAATATAAGCAGTACCTTAAAAAAGCAAATACCCTGATTGGAAAAATTGTATTGCCAGAGGATGTGGCGAAAAAAGAGAGGCAGAAACAAAAAGCCAAAGACGCCGAGCCCGTTCAAAAAACCAAATATGTAAAAACAAAAAATGATCGTAAATTGAAAGGAATATACCCCAAAGAGTTTATAGCGGTCTACAATGCTCTTGAACAGCGTTGGTATACCGATCCCGCTGGAGTTACGGTTACAACGATATATCTGGATCTGAAGAAAAAATATCCCCGGAAGACTGTTAATAAGATTTTGGGCGAGGCGAGTTGGGCAAAAGAAATACGGACAGGTAAATATGTCCATGTGCTTGGAGCGTTGTTTATGTCGGCACAAGAATCGAGTGAGAAAAAATATTTCTCATGGCTCAAAAAGAAGATACCTACATCGCAGTATTCTGTGGTTGAAAAGAACAAGAATGCAATAACTGCCCTGTTGCTTCAAAAACGAGTGCTTAGAAAGCCTTTGTTTTTGATTGATGATGCAGAGGAAATTTGTAAAAATATAAGCAAAGTACCTTCGTGCTTTTCAAATGTTAAGCTGAGATCTGCCGCCGTTCAGATGGTAACCATGTACGCTACCTATTTGGAAGAGGTCAATGCCACAGAAGCGGAGCAGAGCGAACAAGTATGTAGGCAGACATCAACCAGTGCAATTGAAGATCTTTTGTCGGATGATTTATTTGCACCTCTTTGTGCAGAATTATCACGGCAAAATATAAGAACGGTTGAAGAACTGAAAAAGCTTGACCTGTGGAAATTTATGAACCGCTTCAATGTCAACAGCATTGGAATGCGGCAAACCGTGCTGGCTAGAGTTCAGGGTTTGATCGGTTTTGACCCGGAGCTACATACCGAAAAAGGCGTTCTGCTCCATGTGGACTCCGAGGATTTCCCAGGTACAACTCCTGCGGAGGCGTTCTTACGTTTTTGCGAGAATATGTCCATAGCATTTCCTTTGGCCTTTCGGTCGCTAATCGGCGTTCGCACTCCAGGCCGACAGGAATTAGCTATTTGCGGGAATGGCGATTGTAAAACTCACTTGAAAATGTGCAACTTAAATGGTTATGTTAAGACTGATTTGAATTCCAATTCCGTCATAGAGTTTACCCTATGGATATGCAATAAGTGCGGCAAGAAGTGCGAAGTGGTATCTTTAGAGGAACTTTCTCATGAATCCGATGTCCCTGTTATTGCGCAGATGTCTGAGTCTGTAACCGTAGATGAGATGCCGGTTGAAAGCACTTTTAATAATCAGACACCAACCGCTATATTCCCTGAATCAGCATCCAAAGAACATTTACTCATCCTGAAGGCAAAGGAAATCGTGTTGAAGGCTGATATGGAAGGTATGAGCTATGATGAGCTGAGGGATTCTCTGCAGATCACCATGACTCTTACCAAGCAAATCGTCGCTGGAGCCGAGAGCATTGTGGATGTGAAGGGGCGGTTAATACATGAGGATGCCTTTATCGACTGGGAGGACGGAGCGGGCACTTTGGAAGCTATTCTTGACAGACTCATGCAAAGGAACAACGGCTATGTTTCCAGCGGACAACTATTTGAATTTGCCCGTACAGAAATGAATATGTTCCTCAACGACAATGATGTCTGTGATGAACGCTCCGTGTATGACATTGCCCGGCATTTATTTGAGAAGCAGCATTACCATAACAAGCAGTACTCTTTTGCTGGCAATATGCATATTTCACGTTCCGACGAAAGAATCGGCTCTAATCTCGACCTTTTCAAAAAATATGCGGCAGATCAAGGCGGTATTTTTCGATACACTGGACTGATTGAATATCTGGAATCTGTTGGTGTCCACACCGGAAATCTGCGAATGCAAATGCGGCTGTATTCCGAGTCCATTTTCTTTAATTATGATGAGGACATTTTGATTTTCTCCGAAATAATGAATATGGACGAAGCTTGGGAAAAGGTCGTTAGTGAAGCACTTCAGGCACTCTTTGCAGATGTAGGCGATCATATCATTCTTCGCCAGATTCCTAAGGTTTGGTTTGATCGGTTGCCCACCCTCCCCGGCTCATGGCCATGGACACCGTTGTTACTCCAGAGTATTCTGCGTTTCTATAGCAAAGAGTTTAACGCCCATACCATTCCGGCATTAACTGGGCAATCCATTGAAACGCTACATACCATGCTGGTTGAGAATAACAGTCCCATTCAGAATTTTGGAGATGTTGTTATTTCTTACTTGCTCGAAAATGATGTTGAAGAGCGTACATTTAAAGCAGAAGATATGCGTGGGATATTGGTTAAAGCAGATATCCTTCGGGGAAATGAACTGATTTGGAATATGCCCAAAGCGCTCAAGGGCGATAGTCGTTTTGCTTGGGATGCTAAGGGTGAAAGTGTAACTGTAATGATTTAACGGGAGGTGCATATAGCCGTGTATGGCTATGAATGGACAGATGAATATGGCATCTTCCGCTTGACGATTGATGCAAAAATTCAAAAAGAAATTCGCCCAGTATTTCATGAAGAATTAGATTACTTCGGTATGGATCAATATTGGGATTATCCAAAGGATACAGAGGCTCCGCTTTTATGGGCAGAGGGTATCCGTCGGTATGTCATGAATGGTGTCCCAGTTGCGGATGCACAAGGCGGGGCTTTCTATACCAAACCGACAATCAAACGGTTAACAGATGTGCGATTGAGGCTCCAGCCTATTGATGTAAATCGTCTGTATAAAGTTAATCAAAGGCTCGTGGTTAACCTTGAACAAAAGGCAATTCATTTTATTCAAGAAAAGTACGAGAAGTACTCCAAACTTGGGTTTTCTTTTATTTGTGCGTTTTCTGGAGGCAAAGACTCACTGGCCTTATTGGATTTGGTGTCCAAGGCACTTGCGCCAGGTGATTTCTATGCTGTGTTCAGCAATACTGGCATGGAATTATCAGATACACTTAATGCTGTAAAAGAAGCAAAATGCCGATGGCCGCAAGTCCGGTTCGAGGAGGCAAAGAGCCATCTGGATCCTACAGAGAGCTGGGATGAGTTTGGGCCTCCTGGGCGACGGATGCGTTGGTGCTGTGTTGTCCACAAGTCGGTACCGACAATCCTAAAACTCCGTGAAATTACCGGTAATTACAATGCAAAAGCAGTTGTCTTTGATGGAGTTAGAGCGGAAGAAAGCGCCAGACGAGCGAAATACGGCGAGGAAAGTATTGGAGCAAAAAATATCAGTCAGATCAATGAAAGCCCAATCCACAAGTGGAACACTGCTGAACTGTATTGTTATCTTTTGCATGAAGGGATACTACTGAATCGTGCCTATCGCTTGGGATTGTTCCGTGTCGGATGTATGGTGTGCCCGCTTTCCTCTGACTGGTGGGACGGTATTGCGAATGATTATTATAAAGATGAGATGCACCCTTTGCTCGAAAAAGTTGAGCAATATGCAAAAAGAACGAAAGTAGAATCTGAAGTTACCAAGTATATCGAGGGCGGCGGATGGAAAGCGCGCATGGGTGGTCGCGGCCTACCTAATGGCGGTAATCGTGTCAGTGAACAGATACAGAATAACACCATATCATTTCGCATTAGTAATCCGCATCAAGAATGGAAGGCTGTTGCGCCCATTCTTGGCACGACAACCGAGCAAGACGGCGATTCTGGCCTTCAGAAAATTGCTGGTATCAATTACGAGTACAAGGTAGTTCCTGAAAACGATGCCGTTATTGTTTCTTATCGGCCATTCTCAAAGATGGATCGCTTTGTAATTAGTCATCTTCGAGGCGTAGCACAAAAAGTCGCCTATTGCAAAGGGTGCAAAGCCTGCACTGTACAATGCCCAGTAGGCGCATTTACTATCCAGCCGAACGGGAAAATACTGATCAGAGAATCACTGTGCATCCATTGTTCCAACTGTCTGACATTTACTGAAAAAAGTTGCATGTTAGCTAAATCGTTAAGCATTACCGGAGGAGGAAGTTCTATGAATATGAAAGGAATGAATCCCTATCAGCATTTTGGATTGAGGCAACCATGGCTCGATCATTTTATAAGCGATGGTATTGATTGCTTTACAAAAGGAATTTTAGGTGATCGCCAGTATGCTGGCCTAAAGGTGTGGCTCAAAGAGGGAGGGCTAGTCGCTTCCAATAAGGACAAAACGCTTTCTGAGACCCCACTTATGCAGAAAATGAGGTCTATTATTACTCGCGAAAAAGAACTTTTTTTTACAGCATACAACCCGCTGACATGGGCGGTGATCTGGGCAAATCTTGCTTATAACTCTGTCATCACAAAGTGGTACTGCTTGAATGCAGAACCAGGAGCTACCTACGAAAAAGGCGATCTCGTTGTAATGATAGGCGAGAACTACTCTAAATCGAACCGAGAAAACGCGATTACAGCTCTCGCTGAAACGCTGCGTTTGTCTCCTATTGGTTCTGCGCTAAAGCAGGGTATCCCAATTGAACTGACTAGGAACACCTACTCATATCTCCGTGAGGGCTGGGATTATCCCCATGCGGTTGCACTGCTGTACTCGTTGTATCTCTACGCAGAGAAAGCCGGTCGTCGCACATTTACCTTCACCGAGCTAGCCAATGCCCATAACAATCCGGACTCAAAGGGAATGTCTCCCCACGATGTCTATGGTATTGATCTAAAAGCATTCCGGGAGCAGGTACAAGGTCTTGCTCTCAATTATCCTCAGTATATTCGAGTTTCTTTTGTTGCCAATCTGGATAACATCATGCTTGAAGACTATTCGAGCAATGATATTCTTGATCTGGCAAAGGACGATTAACAGGAGGACGGGACTATGGCAGTTAAATATAGCAACTATATTGAAATAAGTCCAACCTTTGAATCTGTTGTCGATATCGATGCGGACAGCAGGAATGTAAATCTGTGGCGGGAATACATTGTCGGCGATGATATGGAAAAACTAATGGAGGCACTCTGTCAGTCGCTGAACAACGAAGGCCCTGATCTTCGCCGCTCCTTCTGGATTGAAGGCACTTACGGTACCGGTAAGAGCTATGCCGCTATCATGATCAAACATTTGATGGAAGAAAAGCCCGAGGTTGTTGATGCGTTCTTGTCTAAAAACAGCCGCCTGGCCCCCTTCCGCAACCGGTTTATGAAGTGCCGTAATAAAGGCGGCGACTACCTTGTTATCTGGAAGACTGGCTGCACCGGCATCCGTGATGGCAATGCCATGCTGATGGAGGCTGAAAAAACCGTCCGCGACGCGCTGGCAGAGAAATTTGGCGACAAAGCTGACTATGGTGAGTCTTCCTTAGCGGACGCTGTTCGCCAACAGATTCACAGCCCGGTCCATAACTGGGAGTATATTCTTGAAAACACTGTCTTGGGCGATGACTATGGCAGCGTGGAGGAATTACAGGATGCGATTGACGCTGGCGATCTGACTGCACTCAAGCGAACCGCTGCCGCTATTCGTCAATATAACTGGGGCCTGGTGGACAGCCTTGATACCTTCAAAAAGTGGATTTCTACAGTTATCGAAAATAACAATTTATCTAAGTCTGGTATTTTCTTTATCTGGGATGAGTTTACTGAGTATGTTGCGAATAGTGATGACCAAACTATCCTTCAGCAGCTCTCCGAATTTGCCAAAGTGAAGCCGTTCTTCATGCTGTTCGTTGTACATCGTACCAGCGAAATGGTCGAGCGAATCACTCCAGAACGCTACCAGCTGATTACGCATCGTTTCCATCAGGTCGAGTTCCACATCAGTACCGATGCAGCATTCGATCTGATTGCCGGATCTATCAATATCCGCAATGGCATGTCCGAGCATTGGCAGGAGGCACGTAAACCCGTTATTAAGAATATCCAAAAGTATCTGCCGGATATGTCCGGCCTGGATGATAAAATTAGCGAACAGATTACTCATCTCTGCCCTATGCACCCGATGACAATTAAGTTGCTTTCCCGTGTCGCCGAAAACTACGCCGCATCACAGCGCACGATGTTCCGATTCATGAAGGATCAGTCCACTTCGGATCAGGGTTTTGTTGGATACATCAACAAATACGGCCCTGATGATCAGGCCTGCTGGCTCACCCCAGAATGGCTGTGGGACTACTTCTTTACTCGTGAAAGCGATTTTTCTGATAAGGATACAAAAGCCGCTGAGTACATCCGCCACTATGAAGAAAGCAAGCATTTGGTAGAAAGCGATGCCAATGCTTTCCGTGTTTTTAAGACCGTCATGCTTTTATTGGCTCTAATGTCCTCCACAAAGGGCATTTATAGCGGTAAGCGCTCCAAGGATGGTATTGCGGCAACCGAAGATTGCCTTGACACTTGCCTTGCTGGGGTAATGAGCAAAGAGAGCATTCATGATCTGCTTGAAACCATGCAGGACAGCAAGATCATTGTGTTGGATCAGGATAACTATAATAATGTTCGTCTTCAACTCCCCTTCAAGGGAACGGGTAGCGATGATTTCTCCGAAAAACTAGCGGCAAATGACAAAAAATACAGCCGTTATATGATGTTCTCAAAGGACGGAGTTTTTGCGCAGGCCTTTGAAAAGCAGGCCGCAGATGAGAACGATGCCACGAACAAACGTATGAAAATTGCTGTTTGCTGCGCCGAAACCAATTCAATCAAGGCCCGGTTGGGAGAAATCCAGAAGGAGCTGGAAAAATCCCCATACAAGCTTGGTCTTTTGCTGGTTACTGTCCAGAGCGATGCCCAGGCAGTATCCATTCAATCCTATTTGCAGGGCCTGGCTGCTGAAGTAAATGAGCCTCGACTTACGATTGCGCTGGTAAAGGAACCTCTTACAGACGACAAACGTAAGAAATGGCTCACAGCAATTACGAAGCAAGAGCTGGCAAGTGCCTCTGGCCAGACCGGCGCTGTGAACCAGTACAAGATTGAGGCATCCACAATCGTATTTTCTTGGGTTAGTAGCGCGGTCAGCGGAAGCAAAATCATTGGCTATCATGGCAACCATGTCTACAACAATCAGTATGGAATGGCTCAACTCCGGAAAACTATTCGCACCCAGGTGCTGGATACCATTTTCAAATATGCTCCCGAAAACATTGTTGTCACAAATACTGCATATAAATCATGCAATGATAGTGCCTCTACCGCTGGCATTCAGCGTACAAGTACAAATAGTCAGCTTAAGAATGTTCTCAATGCGCTTCAAAATGTGGGTATCCTGAATCTGACCACAATTGAAGAAATGGCCGGGGTATCTGGCAGCAAAGCTGCTGAAAGCATTGCTGCACTGGCAACATTGATTCGTGCCGAAATGGAGTCTGGCCATAAAGTAAATATCGGCGATCTTTGGGCGAAGCTCCAGAACGCTCCTTACGGTTATTATGACACAATTGCCTGCGGTGTGCTCCTTGGTTATGTGTTCTCTTGCTATAAGAATAGTAAGTATACTTGGACTGATAGCGCCCAGTCTCCCCATGTCCTTGCCGAAGCAACCATTAGTAAGATGGTTTCCACTATGTGTAAGGGCAAGATGACCACCGACTATTTATCCGCAGGCTCGATTACATGGCAGCATTTCAGTGAATATCTTGAGAAAATTTTCAATCTTTCCGTTGCCCAATTAGCTGAACAAACTACAGGTTACCACAATACAAGAGAGGCCGTCACAAAAGCTGGCGCGCCATTCTGGGTACTAAAGTATCTCCCAGAGGACGCTTGGCCCAATGACAATCTGAAAACAACCGCTGAGAAGGTAATCGACAATATTCAGATTTTCATTGTTCAAGAAGGCGATGTTGAGGGAGCGATGAGCAATGTGCTGCAATTGCTTCAAGGAAGAGGTAAGGTGCGTGTTAATCTTGCCAGGGCATTTCAGGACAAAAACACGATGGCAGCTGCATTCCGCACATTCCTATTTGGCGCATCTCCTGAATTGAAGTCAATTGCAACTAAGTTGGCAATTCAGCCTGAGGAACTGAGCGACAAAATTCATTCCGTTATGCAAGGCGCTATTTATACATGGACGGAGGAACAGGTCGCCGACAAACTTGGCAATGTCGCCAGTGAATATCAGTATTTAGAGGCCATTAGCAATGTTCAGGGTACCATTTACCATAGCATTGAGGCCGCACAAAAGGACTTGGCGAATCTTTTTAGATTCCTGCGCATTCCTCTGGCCGCAATCGAACAATTAAATAAACCATGGTATCCCGCACTGCGAGTTCTATATAAAATCGCAAAGAACGGTGCAGGCCACATGACCCGGGAGGAGCGTCAAGCGGATATTGCGATTCTTGAACAGTTTGGCATTTTTGCTAAGGATTGTCTTACTGATGGGAAGCCAATTCTAAGCGATATTCTTGCCGCAAAGCAAATAGATTGTACGCAGGATGAGCTTTCCACTGTGTATACGGGCCTGAAAGATTTGTCCTGTGATACATCTCTGACTGTTTTTGAAAGAGAACTTCAAGCGCAGATTGGCCGTATCAGCTTTGCAAGGAATAAGGTCATCCTTCAGGAAACTTGGCGTTCAATTTCTGGTATTGATACAGTCCATGAGTGGTGTACGAAACATGAAACGCCGCTTATGTGGGTCATTGAGAAGGATTTACAAAAAGCGTTTAGCACTTTGCTTGATGTGCAGAAGAAAAATCATACCGTTGATATCGCTGTGGTATCAGCAATTAACGCACTTCGGAATATGGACAATTCTATCTTGACAGATAGTAAAAAAATCGAAGACGCATTTCTCAAAACTGTCGGCACTGAGTATATGGACATCTGGAATTCAGAGCGCACATCAATCCTTGCAAAAGCGAAAATTCAGTTTGGTAATGATATGAGTACATGGTCTATTGCCGATCTGAGTTCTCTTCAACACATATTAAAAAAAGCCCAACAGGAAAAGGCAAAGAAAGAAAAACTAGCAGGCACCAAGGCTAAGGTTCGTAATATGAAGGATACTGTGTTGCGTGACCGCGTTGCAGCGTTCCTCGATGAGCATCCTGAATTTTGTGATGTTTTTGCAGACTGATCAAAGGAGGCGAACTCTATGACAATAGAAGCTGTTGCAGCCGAACTGCAAAAAGAAAAACAGAATGCAGTAGCATCCCGCTTCCCTTGCCGAGCGATTATGGTCAAAAATGTCGCCCAGTATTGTGAACTGCTCTCTGAACTTAAGAAAATCAGCGACATTCGTATCGTGCAAACATCTGAGCTGTTTTCGAATGTAGATGTAATGCCCAAATACGAAAATCTAAAAGCAGCAAAATATCAGAATGAGTGGCAGATTTTAACAGGAGTCAGTGAGTACTTGCGTTTGTTCTCCAAGAAGGAGGCGGTTGATCATAGATTTAAATGCTTGTGGAGTTACCAAGCGCCAGCGAGTAGTACCGGCAGAATTATTATTCCGCTGTGGGGCTGTGAAGCACAATGGTTTGACAGTGCGCTTAACTTGATGGGCGATTTGCGACAACAGGATTTCTATTTTGACTGTACATCTCCAACTGCCGAAGAACAAAAGTTAAACATGTTGGTCCTGTCTGGTGTGTTTGATAAATATGTCGGTAAACTGGATGCCATTCACGGTGATCTAAGAATCGGTCTCCAGGACTGGTTTGACTATTGGACTGACCCGTCACCGGAGGGACAAGAATTTGTCCTATTGACTAAGCGCTGTAACAGTGTAGAAACTACCAATGGTTCTGTTTCCATTCACGTAGTAAAGGATACCCTTGCGTTTATTCAGGAACACATGAAAGGGGCAAATGTGCTAACCAATACAAACTGCACTCAAGAGATGCAAAATGCGTTGTTCGATTATGCTTTGAAAGGGCAAAGTCTTGATGATGCGCTGCTAAGCATATTAAATGTGGCAACCTTTTGTGGCGTGGATATTATGGGAAGATGGAAAAATATGTCCATGAGCCACAGAAAATTTGTTGCACTCTGGATCAGTATGCACCCAGATAGCAGCTATACAAGTCATTGCTTTGAACAGGAATCTGATATAGGAAAGATCCCTGAAAGAATTATGCTTGAGATATTCAGCGTTTATGTGAACAAGCCTGAATGGGTTGACGAATACCGTCAGCTTATGTCTATAATGGCAATACTCCCTGATGAGCGATTTTTTGATGAGCTGGATAAGATTCCTGCTTATGAAACACGCCTGGATTTTATGACAGGTATAAGCAGGAAAGAGCGTATTTATCTACTCCGAATGGTTGGAAAATGGATGTGCGTAGATTATGCGCAGGTAGCAGCCAGTAAGAAGCTGATGGCAATCTATCCGGAGCTTTTCCATTATCTCAGTAATACCGTTCATCAGGAGGATATTGATTTTACAGGATACATTTCTCGATATAAGGCATACAAACTTGAAAACACACTTCCTATTGATGAAGACACCTATTTGGGCGGTTTCCAGACAGACACATATGATAATCGTTATTCTGTATTAGCTGATTATGTGGACGACAACACTGTGGTTCTGTGGGTCGATGCTATGGGGGCAGAATGGTTGCCTTTGCTGAGTTGGACGATTTCACAGAACTGTGATGCAACAGTGCAAAGTACTTCCATCGTGCAAGCAAATCTTCCGACAGAAACATGTTACAATGATCTGTGGAAGGAAATGGATGTTCCCTTCGAAAAATTGGATAAGTTGGATAAACTGGCGCACAAGGGCGTCATTGACGAGCCGGATTATTATGCCTGTGTAGAGGAACAGTTAGCTTTCATTGCGGGCATTCACACAAAAGTGACTGAACTAATGAAGCAATATCATCGCGTCGTAGTCACGGGAGACCATGGCACCAGCCGTCTGGCGGCTAGGTTCTTCCATACGAAGGACGGCATGATTGCCCCACAGAATGCAACGGTATGTAGCCATGGAAGGTATTGTAAATTGGCGCAAGGCACCTCGTTTGTAATGCCAAATGTTAAGACATTCAAAAGGGCAGACGGCGTTCAATACGCAGTATATACCAACTATGATCATTTTAGGCAGCCTGGTTTTGCGGCTGGCGCTGATGATGACGACCCGATCTATGGCGAGGTACATGGTGGAGCATCACCTGAAGAACTCTTAGTTCCTGTTGTTGCGATTGATAGCAACAAAGATATACCGTTGACTGCACAGTGGGAAAGGACTACCGTTAAGATTGCTAAGAAGAAGGTAAGTTTGAACCTTACATTCAATAAGCCGGTATCCAATCTCCAAATAAGAGTTGTGGAAATCGACGGTACTGCAACAGCTTCCGAGAACGGTTTGAAGTGGAACGTTCTTTTGCCCGGAATAAAGCCCGGAACATATGTCCCCCATATCTTAGCAAACAACATGATTATTTTGACAGAAGATATTACGATTAAACCCGCTCTGGGCGGAGATGGTGATTTGCCATGAGGACAAAAGCTTGCTGTGAATGCGCAAAGAAACTGAAAAAAGACGAAATTGCTCTTTCAAAAAAACTGATTGATGTTGATACAGAGGAGTTCTATTGTCTGCCATGTATGGCAGAGTATTTTGGGTGCGAAGAACAAGATCTGATTATTAAGATCAAGGAATTTAAGGAACAGGGCTGCACGCTCTTTCTATAAGGAGGCCCCAATCATGCTGGAAGACAAAATTAGAGAGGTATTCGCCGATATGGTTGTGTTAAAAGACCCACAACGGAGCGAATATTTTTCGAATCTGAGTATGCCGTCATACATGCGTGACTGGCTTGTTATGAAGTTTTCTGATGAAGATGGTACCGTTGATTACGATAGTGTACGTAGGTACATCAAACGGTATATCCCCGGCAAAGAGGATTTTGAGCAATACAAATTCCAGATGGTGAACGGAGAAATCGTACAGTTTCTGGCCCGCGTTCGTGTTAGCGTTGACATCAAAACAGGGAAAACAAAGTTTGAGTTGCCTGATTTTGGTGGCTCCAGAGGTGGGGCGGCCGGTGTTGTTGCTTATGAGGTGGTCGAAGAATGGCAAGCCACTTTGTTGCATGAAAGTGAGAATTGGGGCATCATTTCATTAATGTGGACAATGGAAGGCACTGTGTCCAATCCCAAAGGCGTAATCACAATGGTCGACTATAAACCTTTTTGCCCTTACACGGTGGATCTTGACTTCTATCGGGAGGCCAGGAAAGAATTTAATATTCACGAATGGATCGATGTTGTGTTGACCGCTGTTGACTACAATCCAAAGGGATATGTTGACGAAAATGGTAGTATAAGTGAGAGAAAGAAACTATGTTTCCTACGAAGATTGCTACCATTTGTAGAAAAGCGCGTGAACCTGATTGAGCTTGCTCCTAAAGGTACAGGGAAAAGCTATGTCTTTGAGAAAATCAGCAAGAGAGGCTGGCTGATAAGCGGTGGTACTGTATCTCGAGCATCACTCATTTATGACAACTCTAAAAAGATTGGTGGTTTGCTGACCAGATTTGACTATGTCGGTTTTGACGAGGTTCAGTCGATCACTTTTGAACAACCAGGTCAGATTCAGCAGGCGCTTAAACACTATATGGAATTCGGTGAAATTAAGGGGTTTGATGCGGCACTTACCGCCGAAGCTGGTGTGATTGTGCTGGGAAATATCAATGCCGAACGGTTTGATATTAACAAAAACATGGTTGAACATATTAGCGAAGTGTTTGGAGAATCTGCCACACTTGACCGTTTCCACGGCTTCATTCCGGGCTGGGAAATCCCTCGAATGACTACAGGGTTGATTGCAAAAGGCTGGGCAATCAATACTGAGTATTTTGCGGAAGTTCTTCATGAACTGCGAAGCGATCTAAGCTATGCCGCAATTGTTGAGGAAATGATTTCCTACAAGCCCAATGCCGATAAACGTGACCTCACGGCTATCAAACGTCTATGCACCGCCTTTATGAAGCTGCTATTCCCCCACGTTCAGTCGCGCGATGATATTTCTCAAGAAGATTTTGAGAACTATTGCTTGAAGCCTGCAATGGAAATGCGGAGTGTCATAAAGAAGCAGCTGTGCATCATTGATCCTCGCGAATTTGATGTTCCCGGAAAGCGCACGATTCCGGAAATCGTTTATAAACTTTGAGGGAGAGAAACAGAATGAAGCAAATGATTTATGCGGATAATGCGGCAACTACCAAATTGGATTCTGACGCATTTAGGGCTATGCTCCCTTGGTTGCAAGAGGAATATGGGAACGCCTCTCAGCCGTATTCATTTGCAAGGAAACCTCATGAAGCACTAGCTGAAGCGAGAGAGACGATTGCTTCCTGTATTGGTGCAGAGCCAGAGGAGATATTCTTCACCTCTGGCGGTACCGAAAGTGACAACTGGGCGATTAAAGGATTGACATATGACCGTCTTGTGGATTCGGTAATTACAAGCCAAATCGAGCATCATGCCGTACTTAATGCGTGTGCTGCCGTTTCACGCAGGGGAATCTATGTTCACCATCTATCTGTAGAACATGATGGAACTGTGTTACCGGAAACTCTGGCCTTGGGTATGACTGAAAAAAAGAGCCTTGTTTCCATCATGATGGTTAACAATGAGATCGGTACGATTGAACCGATCCAAGAGCTTGCCGCTGTTGCACATAGCAGGGATGCGCTGTTTCATACGGACGCTGTTCAGGCAGTTGGCCATATTCCTATTGATGTAAAAGGGCTTGGTGTCGATATGCTTTCTGCATCAGCACACAAATTTAATGGTCCAAAAGGCATCGGCTTCTTGTATGTTCGAAAAGGGACCAAAATCTACCCTTATTCTGATGGCGGAGCACAAGAATTCGGTATGCGGGCTGGCACAGAGAACATTGCCGCTATTGTCGGAATGGCCGTAGCGTTGAAAAAAAACTGTGATGAAATGGCTGAGATAACGGAAAATCTGCGAGGAATTGAAGCACAGTTTATTGGAACCTTAAAGAATGCGCATATCGACTTTAAACGAAACGGATCAGAGAGAAGAGTGCCTGGGAATATTAGTATTTCTATTCGTGGCGCAAGTGGTGAAATGCTTCTTCACCGTCTTGATCTGAGGGGAATTGCTATTTCAACAGGATCGGCTTGTGATTCTGTGAACACACAAGTATCACATGTTATTCAGGCAATTGGCGTTCCTGCTGAATATGCAAAAGGGACTATTCGTGTAAGTTTTGGCAGAGAAAATAAGGAGGCTGATGCTGTCATGATTGCGAAAGCCCTTATTCAGATTCTCGCAAAGAAGTAACCATTTTCATCGGCACCATCCGAAGGAATAATTCATGTTACGTGATGCGCCATCTGGGGGATAGTTTTCCCAAAACAGTTTTTCTATCTTGACTTATAGCAATTTTCAAAAATATCGCAGTTCTTTAAATTATCTAAAAAAGTGGTAT
>ERZ808240.3318-NODE-3318-length-15924-cov-20.564371_pt1 | contig 15924 bp, 10 predicted proteins | sample MGYA00521084_ERZ808240 | MGnify/ENA primary metagenome ERZ808240 (study PRJEB31516, sample SAMN03275571) | gut metagenome | biome: mammalia-associated habitat; material: feces | host: Papio cynocephalus | place: Kenya | collected 2012-08-06 ... | reverse complement strand
ACGCCGAACAAATTTTATTCATGCGGGTGTCCAACTTGCACTTGCAATTTGCGTATGAATTTCGCTGAAGCAAAGCAAATGAATATGGATGAGCTTGCATTTTTCAGGGCACACATCGTTTAGATTAAGAGGGAAGTAAACAGATGGAAAAATTATTGTATTTAGTTACAGGCTGTGCTGGATTTTTAGGAGGCAATATTTGCAGCCAGCTGTTGGAAAAAGGTCATGCGGTTCGAGGATTTGCATTGACCGGGGATCCTGCCATATCGCAGATCCCGGAAGGGGTGGAGGTGATGCAGGGTAACCTGTGCGAAGCAGAGGATGTGGAACGCTTTTTTACCGTTCCGGAGGGAACAGAAACCGTCTGTCTGCATATTGCTTCTGTGATCTCCATCACGCCGGAGCATAGCAATCTTGTGATGAATGTAAATGTTGGCGGCACAAAGCATATCATTGATGCGTGCCTGAGGCATCCGGAATGTAAAAAACTGGTGTACTGTTCCTCTACAGGTGCGATCCCAGAGGAGAAACAGGGGAAGAAGATTCGAGAGGTTCTGTATTTTGATCCGGACCAGGTTGTTGGCTGTTACAGTCGGTCCAAAGCAATTGCGACGCAGGCGGTTCTCAATGCAGTTGAACTCCGTGACTTAAATGCTTGTGTCATTCACCCTGCGGGTATTTTTGGACCCGGAGACCATGCACATGGAGAAAACACAAATCTAATTCTAAACATCGTGCGGGGTGAAATACCGATGGCAATCGATGGCGCGTTTAACATGATAGATGTCAGAGATCTGGCAGCGGGAACGATTGCTGCTGCGGAAAAAGGGAAAAAGGGTGCCTGTTACATCCTGTCCAACCAGGTCGTCACCTTCCAAAGTCTTGCACAACTGCTGCATAAGGAAACCGGCTGCCGAATGATCACCCATTATCTGAAACCAAAAACAGCATACCGTCTGGCTGCAGTAATGGAAAAACTGTCAGGCAAAAGCGGAAAGAAAAACTTGCTGACAACCTTTTCTGTGTACAATCTTGTCAAAAACAATGACTTTGACTGTACAAAGGCAAAACGGGAACTGGGATTTTCTGCCCGGCCTTATGAAGAGACGGTTCGGGATATGCTGGTATGGTTGAAGAAAACCGGTAAACTGTAAAGAATTTTTTGCTGTGGGGGTAGCTTGATTATGTACGAGGACATTTTACAAATGATGACATTGGAGCAGAAGATTCGATTCTGCAATGGTGCGGACAATTGGTCCACATTGACCATTCCCGGTGTGATCGACCGGGGGATCAGCGTTTCAGATGGTCCTCATGGTTTGCGCAAAGAGGTATTCAAAGGCGGAAAGAAAGACCACACCGTTCCGGCCACGGCCTTTGCTGCCAACTCCCTGCTTGCCTGTAGCTGGGATCGGGAGCTTGCGTACAAGGTGGCAGAGGCCATGGGTAAAGAAACCTTGGCAGCCGGGGTGCAGATCCTGCTGGGCTGCGGTGTGAATATCAAGCGCAATCCCCTCTGTGGCAGAAATATGGAATATTTCTCCGAAGATCCTGTTCTCTCTGGCGAGATGGGCGCAGCCTGGATGAACGGTCTGCAAAGCACCGGTGCCGGCGGCAGTCTGAAGCATTTCTGCTGCAACAACAAGGAGATCCACAGAACCGAGTACAACGCCATCGTGGACGAACGGGCATTGCGGGAGATATACCTGAAGCCCTTTGAAATTGCCGTGAAGAAGGGTAAGCCCGCCACGGTGATGACCACCTACAATATGATGAACGGCGACTATACCGGTGAAAAGAAAAGCCTTGTTACCGATATTCTTCGGGGCGAATGGGGATTTGAGGGCCTTGTGATGTCCGACTGGAGTGCGATGAAAGACCGGGCAAAGGCATTCGAAGCAGGTGAAGATCTGGAAATGCCCCACTCCGGCGATAAGCACATTGCATCTGTTATGGCCGCGGTCAAGGGAGGTCGGCTCAGTGAGGAAAAAATCGATGAATGCTGTACGCGGCTCCTTCGGCTGATCGACCGGGTTTACGGCATCGAAGCACCTCAGCCAGATCTGGATGCGCATCATCTCCTTGCCAGAACCGAGGCGGAGGAAAGCGCGGTGCTGCTGAAAAATGACGGTAATATTCTGCCGCTGAAACAAGGCCAGAACATTTGCATCATCGGAGATCTTGCAAGGAAACACCCCGTGGGTGGTGGCGGGTCCAGTACAGTTACCCCTTACAAATGTGAATCCTTCTGTAACGGAATGGATAAGGAAGGCGTTCCCTATACATGGCATTCCGGGTTTGATGGAAAACCTGCCGCGGGAAAGGTTGCGCCTGATGCTTTGGAAGCCGCAACGAACAGCGATGTGACGGTGGTGCTGGTGGGTTCAGCCAACGGACAGGAGTCCGAGGGCTTTGACCGCTGCCACATGAAGCTGACATCCTATCACCTGAAGCTGATCGATGCGCTGATCGAAAAAACGGACAATTTGGTGGTGATTCTAACCTCCGGTACGCCAATAGAGCTGCCATTTGCAGATAGAGTAAAAGCTATTCTCCTCCTCGGGCTTTCCGGTCAGGCCGGCGGTGCCGCCTGTGCCCGGGTGCTTACCGGAAAGGTCAATCCCAGCGGCAAGCTGACGGAAAGCTGGCCAATCCGCTATGAAGATGTACCCTGTGCCAAGAGCTTTCAGGAGGACTTCTTTGAGATGCTCTACCGGGAGAGTATCTTCGTGGGCTACCGCTATTACCAGACAGCAGGCAGGCCGGTCCGCTATCCCTTTGGCCATGGCCTGTCCTACACGAACTTCCGGTACTCCGATCTTGCTGTTACGGATAAGGAGAATACTCTGAATATTTCCGTAACTGTGACCAACATCGGAAGCGTGGACGGAAAAGAGGTGGTACAGTTGTACACTGAGAAGCCTCGCACTGCCATTCCCAATGCAAAGCGGGAATTGGTGGACTTTGAGAAGGTTTTTATCCCTGCGGGGGAATGTCGGCAGGTTCATTTCTCTGTTTCCAAGGATGTGCTGCGTGTCTTCTTTACAAAGGAACAGCGCTGGGCATTGGAAACGGGTACCTATGTGATTGAGGTCGGTGGCAGCAGCGAAAGCCTTCCTCTGCGGCAAAATATATCTTTGTGTGGAGAAAGACTGAAGGTCACTGTGCCGCAATGGTATTTTGAACCTGACGGGGAACCGTCTGAGGATACCTTTGTCCGCCTTTTCGGAAAAGAGCGGTTTGCCGGGATGCCCAAGCGGAAGGAAACCCAAAAAGGACAGTACGACCGCAGCAATTTCTTCTTTGAGCTGCAGGATGCATCCTGGCTGTGCAAAACGGTCCTCGGTATAATGACCAAGGGTGCCTCCAGTATCCCCGGCAACGAAGGACAGGCCATGGCACTGCTGCATACCAACCTGGATTCTCTGGCAGATGTGATGGGCAGCGGTTTCGTGGATGGAATGCTCCTCAGCGCCAACGGACATAGTGTGAAAGGCTTTTTAAACTTCTTCAAGAAGGACAAAAAACAAAAATATAAGGTATCCGATTTTATTACAGAGTAAAGGAGAAAGAAGCATGAGCATAAAAATCCAAAGACAGAAAGAGAAGGAATTGAAAGAGATTCAAAAGCTGGAGCGAGAGTTGGCTCGTCCCAGAGGAAACACCTATCTGTGGTATCTGCTGTTTGTCATCACCATCGTTTATATTGCCGATGAGATCACTTCTACCATCGGCAATCAGATGAGCAGTGTTATTGCTCAGAATCTGTTTGCTCCGGTTTTCGGTACAGAGTTTGCGGTTGCCAGAATGGGCGCTTTTGGTGCATTTGCTCTCATCGGCACCTTCGGCAGCTTCCTGTATAAGCCTCTGTCTGATAAGTACGGCAGAAAACCTTTTCTGATCATCAATACCATCGGTATGGGCGCAGCCATGATCGTGATCTCCCTGAGTTACAGTATCCCGGTTTACATTTTGGGTGCGACGATGGTCAGCTTCTTCATCCCCCACGATGTGCAGATGCTTTACTTAATGGAATCCGTTCCCGCAAAGAGGCGTGTCACCATTTATGCGGTCATTAAGGCTATTACCACTCTGTTTGTGATCCTGATCCCCATGCTCCGCAATTTGCTGATGGGTTCTGATATTTCCAGATGGCATAATGTGTACATGGTTTTGGGACTGTTTGCTGTGGTGATCGCGTTCATCGCCGCTGTTGGCATCCGTGAAACAGAACCCTTCATGCGCCGCAGAATTGCTTACCTGAAGCAGTCTGACGAAGAACGCAAAAATGCGAAGGAGGACAAGTCCGGTGCCGATGCCAACGGCGGTCTTGGTGCGGCTTTCCGCTACGGTATGCGCAACAAGCAGCTGCGCTGGCTGCTGATCGGTGGTGGCTTTGCCATGTGGGGATCTCTGATGACCACCAACTACGAAGCTGTTATGAGTCAGGGCTATATGACCGGCTTCATGGCTTCCGGTATGGAGATGGAAGCAGCACGTGTGGCGGCAGTTCCTCGGGTTACCAGCGCCCTGATGCTGTTCCCGGTGGGGCAGGCATTGCTGACCGCGATCCAGGGCTTTGTTTCCGACCGATTCGGCAGAAAGCAGACCGTTGCGGTGATGGGCGGAACGGCTCTGCTCTGTTATGTAACCTTCTTCATGGGCGCAAACGCAGGCTGGAATCCCTACCTGATCGGTTTCCTAAGCGGCTGTGCCATTGGTGCCTATTGGGGCTGTATGGATACCTGCGGCGGTATCATGTGCACGGAATCCACACCTACCAATCTGCGTGCCTCCATCATGAGTGTGCAGCCTTTGGTGGCTGCTGTATGCACGGTATTTGTGGGCGTCCTTTCTGCAATCCTGACGAATATTATGGGTGATGCATATCTGGGTCCCGTTAACATGATCATTGCCGTTCCCGGTATGCTGATCGGCATCCTCATGATCCTGTTCAAGGTGCGGGAAACCAAGGGCGTCGATCTGAACTGCGTTACAGGCCGTGAGGAATAAGCTATGAAGGACTATGTAAAGGGAAGTCATTTGCTCCCGTTTCTCTGGATACGGGGCGAGGATGACGCAACACTGCGGCAGTACGTGGATGTGATCCACAAGGCAAACTGCAATGCCTTCTGCGTGGAAAGCCGCCCCCATCCCGACTTCTGCGGGGAGCAGTGGTGGCATGATATGGATATCCTGCTGGAGGAAGCCCAAAAGCGGGATATGCAGGTCTGGATCCTGGACGACAGCCATTTTCCCACAGGCTATGCCAATGGCGCACTGAAAGAGGGAAAGGTTGACCTTTGCCGTCAAAGTGTATTTTGCCATCAGCTTCGCTATCAGGGCCGGGCAAGGAATATTTGTCTGCCGTTGGAAAAGCTGAAAACACCGCCTAAGTATCCGCAGAAATTCATTTGGAAGCTGGCCGAGATGCAGCTGGGAGAAAAGCGGAAATTTGATGACGATCAGGTTTTCAGTATTACAGCTTTGGGTCCAAACGGCCAGGTGCAGAAAATTGAATCGGATATCTGGCAGAAGCCTGCAGGCAATTGGACGGTGGCGGTATGCGGCCTGTCCCGGAATCTCGGCCCTCACCGCAATTACATCAATATGATGGAAGAAAAAAGCTGCCGGTTGCTGATCAATCAGGTCTATGAACCCCATTGGCAGCACTACCGGGAGCATTTTGGAAAGACTATTGCTGGATTCTTCTCTGATGAGCCGGAGCTTGGCAACTTTGTTTTGTATGCCCATCACAATGTGCTGGGCACGCACCAGGATCTTCCGTGGAGCGAGTCCCTTGCCCGGGAACTGGAAAATCGGTGGGGACACGATTTTGGTCAATATTTGCCTCTGCTGTGGCTGAATGACCGGGATCCGAAGGAAACAGCGAGAATTCGTGTGGAATACATGGACACCGTTACCCGGCTTGTGCAGAAGAGTTTTTCAGAGCAGATCGGTACATGGTGCAACGAGCATGGTGTGCAATATATCGGCCATGTGATTGAGGATAACAACACCCACACCTGTACCGGAGCAAGCCTCGGTCACTATTTCCGGGGCCTGTCCGGACAGGATATGGCCGGTATCGATGACATCGGCGGTCAGGTTCTGCCGCAGGGTGAGGATATCTCCGCTGGAAACAGCCCCGTCAGCACGGAGCGGGACGGCGAATTTTATCACTATATGCTGGCGAAACTTGCGGTTTCCGCTGCCCAGCTGGAAGAACGGAAACAAGGCCGGGCCATGTGTGAGATTTTTGGCAACTACGGCTGGGGTCTTACCATGCGGGAAATGAAGTATATTGCTGACCATTTTTTGGTGCGTGGCATCAATTACTTTGTACCCCATGCTTTCTCTATGGCAGATTTCCCGGATCAGGATTGCCCGCCTCACTTCTATGCTCATGGACATAACCCGCTTTACCGGCATGCAGGTCATCTGTTTTCCTATATGGATCGGGTGGCTGAAAAGATCTCCGGCGGTGAGATCGTGTCAAAGGTGGCAATCCTCTATAATGCGGAGGCAGAGTGGGCCGATGCGAAGAACAGTATGCTGCCGCAAAAAATCGGCAGAGTGCTTTATGATCGTCAGATTGATTACACCATCCTGCCCATTGATTATCTGGATCAAGCAGGCAAGTTTGATGCGGTGATCGTACCTGCCTGCCGATTCCTGCCGGAGCAGGTAAGGGAACTAAAAAACGCACTGTATATTGACCGCCTGCCAGAAGGCTTCACAGGGAAAGTCGTTAAGCTTGAAAACCTGATTTCCCAGCTTAAATCCATGGGACTGCCTGAGTCTGTTCTGACTCCGGAAAATGACCGGATCCGAATCTTGCATTACCGGGGCAAGGAGGAACTGTTCCTGCTGGTGAATGAAGGGAATACCGCTTACCATGGGCAGGTGAAGCTGCCCCTCAAGGGAGAACTCTATGCTTACGATCCATGGGTGGATAAGACCTTTGGTGTTTGCCGGAATGATGGCGATGTGGAACTGCATCTGAATGCAGGAGACTCTTTGATACTGATCGCAGGTCATGCTTTGCCGGTTGCCCCTGAGGATGAAGATGAATTTGAGGTAAAGCAAAAACTGACTGTATGGAACAGAATGTTGTGCCGTAGTGTAGATTATCCTAAGTTTGCAGACGCAAAGCAGGTTTCTTTGCCGGACGATGTTTCGAAGACACAGCCTTCATTTTCTGGTTTTATCCGCTACGAGACGGAATTTGACGCAGTTGCTCAGGAGCAGCTCCAGCTTGAGGTCACGGAAAGCTGGGACAGCATGGAGGTGTTTCTGAATGGCAGAAGCCTTGGCATTCAGGTCAAGCCACCCTTTGTGTATGATCTGGGTGAATTGGCCCCGGATGGAAAGAACTACCTTGCCATTGAAGTTGCTACCACAGCTGCCCGGGATGTGAATGCCAGGGTAAAAAGCTGGATTCTGAAAAAAGTATTCCCCCTCGTGCTGCATCGTACCGGCATCACGGGAGATGTGACTTTGTATCGGAGGAAACAGAAATGAAATGTACAAAAGAATACCGTATGGGCTTTGATGGGAAAGCTTCCCAGATCGTATCGCTGATGAGCCTGAAAGAAAAAATTCATATGATGGCAGGCCATAGCGAACCCTCCGCTAGTATGGGTGGCGGAGGTTACAACATGGTGCCTTACCCCTTTGGCGGCTGCCAGCGGCTGGGCGTGCCGGAACTGCACTTCTGTGACGGTCCCCGGGGCTGTGTTTCCGGCAGCTCCACTTGTTTCCCGGTTCCCATGGCAAGAGGCGCCTCCTTTGACCCGGAGCTGGAGCGGGAAATCGGCCGGGTGATCGGGAAAGAGGTTCTGGGAAACGGCGGCGACTATTTCGGCGGTGTCTGCATGAACATTCCCTATCACCCCGGCGCAGGCCGCAGCCAGGAATGCTACGGCGAAGATTCCTACCACATGGGCGAGATGGCCTCTGCCTTAATGGTGGGCGTACAAGAGCAGAATGTCATTGCCTGCGTCAAGCATTTTGCCTTCAACTCCATGGAGCGCTCCCGGTTTAAGGTCAATGTGACTGCGGATGAGCGGACGGAGAAGGAAGTGTATCTGCCCCATTTCCGAAAGGTGGTGGAGCGGGGGGTGGCATCCGTTATGAATGCCTATAACCTCTATAAGGGTCAAAAATGCGGCCACAATCCATACCTGCTTCGGGAAGTTTTGAAAGCAGATTGGGGCTTTGACGGCTTTGTGATCAGTGATTTTGCTTTCGGTGTCAGCTCCGCTGGGGGCGGCATCAGCGGAGGCTGCGATGTGGAGATGCACCTGCGGCTGACCTATACAGAGAAAAAGGTAAAGGCAGCACTGGAAAAAGGTGAGATCACGGAAAGTATGCTGGACGAAGCCTGCCGCCGGATCATCCGAACGACGCTTGCTTTTGAGGCAGCAAGAAAGGATGACCCTCAGTATGGGAAAGAAATCCTTGCCTGCAAGGAGCATACTGCTCTGGCAAGGCGGGCAGCGGCAGAATCCATCACCCTGATCCGCAATCAGGATAACCTGCTTCCGCTGGAAGGAAGTGCTTCCGTGGTACTGGTGGGCGATCTGGCGGATACGGAGAACATCGGCGACCACGGTTCCTCCAAGGTTCGACCGCCCTATGTGACCACGTTGACCCAGGCAATGAAGGCTGAATATCCGCAGGCGAGATCGGCTTACATTCCCACAAAGCAGGTAAAGAAAAAGCTGGAAACCATCCGCAAGGCCGACTGTGCTGTGATCGTCTGCGGCATGAGCCATGGTGACGAGGGTGAATACCTGTGGACCCACGGCGGTGACCGGAAAACCTTGCAGCTGCATAAAAAAGATATTCGCATGATTGAGACGGTTAGTGCCATCAATCCCAATACCGTCGTTGTGCTTATGGGCGGAAATGTAATCCTGACCCATGACTGGCAGGATAAGGTAAAGGCCATACTCTTTGCCTACTATCCCGGTATGGAAGGCGGCGGTGCTCTGGCAGATATCCTCTTCGGTAAGGTCAATCCCAGCGGCAAGCTGCCCTTCGCCATTGCGCAAAAGGAATCCGATTATCCGGATATCAAGTGGAATACCAAGGCGCAGCACTACGGCTATTACCATGGCTACCATAAACTGGATAAGGAGCAAAAACCATGTGATTATCCCTTTGGTTTCGGCCTGTCCTACACCACTTTCCGGGTAGGCCAGCCGGAACTGATCGAAGTGGGCGATGGTCATGCACAGATCGCCGTATCCGTTGCCAATACCGGCAGCCGGGCCGGGGCGGAAGTGGTACAGCTCTATGCTTCCTTCCCGGATTCTCCTGCTGACCGCCCGGCGCGAACACTTTGCGGCTTCCAAAAGGTATTTCTGCAGCCCGGTGAAGAAAAGATTGTGACCGTTACGGTGAACAAGCAGGATCTGATGCGGTATGACGAGACAGAGAAGCAGTTTGTCTATGATCCCGGCTGCCGGATCTATATAGGCACAGACCATCGGAATCTGGAAGGGTTTGTTCTGCTATAAATGGGGTGAGCAGGTGTGTTGTTTTAATCCGATTCTGCCAAGCTGGGAGCATACGATCTATAGAACCACGATTATTGGTGACAGCCCGCTGAGGAGGAAATTATGAAGAAATTATACATCGGAATTGACCTTGGCACCTCTGCCATGAAGTTGCTGCTTGTGGATGCGGAGGGAACGATTCATAACGCGGTGACGAAGGACTATCCCCTCAGTTTCCCGCACCCCGGCTGGTCGGAGCAGAAGCCCGAGGACTGGTGGGGCACGGTCGTGACCGGCGTTCCGGAGCTGCTGCGCGGCTTTGACGCGAATCAGGTCGCGGGCATCGGCTCCGGCGGGCAGATGCACGGCCTTGTCGCGCTGGATGCAGCCGACAACGTCATCCGCCCGGCGATCTTGTGGAACGACGGCCGGACGTTTAAAGAAGTCGACTACCTCAATAACGTCATCGGCAAGGACAGGCTTTCGAGCCTGACCGCGAACATCGCCTTCGCGGGCTTCACGGCCCCGAAGCTTCTCTGGATGCGCGAAAACGAGCCGGAAAACTTCAAAAAGCTCGCAAAGATCATGCTCCCGAAGGACTACCTGACCTACAAGCTCACCGGCGTTCACACCTGTGACTACTCCGACGCCTCCGGCATGCTGCTGCTTGACGTGCAGCACAAGTGCTGGTCAAAGGAAATGCTGGACATCTGCGGCGTATCAGAATCGCAGATGCCGAAGCTGTTCGAGAGTTTCGAAGTCGTCGGTACGCTCACGAAGGAAGCCGCAAAGACGCTGGGACTTCCCGAATCGGTCAAAGTGGTTGCCGGGGCGGGCGACAACGCCGCGGCGGCAGTCGGCACCGGCACGGTCGGTGCAGGCGGCTGCAACATTTCCCTTGGTACATCTGGGACGATCTTCATCTCGTCCGACAAATTCGGCGTCGACCCCAACAACGCCCTGCACGCCTTCGCGCACGCCGACGGCGGCTATCACCTGATGGGCTGCATGCTGTCCGCCGCGAGCTGCAACAAGTGGCTGTGCGAGGAAATCCTGAAAACGTCCGATTTTGCGGGCGAACAGGCGGATATCACCGACGAAAAGCTCGGCGAAAATCATGTGTATTTCCTGCCGTACCTCATGGGCGAAAGAAGCCCCATCAACGACACGAATGCGCGCGGCACGTTCACCGGCATGACCATGGACACCAGCCGCTCCGACATGGTGCAGGCAGTTCTGGAGGGCGTGGCGTTCGCCATCCGGGATTCGTTCGAGGTTGCAAAGTCCCTTGGCATCGAAATTCCGCGCTCGAACATCTGCGGCGGCGGCGCGAAAAGCCCCCTGTGGCGCAAGATCTTCGCCAACGTGCTCGGCATTCCCCTTGACATGGTCAAGACCGAGCAGGGTCCGGGCTACGGCGCAGCGATGCTCGCCATGGTCGGCTGCGGGAAATTCAAATCCGTTCAGGAAGCGGCTGACAAGCTCGTTGAGGTCGCGTCCACGACCGAGCCGGACGCCGCCCTGACCGCCAAATACGAAGCCCGCTACCAGAGCTTCAAAAAGCTCTACCCTGCGCTGAAAAGTTTCTTCGCCGCGACGGTATAAGGAGGATATATGAAAATTTACTCTGTTTTTGATCCGGAGTTCAAGCCCTACGGCAAGATCCTGACCGGCTATGATACGACCGCGTTCGTCGCGGCCATGCAGACTGTCCCCATGCCCGAGCACGGCACGACCTACGAACCGGCCATCGAAGCGCTCGAGACCTGCGGCATCTCTGACGCCATGCAGAACCGCGCCTACGGTGGCCTGCCCATCCAGATCGGCATGTGCTGGGGCTATAACACAAAACTCAATTGCCTCGAGTACCACCGGGACAGCGAGGTCAACGTCGGCGAGCAGGACTTTGTCCTGCTGCTTGCCAAAGAAGACGAGATCGAAGGCGGCAAGCTTGACACGGCGAAGGTCAAGGCCTTCCGCGTCCCGGCGGGCGCAGTCGTCGAGGTCTACGGCACGACGCTCCATTATGCGCCCTGCCAGCTGACTGCGGACGGCTTCCGCGTGGCGGTCGTCCTGCCGAAGGGCACGAACACGGAAAAGCCCGCGTTCGAGCCGCAGAGCGAAGAGGACACCTGGCTGACCGCCCGCAACAAGTGGCTGCTGGCGCATCCGGAATCCAACGAAGCAAAGTCCGGCGCACACATCGGTCTGACCGGTAAAAATATCGACATTTCTGAAGATTGATCAGGAGGTACGTATTATGTTTGAAAACATCCCCAATGTAAAGCTCGGCATCATCGCCGTCTCCCGCGACTGCTTCCCGCGTCCGCTTTCGGAAAAGCGCCGCGCCAACATCGTCAAGGCCTGTGAGGGCGGCGTGTACGAATGTCCCGTCACGGTCGAAAACGAGAACGACATGCTCAAGGCCGTCGCCGATGTGAAGGCGGCGGAGTGCAACGCCCTCGTCGTCTTCCTCGGCAACTTCGGCCCCGAGACCCCGGAAACCCTCATCGCCAAGTACTTTGACGGCCCGTGCATGTTTGTCGCAGCCGCCGAGGGCGACGGCGACCTCATCAACGGCCGCGGCGACGCCTACTGCGGCATGCTGAACTGTTCGTATAACCTCGGCATGCGCCACCTGAAGGGCTACATCCCCGAGTACCCGGTCGGCACGGCGGAAGACATCGCCAAGATGATCGCGGACTTCCTCCCCATTGCCCGCGCCGTCATCGGCGTCAAATACCTCAAGATCATCACCTTCGGCCCGCGCCCGCAGGACTTCTTCGCCTGCAACGCACCCATCAAGGGACTCTATGAGCTCGGCGTGGAGATCGAAGAGAACTCCGAGCTGGACCTGCTCGTTTCCTACAAGGCCCACACGAACGACGCGAGAATCCCCGCTGTCTGTGAGGATATGAAAGCCGAAATGGGCGAGGGCAAGTACTACGCCGATATGCTCGAGCGCATGGCGCAGTTTGAGCTGACGCTGCTCGACTGGATGGATGCACACAAGGGCGCGCGCAAATACGTCGCCTTCGCTGACAAGTGCTGGCCCGCGTTCCCGGAGCAGTTCGGCTTCGAGCCGTGCTATGTGAACTCCCGCCTGGCCTCCCGCGGCATCCCTGTGGCCTGCGAGGTCGATATCTACGGTGCGCTCAGCGAGTACATCGGCGCGTGCATCTCGAAGGATGCCGTCACGCTCCTCGACATCAACAACTCTGTCCCCGCCAGCCTGTTTGAATCCGAGATCAAGGGCAAGTTCGATTATACGCTCACCGACACCTTCATGGGCTTCCACTGCGGCAATACCCCGAGCTGCAAGATGTGCGCCGACCGCGCCATCAAGTATCAGCTCATCCAGCACCGTCTGCTCGAGCCGGCTGGCTCCGAGCCCGACTTCACCCGCGGCACGCTCGAGGCCGACATTGCGGCAAGCGATATCACGTTCTACCGGCTCCAGTGCGACTCCGACGACAACCTGCGTAGCTATATCGCGGAAGGTGAGATCCTGCCCGTGAAGACCGGTTCCTTCGGCGGCATCGGCATCTTCGCCATCCCGGAAATGGGCCGCTTCTACCGCCACGTCCTCGTCCAGAAGCGCTACCCGCATCACGGCGCGGTCGCCTTCGGTCACTACGGCAAGCTCCTGTTCGAGGCCTTCAAGTTCCTCGGCATCGCAGACATCGCCTATAACCAGCCGAAGTCCCTCCCGTATCCTACGGAGAATCCGTTCGCATGATGGCACATATCGATTTAAGCAAAACCGCTCTCGGCATTGAGCTCGGTTCGACACGCATTAAGGCTGTTTTGCTGGATGAAAGCTATTTTCCCATCGCCTCCGGCAGCTATACATGGGAAAACCAGTTCGTTGACGCCGTGTGGACGTATGCGCTTTCTGATGCTGAGACAGGTTTGCAGACCTGCTTTGCAGAGTTGAAAGCGGATTTCGAGAAGAAATATACGCAGAAGCTCACGACAGTTGGCGCTATCGGCATTTCTGCTATGATGCACGGTTATCTGCCGTTCGACAAGGACGGCAATCAGCTTGCCGCGTTCCGCACCTGGCGAAACACCATGACCGGTGAAGCGGCCAGAACGCTCACGGAGCTTTTTGACTTTAACATTCCGCAGCGCTGGTCGATTGCGCATCTGTATCAGGCCATGCTGAACGGCGAAGCGCATACCGCGCAGATCGATTATCTGACAACGCTGGCCGGATACGTTCATTGGCGGCTGACGGGCAAGCGCGTGCTTGGTATCGGAGACTGCTCCGGTATGTTCCCCATCGACAGTAAAGTGCTGGACTACAACGCAGAAATGCTTCAGAAGTTCCAGACGCTTACCAGTGTCAATCTTCGTACCATTCTGCCGCAGGTGCTGCCAGCCGGTGCAGACGCTGGTGTGCTGACGGATGAGGGCGCAAAGCTGCTCGACCCGAGCGGCGATTTGCAGTCCGGCATCCCGTTCTGCCCGCCAGAGGGCGATGCCGGAACGGGTATGGCTGCGACCAACTCTGTTCGCGTCAAGACCGGCAACGTCTCTGCCGGTACGTCCGACTTTGCCATGATCGTCGTGGACAAGCCACTCGGCGTTCACCGCGAGATCGACATGGTAACAACACCGGACGGTGCGCCGGTCGCTATGGTTCACTGCAACAACTGCACCAGCGACATTAACGCATGGGCCGGACTGTTCGGAGAGTTCGCTGCCGCCATCAGCGCGGAGCTGGACGCAAATACGCTCTATACGCTTTTATTTCGCAAGGCGCTGGAGGGCGATGCGGACTGCGGCGGACTTCTCAACTACAACTACCTCTCCGGCGAGGGTGTTACGGATCTCGATTCCGGACGGCCGGTGTTTGCCAGAACGCCGGACGCAAAGCTGACGCTTGCCAACTTCATGCGCACGCATCTTCTTTCCGCGCTGGCAACGCTCAAGATCGGGCTTGACATTCTGACCGGCGAAGAACACGTCGCCATCGAAAAGCTCTACGGCCACGGCGGCTTCTTCAAGACCCCGGAGGTCGGGCAACGGATGCTGTCTGCTGCGGTCGGCGCACCAGTCTCCGTGATGGAGACGGCTGGTGAGGGCGGCCCATACGGTATGGCGTTGCTGGCGGCGTATCGGCGGAACAGTTATGGAAAGACACTTGCGGATTTTCTGGATACGGAGGTATTTGCAAACGCAAAGTCTGTGACCTTGCAGGCGGATGCTGCCGACTGCGCGGGCTTTGATGCGTTCCTTACGCGCTATAAAAAAGCGCTGCCGCTGGAAAAGACGGCAACGGAGGTACTGTGATGCTGGAAAAACTGAAACAAGAAGTTTTGGAAGCAAATCTGCTGCTTCCGAAATACGGTTTGATCACGTTCACGTGGGGCAATGTCTCCGGAATCGACCGCGAGAGCGGCTTGGTCGTTATCAAGCCCTCCGGCGTGCCGTATGACGGCATGACGGCGGAGGACATGGTCGTCGTTGACCTGGACGGAAACGTCGTCGAGGGCAAATGGAAGCCGTCGAGCGACACGCCGACGCACCTGGTGCTTTACAAGGCGTTCCCGGACTGCGGCGGCATTGTCCACACGCATTCGCGTTGGGCGACAAGCTTTGCGCAGGCGGGCGTCGGCATCCAGCCTCTCGGTACGACGCAGGGAGACTACTTCTACGGAGAGATTCCCTGCACGCGCGAGATGACCCCGGCAGAAATTGCGGGCGAGTATGAAAAAGAAACCGGCAACGTGATCGTCGAGACGTTCGCAGATAAAGACCCGGCAGCAATTCCCGCCGTCCTCGTTCACAGTCACGGCCCCTTTACCTGGGGTAAGGACGCGCACGAGGCTGTCCACAATGCCGTTGTGCTGGAAGAAGTCGCGTTTATGAATTTCCACGCATTGCAGTTGAATCCGAAGCAGACCCACATGCAGCAGGAACTGCTGGATAAGCATTACCTCCGCAAGCACGGAAAAAATGCGTATTATGGACAACTTTAACAGATACTATCTTGCCATCGACATTGGCGCATCCTCCGGGCGGCACATTGTGGGCTGGTGCGAGAATGGCGAAATAAAAACGAAAGAGGTCTACCGTTTTCCCAACGGCGTGTTGGAGCAGGCTGGCCATCTTGTCTGGGATATTGACGCTCTGCTTGCCAACGTGAAAGCGGGTATTGCGGCGGCAAAAGCCGAATTTCCCGACATCGTCAGCTTGTCTATCGACACCTGGGGTGTGGACTATGTGCTGCTGCAAGGAAACGAAGAAATTTGCCCGGTGTATGCTTATCGGGACAGCCGCACGGAAGCGGTCATTCCGCAAGTCCACGAAATTCTGCCGTTTTCGGAGCTGTATGCCAGAACCGGCTGTCAGTTCCAGCCCTTCAACAGCATTTATCAGCTCTACACGGATAAGCTGACCGGGCGGCTGG
>ERZ808240.3317-NODE-3317-length-15925-cov-9.285507_pt1 | contig 15925 bp, 9 predicted proteins | sample MGYA00521084_ERZ808240 | MGnify/ENA primary metagenome ERZ808240 (study PRJEB31516, sample SAMN03275571) | gut metagenome | biome: mammalia-associated habitat; material: feces | host: Papio cynocephalus | place: Kenya | collected 2012-08-06 ... | reverse complement strand
AACTGCAACCCTTTGAGTTTGTTATCACGCTTATTATTGCCGACCTTGCAACAATACCAATGAGCGAAATAAATGTTCCACTTGTGCACGGAGTTGTGCCACTTGTTACACTTTCACTACTCCATTTTTTGATAAGCTTTTTATCAAGAAAAAGCATTGCAATCAGAAAAATTATCAGTGGAAAGCCCGTGATTGTAATCAATCCCAATGGCGTAGATTATGAAGCACTAAAAAAATTAAATATGAATTTTAATGACTTAAATGAAGCACTGCGAGGTATGAACTATTTTTCTTTTGACCAAATTCAATATGCAATCATTGAAACAAATGGCAAAATAACAGTCATTCCAAATGCAGACAATGCTCCACTTTGCGCCACAGACTTTGGTATTAAAAAGGAAGAAAGCACTTTGCCAATTATGCTTGTTTGTGATGGTCACATCATTAAAGAAAATATGAAAGTTGCAAATTTGAGTGAAGAATTTTTGTTTAAGCAAATTGAAAAGGCAGGAAACTACAAAGTTAAACAAATTATGATTTTTACCATTGACAACAACGGAAAGGTTTACATTCAGCCAAAAAATGCAAAATATGTTTCGTTTAAAACAGACTTTAAAGGTGGTGGCAACTGGTGAAAAAAATTGTATCTGTAATTGTTGTGTTTGTTTTGCTTGTTGCAACAGTTGTTTTGGAGCAAGTTTTTATTGACAGAACTCTGTCTAGTCTAAATGAAAAAATAGATTTTTTAGACAAAACGATTGATGCTACTGAAGCCATAAACACCACAGAAATTAAAAACATCATTGATGACCTTGATAGTTTTTGGACAGAAAAAGAAAAAGTTTTGTGCATTTCAATAAATCACAACGACCTTAATCGTGTTGGCGAGCAAATTAAAAAAATAAAAGTTTACATTGAGCAAAATAACAAAGATGATTGTGTTTATGAAATTAAAGTGCTTAAATTTTATGCCGAAAGTTATGACCACACATTGGAACTAAACCCACAAAATGTGCTATAGGAACGGCATCTAAATTTGAATAAACATCCATTTTGCTCGAAAAAATTTTGCCACTTTTGGACAAATTTTAAATAATTAAACTATATTTCAAAATTTGAACTAATCAAATTTTTGTTGCTACTGAATCTTCCACAATAAATTGTGACATTGTTGTTTACCACTGGCAAATAAAGTCGCTTGCCTCTGGCTTTCAACAATGCAAATTAAAATGGAAATTACACAAGATTAAATTGTTAAAATAAAAAACCTTTTAACTTTACATTGTTAAAAGGTTTTTTTATTATTTCTTTTTTAGCATATCAATCAAAAATTGTCCGGTGTAACTCTTTTTTACTTTTGCAATTTGTTCTGGTGTTCCGGTTGCAACAATAGTTCCACCCTTGTCGCCACCTTCTGGACCAAGGTCAATTATGTGGTCGGCAACTTTAATGACATCAAGGTTATGCTCAATAACAATAACAGTGTTGCCTTCTGCAACAAGTCGTTGCAAAATGTTAATTAGTTTTGAGACATCATAACTATGAAGCCCTGTTGTAGGTTCATCTAAAATATAAACAGTTTTGCCCGTGCCAATTTTTGAAAGTTCGGTTGCAAGCTTGACTCTTTGTGCTTCGCCACCAGAAAGTGTTGTTGCACTTTGACCAAGCTTGATGTAGCCAAGTCCAACATCATACAAATTTTGCAATTTGTTTTTAAGTGAAGGCAAATTTTCAAAAAATTTAAGCGCATCTTCAATGGTCATTTCCAAAACATCATAGATGCTTTTGCCTTTGTATTTAACTTCCAAAGTTTCTCTGTTGTAACGCTTTCCGCCACAAACTTCGCAAGGAACATATACATCAGGCAAAAAATACATTTCAATTTTCTTTATTCCTGCGCCCTCGCAAGCATCACATCTGCCACCTGAAACATTAAAACTGAATCTTCCACTTTTGTAGCCCCTTGCCTTTGCGTCTGGCGTGCTTGCAAACAAATCTCTAATATAGTTAAAAAGCCCCGTGTATGTTGCAGGATTGCTTCGTGGTGTTCTGCCAATTGGTGTTTGGTCAATGTTGATAACTTTGTCAACATTTTCAACACCCAAAATATCATCGTATGCGCCCTCAATGTTCTTTGAACCCATAAGTCTGTTTGAAAGTGCTGGATACAAAATTTCATTGACCAAACTGCTCTTGCCACTTCCACTTACGCCAGTAACCGCAACAAATTCACCAAGTGGAAATTTAACGGTTATGTTTTTTAGGTTATTTTGTCTTGCGCCAACAACTGTCAAAAATTGTCCATTGCCACTTCGCCTTGAATTTGGAACTTCAATTTTAAGTTCGCCGGTCAAATATTTTGCAGTGAGTGAAGTTTTACTTTTCATAATTTCATCAAGTGTGCCACTTGCCACAACTTCGCCACCATGCACGCCGGCATAAGGTCCAATGTCAACAATATAGTCGGCAGACCTAATTGTGTCTTCATCGTGCTCAACAACAATAAGTGTGTTGCCCAAATCTCGCAAGTTTTTAAGAGTGTTTATAAGCCTTGCATTGTCACGCTGATGCAAGCCAATGCTTGGTTCGTCCAAAATGTAAAGCACGCCAACAAGTCCACTACCAATTTGTGTGGCAAGCCTTATACGTTGTGCTTCGCCACCAGAAAGTGTGCTAGCACTTCTTGAAAGCGTTAAGTAGTCAAGCCCAACATTTATCAAAAATGTTAGTCGTGCATTTATTTCTTTTAGCACATCTTTTGCAATGATTTGTTGCTCTTCCGTCAACGTCAAACCACTTAAAAACGCTTTTATATCACTTATTGGCATACTTGTAACATCGTAAATGTTTTTGCCGTCTATCATAACATTGAGTGCTTCTTTGTTAAGTCGCTTGCCACCACAGGCTTCGCAAGGCGAATCCTTCATATATTTTGCAATTTCTGCCTTTGTCCATTCGCTTGTGGTTTGTCTAAAACGCCTTTCGAGGTTTGGAATAACGCCTTCAAAACTTTTAATGTAACTACCAACAAAGCTACCACTTTTATATTCCAGCTCAAGTTCTTCGCCATTGTTCCCATACAAAATTATGTTTTGAATTTCCTTTGGCAAGTCCATAAATGGTGTGTCCAAACTGAAATTGTAGCGTTTTGAAAGTGCGTTGAAATATGTTTTTGTAAATCCTCCAACATCTAAATTCCAGCCAGTGACAGTGCAAGCCCCTTGATTTAAACTTCGTCTTTTATCGCCAACAACAAGTGCTTCACTAATCTCTTTTTTAACACCAAGACCTGCACAAACTGGACAAGCACCAAATGGAGTGTTAAAACTGAAAATTCGTGGAGAAATTTCGCCATAACTATAACCACATTCTGGGCAAGCAAAAGTGTTGCTGAAAAGTTCATCTTTTTCATTGTGATTAACAACAACTTTTCCACCACTAAGTTTAAGTGCAGTTTCAACACTTTCGGTTAGTCTTGATAAATTTTCGGGTCTTATCACAAGTCTATCAATAACAACGCTTATGGTGTGGCGCTTGTTTTTGTCAAGCACAATCTCTTCATCAAGCGAATAAATGCTTCCATCAACATCAACACGAGCATAGCCACTTTTTCTGTAACTTTCAAATTGTTTTGCAAAAGTGCCCTTTTGTGCTGTGATTGTTGGGCTAGAAATTACAATTTTTTCGCCCTCGCCATAGGCAAGAATTGATTTTGTAATTTGGTCTATGCTCTGCTTTTGAATTGGTCTTTTGCAATTTGGACAATATGGCACACCAATATTTGCAAAAAGCAATCTAAAATAGTCATAAATTTCAGTAACCGTGCCAACTGTTGACCTTGGGTTTTGTGATGTTGTTTTTTGGTCAATTGCAATGCAAGGTGAAAGCCCTTCAATTCGCTCAACATTTGGTTTTTCCATTTGTCCCAAAAATTGTCTGGCGTAACTTGACAAACTTTCCATAAATTTGCGTTCGCCTTCGGCAAAAATTGTGTCAAATGCCAAAGTGCTTTTGCCACTTCCACTAACACCTGTAAAAACAATAAGTTTGTTTCTTGGCAATGTCAAGTTCAAGTTTTTTAGATTGTTCTCCTTTGCTCCAACAACAACTATTTTGTCACTCATCAAATTTTTCTCCTTTTTTAAGTAAATCTCTAAGTTCCATAATCTGTTCTCTAAGTAAAATTGCTCTTTCAAAATCAAGGTCTTTTGATGCTTGATTCATAAGTGCGGTAAGTTTTTCAATTTGCGCAGGAATATTTTTTGCTTTTATTTTTGTTTCTTTAATCTTCTTGGTTATTTCAAGCGTGTTTTTAATTGGTTTTACAATTGTTTTAGGCGTGATGTGATGTTCAATGTTGTATTCATTTTGAATTTTTCTTCGCCTTTCGGTTTCATCAATTGCACGCTTCATACTGTCGGTTATATTGTCGGCATACATAATAACACGGGCTTCGCTGTTTCTTGCGGCTCTTCCAACCGTTTGAATTAGTGAAGTTTCACTTCGCAAAAAGCCTTCTTTGTCGGCATCTAAAATTGCCACAAGTTTAACTTCTGGAATATCAATACCTTCTCTCAAAAGATTGATGCCAACAACAACATCTGCTTCACCTTTTCGAAGTGAATTGATGATTTCAATACGCTCCAAAGTGTCAATTTCACTGTGCAAATATTTAACTTTAATTTTGTAGTCAGAAAGATAACTTGTCAAACTTTCACTCATCTTTTTTGTGAGAGTTGTAACCAAAACTCTGCCATTTGATGCAACAGTTTTTTTGATTTCTGCAATCAAGTCATCAACCTGACCTTCAATTTTCCTAACTTCAATTTTAGGGTCTAAAAGTCCGGTTGGTCTGATGATTTGTTCAACAACTTGCCCTGCAAGACCAAGTTCGTATTTTGCTGGTGTTGCAGAAACATAAATTGTTTGACCAATTCGGCTGTTAAACTCATCAAAAGTGAGTGGTCTGTTGTCAAAAGCACTTTTAAGCCTAAAGCCATAGTCAACCAAATTTGTTTTTCTTGCCCTATCGCCATTATACATTGCTCTTACTTGTGGCAAAGTGATGTGGCTTTCATCAACAAACAAAATGAAGTCTTTTGGGAAATAGTCAAGCAAACAATATGGTGGCTCGCCCTCGCTTCTGCCGTCAAAATATCTAGAATAATTTTCAATGCCATTGCAGTAGCCCATTTCTTTAATCATTTCAAGGTCATAGTTTGTGCGCTCTTTTAGGCGTTGTGCTTCAATTAGTTTTCCCTTTTCTTCAAAAGCCTTAACTTCTTTTTCGGCATCTTTTCTAATGGTTGCCAAAACTTTGTCCAAATTTTCACTGCCAACTGCATAGTGAGTTGCTGGAAAAATGAGCATGTGTTCAAGTGTGCTAACGGGCTTGCCGGTTACAAGTTCAATTTCTTTTATGCTTTCAATTTCATTGTCAAAAAATTCAATTCGATAGGCAAATTCGCTGGTGTAACTTGGAATAACTTCAAGCGTATCTCCCCTAACCCTAAATGTTGCACGTTTAAAATCTATATCATTGCGTTCATATTGAATGTTGATTAGTTTTTTAATGACTTCATCACGCTCAATAATCTGATGTGGTCTTAATGAAATGCCAAGAGTTGAATAGTTTTCTGGACTACCCAAACCATAAATGCAACTTACAGATGCAACAATAATTACATCTCTCCTTTCCATAAGAGCGCAAGTTGCACTATGCCTTAACTTGTCAATTTCATCGTTTATGGCAAGGTCTTTTTCAATGTAGGTGTCACTTGAAACAATGTAGGCTTCTGGCTGATAATAGTCATAATACGAAACAAAATATTCAACCATATTGTTTGGAAAAAACTCTCTAAACTCGTTGCAAAGTTGTGCCGCAAGAGTTTTGTTGTGTGCAAGAATAAGTGCAGGTCTTTGCACATTTGCAATTACATTTGCCATTGTAAAAGTTTTTCCACTGCCTGTAACGCCAAGTAAAACTTGACTTTTCAAACCATCATTTATGCCTTCAACAAGTTTTTGAATTGCTTGTGGCTGGTCGCCGGTTGGTGCATAATTGCTATGTAGTTCAAACTTCTTTTCAATCATAAACTAATTATATCACTTATTGATTTTTTTATAAATTGATTGCAATTATAATTTTAATATTTTTTCTCTTTTGCCTTTGCTTTGTTGGTTTTAAAAACAACTAAAATTTGCAACAAAAAATGCACCACTCTTTTATGGTGCATATATTTGCCAAAATTGTTTTGATGTTTCGCCAAATGTTGTTTATTATTGCAAATTGGCACACAAAATGTAAGTTCATTTGCAAAGTTCAACAAATGTTAAATCTAAAATTCAATTTCGTGTTCAAGTGCAAAATGAAGTTCTTGCAACTTTTTTATATAGTCCAAACTCAAATTTAAAGTTGAGTCCTTGAAAATATTAAGCAAAACTTCAACAAGAAAACTAAATCTTGCGTTATACTTGCTTTCAATTGCCAAAATGCTGTCTTTTTTTCCATATAGATAGTCAATCATTGGCAAAACAACATCATTTTCATTGCGTGTTTGTTGCTCTTTTGCACAAAATGCAATATAGCCACTTGGCTTTTTGTTTGTTATTGGGCTGACTTTCATTTCACTTTTTTTCTTGCAAAACTTTGCTTTTAAGCCAAATGCATTTTCAATCTCTTTTTTATCAAACTCGCCATCAACATAAACTGTCAATCTTGCACTTATGCTTGGATTTGGCATTTTGTCAAATTCTTTTTTTGAAATGCTCATTCAAACCTCCTCTAAATATTTTTGTGCAAAAAAAGTTGCACGCTTACCCGTCATTATTTTTGTTATACAACACAAAAAAACATTTGTCAAACAATAAGCTTGTAAAGTTCTGCAAGCAATAATCGTTGTGTTTATTATATAAAACATTTTGCAAATTCTTATTCGCAACAAAAAAGAACACTATTTTTTGATAGTGCTCTTTTAATTTAATTACTTGTCACTCAATTTTTTTGCATTTTCTTTAGCCTTTTCTTTTGCTTTGTCATCTCTTGATGAAACATCTTTTGTTTTAACAAAGTAGATTACAACTCCGCAAAGAAGTGCCAATGATACAACAATCAAAACAATTCCCCAAGCTTGTTCAGAAACTGATTTGTTGTCTGTTTCAGCTTTAACTTCAAATGTGTATTGTTTTGTTGCTGTGTTGCCAGCATCGTCTTTTGCTTGATATGTCAAGGTGTAAGAGCCTGCTGTTTCAAACTTGAATGTGTAGTTACTATTGTCTTGTGGGAAAGTAACCTTTGAACCATCTGGTTTTGTGAGAGTGATTATAATTTTGCCATCACGAATTGCACTTTCAACATCGTAAGCTTCACCGTTGTTATATTTATTATCTTTAACTGTGATGCCACTTAATTTGATAGCCAATGTGTCGCCAATCTTATATCCATTTTGTCTTGGGTTATTTTCCTTAATAAGTGTGATTGTTGGTTCTGTGCAATCACCAACATTGATTGTGTAGGTTTCAACAGTTTCATTATCTGCAAGGTCAACCGCCTTGTATTCAACTGTGTAAACACCATCACGAGTAAATTTGAACTTGTATTCTGTTCCTTCAACAGGAGAAACAACATCGCCATCTGGGTCTTTAACTGTTAATGATGTTGAACGAATTCCGTTTGCATCGGTTGCACTGAATGATGGAAGTTCAATTTCTGCATCTTTTTCAAGTGTTGGTTCAACAATATCGCTAAGTTCAATAACTGGTTTTGTTGTGTCTGTTGCTGTGATTGTGTAAACAGCACTTTCTGTTGTGTTTACGCCGTCGCTTGCAACATACTTAAATGAATATGTTCCCTTTTTGAGTGGTGTGAATTCAAGTGTTTCTTGAACGAGTTTGTATGATGGGTTGTCGCCGACCATAACAACTTGCATTTTTGAGTGGTTTGGAATAACTTCGCCATCGTCAACAACTACTGGTGAAGGCAAAATGTATTTTTCGCCAACTTCAATTGTTGTTTTGAGTTCATCAATTTCAATTGTTGGAGCTTTTGTGTCCTTAACATTCATTGGAACTGAATAAATAACACTGTTTCCACCAATATCTGTTGCTGTGATAACAACCATATATTCGCCGGCAACTGTTGTAACAAATTTGCCGTTTTGCATTGTAAGTTTTGTTCCATCATAGTTGTATGTGATTCCTGAAACTTCAACTTCATTTCCGTTTTTGTCAAGAACCATAAGTGATGTTGTAAGGTAACCTGTGTTGTCGCCATCAGAGAAATCCAATGAAGGAATTGTTACTTCTGCATTTTGTCCATAAGCTTCAGCTGGGTTGAGAGTGTCTCTCAAAGTGCCCAAAACTGTTTCTGCATTGCCAACAAGTGCTGGTGCTGAACTATCGTTTGTATTTTTGATTTTGATTGTTCTGTGTTCAAATGAAACATGGTTTTCTGTTCTGCCTGTTGAATATCTTGCATCATCTTCTGTTCTTACAACAACTGTAAGTGCTGTTGCAGATGTTTCAGCATTAACATCAAATTTGTAAGTTGTTTCATCATCTTTATCTTTTGCAATTTTTTCTGCATTCTTTTCTGTAAGTTTTGCATCAAGTTCTGTTGCTGTCAAAGTATCCCAAGAGCTGTCCCATTCGCCATAGAAGAACATAACATTTGTTTTAACATTGTTATCATCTGTGCTGGTGTCTGTTGGGTTTTTCTTGTGGTCTTTTGAATAGTCAACAACTTTTGGTGCAGAGAAGCTGATTGTTTCGCCTGGTTGTGTTGAACTTGGAAGTGTTGGCATTGTGATGAATGGAGCAACATCATCCGCAAAGGTATCCATAACAACAATCTTGTAAGAGATTTCTTTTCTGTTGCCAGAAGAATCTTTTGCTTGGTATCTGATAGTATATGTTCCCTTTTGCTTAAATCTTACTGTTGCAGATTGATTTGTTTTTGCTGTTGTGTAGTTGAGTGCTGTGAGTTCTTTTGTTTCAGGTTCTCCAGCTGTGTCCAAACTTGCAATTGTGCTCTTATCTTCATTGATAATGCTTCTTGTAAGGTCTAATTTGTTAAATTCATCATAGTTATCAGTTGCATAGATTGCTGGAATTGTAATGTCAACATCAACTCTTGCCTTTGTTGGAATTGTGTAGCTGATGTCTTCATCGTCCATATCTTCAGCAACAACGCCATCAGTAACTTCATAGTCTTTTACTGCAGTTGGAACTGGTGCAATGCTATCTGTAACATTGTCAAGAGAGTATGTTCTTGAAAGTGTTGGTGTAACAGTTTTCAAATATTCTTCAAAATTTGTTGATGACATATTTGAAAGGTTAAGGTCTTCAAGAGTGTAGATGTCATAGTTAATGATGTATCTTGCACCACTCTTTGCTTCAAGCATTGGAGTGAATGTAAATTTTTGAGAATCTACATCAACGGCTGTTTCTTCTTCGCCCTTAACATACTTAACTGTAACTTTTGTGTAAGTTGCAACACTTGAATTGTTGCTGTTTGAATCAACAGTAACTGGTTTTGGAAGTTCAACTTCTTTTCCAAGAACAGCACTTGTTGGCATTGAGCCAGACCAAGTGAATGTAATTTTTTGGTCTTCGGTTGAATAGTTTGAACTTACATTGATTTTGTAAGACTTTGAAACCTTTATGCCTTGTGTGTTTGTGTAGCTGTATGTTATGGCATAAGTTCCATAAACTGTTTCGCCTTCAGCATTTTTTGCTGGTTTGAAAACACTATATGTTTCGCCATCAATTTCTTTTGTTTCAAGAGTTAATGCTTCGTGATTTGGAGTTTTTGCTGTAATTGTAACATTTTCATGTTTGCCCATAACAGCATCATCTTCACTGCCTGTTTCTGAAACTTTTGGATATGGCAAAACCAAAGCACTGTCTTTGCCAACTTTTTCTGGCAAAATGAATGGTGTGTTGTCTTCAAATGTTAATGTTGCTTTTGAACCACTTACAGAAATTTTGTAAACTTCACTCTTTGTTGCATTGTGTGAAGCACTTGCTTCTGTGCTGTATTGAACTTTGTAGTCACCAATCATTTTTGGTTCAAGTTTGTAACATTGAACGCCATTGTGGTCAACTGGTTCTCCAAGTTCAACTTTGTTTCCTCTTGGGTCAGTAACAGAAACTTTAACTGCTCCATCATTTGATGTGCCAGCTGGAATGTAAATTTCTTTGTTAACTTCGCCCTTTGTTGGCATTTTTGTTAAAGTTATTGTTGCGCCAATCAACGAACCTGCTGCTGCAACAATGCCCAAAACTGGACTTGCTAACACGCCAGCAACTGTGATTGCGAGCAATAATATAAATACCATTATTTTTCTAAACTTTTTCATTGAATTTCTCCTTGATTTCGTAAAATAAAGTTATCGTATAAAGTCTATAACATTAAAAAACTTTTGTCAAACAATTAGCAATATAAAATAACTAATTTTAACAAAAGTAGTTTAAATACAAATTAGAAAAATATACCAAATTTAGAAAAATTTGTTAATTTAGCAAAAACACAAAATAAAAGCACATCAATTGGCTTAATGAAACTACAAAATTGCTTGCCGAAACAAACATATTTGCAAAGGTCTTTTTGGGTTTTACAATTTGCAAAAATGATGCAAATGCACCTGCAAATAACGCGCCGACACACCCCCACAAACATTTGAAAGCAAAAGCGACAACAAACAGTGTCAAAAACAAAATTTGAACAAAACAAATCAAAAACTCATCATTTTTAGTGTTTTTTGATTGTTTTTTTCTATTTTTAAATAGTTTTTTAAAAATGTTTGACTTGTATGCTCTTTTAATTTCCTTTTCTTTTTGCGTGGTTTCACTGTTTTTGTTTTCAACATCTTGTGTCGGTTGGCCTGCAAGTTCTTTTTCGTTTTTGCGCCTTGCAAAATTGTTTTGCAAAACAAACCAAACAACACAAAGCAAAACTTGCAAGGCAATCATTATGGTTACAGAAAAGCCATTTGCAATCACAGTTGGTCTTTTTATGAAATTGAAATATTCATTATTTAAAAACATCAAAAGAGAAAAAACAATCAACAAAATGCCAAATACACATAGCACCAAAAAATTTTTGTTGTTTTTAAGCCAAGAATTTAAATCGATTTTTTTTGCATTATTTTCTTTTGGTTTAGCGTTGACCGTTCTGCCATCTTGCAATTTTTCTTCAACGTCATTTTTATTTTTCTTTTTAAACAATTTGCCAAAAATATTTAAAAACATTTTTTTATGCTTTTTGCGCTGCTCTTTTTTGCTCTCATCAACTTTTAACTTTTCATCGCCATTAGATTGAGCAGTGACACATTTTTGACCTTCAAAATTTTTTTGCAAGTTTGAAACTCGCTTTGTTACAAGTTTTTCCATAGTGTATTATATGCAACAAAAATTGCGTTTAGAAAAACAAATTGCTCGCAAGTTATTGTTCAAGTCAATGCTACAAAAAACATAAAATTAGAAAATCAATATAAACAATAGTAGTTCAATTGCCAAGCATACGCTTAACATATTTATATAAAGCAAAAAACAAATAAAATTTTTTTGCCAACGGCTTAAAACTGTGAAATTTACTTTTGCATCTAAAATTTAAAAATCATTTTAAATTGAAAATTTTATAAGTGTTCACTCCATACAAAAAGAAAAAAGTCTGCTTAACTTTATATTTTCAACCATTCACAAAAAAAGTAAGTTAAAAAATTTTTAACAAAAAAATATTTTTTTTCATAAAAAATAGAGAGCAATGTCACTTGCTCCCTAAAACGAACTATGTTATTAACGGCAATTATTATTGCAACCGCACATGCCACCGCAGTTTGAAAGTAATAAGAGTAAAACAATTGTGTTGCAGTCAATATTGATACCACCGCCACAGCCACACATACTTAAAATCCACATTAAAAGTATCAACTCACAGCAGTCGTTTCCGCCTCCACAGTTTCCGCCAAATAATCCCATCATAAGCCCTCCTTTATTTTTTCACAAAGGATTGTTGGTCAACAATATGGTTTACCCCAACTATAAACAATATGTATTCCCAATTGTGCAAAAGCACTATGTAATCCTTTTGTCTTTTGTGCTTCGTTTTTCGTAATCCTTTGTATATTCCATAGTATTTAAAACCATAAAAAAATGTGCATACATCTGCACATTATTTTTTTTAAAACAAAATTTCAACAATCTTTTGCTTAAGTTCTTCAAGCCCAATGTTTTGTTTTGCGCTGATATAAATCTTGTCTGGTTGCTTTTGCAAATTTTCAACTTTGTCAATTTTGTTATATACCGTCACTATCGGTGTATCTTTAACACCCAAATCTTTAAGCACATCAAACACAACTTTTTCTTGTTCTTCGTGATGTGGATTTGATATGTCAACAACATTCACAAGCAAATTTGCATAAAGAGTTTCTTCAAGTGTGCTACTGAAAGCATCAACCAACTCGTGTGGCAAGTTGCTAACAAACCCAACGGTGTCAACAACCATAATTTCTTTGTTAAGCCCAAGCCACAACTCTCTTGTTGTTGTGTCCAACGTTGCAAACAACATATCTTTTGCAAGCACGTTTGCTTTTGTTAGAGTGTTCAAAAGTGTGCTCTTTCCACTGTTTGTATAGCCAACAAGCGCAACAAGTGGCTTTTGAGATTGTTTTCTCTTTTGTCGTCTTAAATCTCTTTCTTCTTTTAATTTTTTAAGTTGCTTTTCTTTTTCAAAAATACGTTTTTCAACAACACGTCTGTTTATTTCAATTTTTGTTTCACCCGGTCCACGCATACCAATTCCACCACTGCCATATCTGCCACTGCTTCCGCTCAAAGCGTTTAATCTTGGCAAAGTGTATTTAAGTTGCGCAAGTTCAACTTGCAATTTTCCTTCATTGGAAAGGGCTCGTGTTGCAAATATGTCCAAAATTAACATAGTTCGGTCAATAACCCTAACATTCAACTCGTTTTCCAAATTTGTTATTTTGCTTCCGGTAAGGCCATTGTCAAAAACAACCATTGTTGCATTGCTTGACACAACAAGTTCTTTAAGTTCTTGCAGTTTGCCAGTGCCAATTTCAAACTTGCCATCAGGTTTTTCTGCATTTTGAGTTAGTTCGCCAACAACATCTGCACCTGCAGCCTTAACCAATGCTTTTAGTTCTGCCATGGTTTCGGCAACATTTTCTCGTTTGTCTAAAACAACTTTAACGATAACGGCTTTTTCTTTTTGAGATTCTGTATCAAACATAATTTCACCACCTTCAATAACCTAAACACATGAGAAAGGCATACAACACATTTGTTTTGTTATTATTTATTTTGCAAAAATGTTTTTCATCTTTGCAAATCAATTATAACATATCTAAAACAAAAAGGAAATAAAAAACCCGCTAAACTAAAATGATTTTTATTGAGAATAAATATCAAAATTTGTTTGTAAACAAAAAAACTAATTGCCAAAGTAAATATATTTATAAAATAAATTGTAAAATCCCTTGTTCAACAAAAGTATAATCTTTTCAAAAGTTAAAACAAATTTTTGCAACAAAAAACCTATCATTTGATAGGTTTATCGTTGTCAATTGTAAGCAATCTATCTTGGTATTTTCCACCCAAAAATGCAGTTGATAAAAATGCTTTCAAAATTGATTTTGCTTTCAGCAAACTTGTGTTGCGTCCACCAAGGCAAAGGCAATTTGCATTGTTGTGCATTCTTGCTTGCTTTGCTTGTTTTGTTGACCAACAAAGCACTGCCCTAATGTTTTTGTTTCTGTTTGCAACAATACTCATTCCAACTCCGCTTCCACAGACCAAAACGAGTTTGTCATTTGCAGAACAATTTTTTACAAAGTAGTCAATGGATTTTTTTGCATAGTCAACATAACTATCTTGAGATTGAAACTCAGTTGCACCACAATCCAAATACTTAATTCCCTTTTTATCAAGCCACTTTTCCAAACTTTTTTTCAGTTTGAACCCTGCGTGGTCAGAACCAATAATAATCATACATCACCTTACTTGTCAAAAAGTTTTACAACTAACATTGCAATTGAAGAACCAAATGCAACAATTGGTGCCCAACTTGCAATTGCTTTAATCTCACTTGTTACAATTGAAGAATCAATAAGTGAGCCACCATTTTGGCTGGCGTAAATAATCATTGTAAGAAGGAACAAACCTGTTAAAACAACAAGCAAAATTTCAAGCAATTTGCTTGGAAGTTTAACTTTTATTCCGCAAAGTTTCAAAATTGAAACAACTGCAATAATTGCGCCGTCCAAAAGTGAAAGCATAAACACAATGAGTGATGTGATAGCCCAACCATTTGTTTCATCGCCATTGAAAATTGCGCCCAAATAGTCAACAAGACCTGTTCTTTGAACATGCTCTCCTGAGCCAAGAACGCTTGATGTTGTCCAAGTTGTTTTGATTGCACTCATAGCAAGTGTGCAGAAAAGAAGCACAACAAGAGCAATTTCAACAATTGCAACAGCCATTGACAAAACATTTGATTTAGATTTTTTCTTTGCCATATTAACCTCCATTAATATTATAATATCATTATTCAGTTTTTTAGTCAAACAATAAAAAAATTTTGACAACTTAAATATTAAACAATCTTTTACATTTTGTTGATAATTGAAATAGAGAAACAATATGTTTTTATCAACTATTCAATATACAAAAATAATTGCGAATAAAAAATTAAAAATTAAACACTTGTGAAAATTACATTTTAAAGCACTTATATGGTTTTTCAATTACTTCCCCAACCATATAAAAAGGCGTCCACGCTTTAGCGGGGAAGCTGGCTTTGCGTTCCGATAGGGCGCAAAGGTCTGAAGGGGTTAACGATAAGTGATTTGTATTCACTATGTCAACGAAAATTTATACAAGTCTAATAATGATAGAAATTGGTTTATACCTGCACCAAAACAAAACGCTCATTCACTTTGTCGTTAGTACTTTTCCAACCACTGAAAAAGGCGTCCACGCTTTAGCGGGGAAGCTGGCTTTGTGTTCCGCTAGGACACAAGGTCTGAAGAGGCTAAACGATAAATAGTTTTACTCCACTATGTTAACGAAAATATGTTAAATGCTTTTTTTTGTAATTTTGCAACAAAAAGTATGAAACAAAAAAATCATTTAATATGTTTTACAAGTACTTTCCCAACCGCAGACAAAGGCGTCCACGCTTTAGTGGGGAAGCTGGCTTTGTGTTCCGCTAGGACGCAAAGGCTGAAGGGGTTAACGAATAGTTGTTTCACGCCACGATGTAAACGCAACTTATTTAAGTCAAATAATAACAATTCATTTGCATATGCAAGCCTTTTGAGGCAAAAACGATTGGTTAACAAAGTATGCAAAATAACTGCTCGTTTCACCCCTTCAGTCACGACTGTGTCGTGCCAGCTTCCCCGCTAAAGCGTGGACGCCTAGATTGGGAATGTGGAAAGTTGTTTGAATGAACACTTTTGCGTGATATATTGAAAGTCATTTGTAATCAGACGCCTTTATATATATGTGAATAGTTGTTAAATGTAATTCACAATATCGGAAATATTGTTTTCCAAAATGCTTAAATAGATATATATAAAGCACATTAAAAAATGAAGCCACACTTTGAGATGTTAAACTTTAAATTGTAACTCATATTTTGTGTAAATATGTTGAATATTTCAATGTCATTTTTGATATAAAAATAAATATAAAAAAACAATTCATCCATCAAAATCCAAAAATATGTGCATACTAAAGTCAACAGTCAAAAAAGAGAATAAAAAAATTGTAGAAACAACATATATATTTGTCTTTAACAATTTGTAAAAGCAAATGCTTAAATAAAAATAGGCACAAAAAAAGAGGACTCTTGGGTGAGTTCTCTTAATATATATCCATAAACTTGAATAGGTTTCCCTTG
>ERZ808240.3314-NODE-3314-length-15947-cov-15.674490_pt1 | contig 15947 bp, 19 predicted proteins | sample MGYA00521084_ERZ808240 | MGnify/ENA primary metagenome ERZ808240 (study PRJEB31516, sample SAMN03275571) | gut metagenome | biome: mammalia-associated habitat; material: feces | host: Papio cynocephalus | place: Kenya | collected 2012-08-06 ... | reverse complement strand
ATCTCAAATCAAATTCACAAATAATTAACGGAACAGGAACACAATCTGATCCATATATATTAGGGTAAATAAATTAGATTTAAAGGAATGAATGTATGAATACAGATAAGATAGGTAAAGTTATAAAAGATATTAGAATAAAAAATAATTTAACTCAAAGTGAGTTTGCAGATAGGTATGGGGTTACTTATCAAGCGGTTAGTAAGTGGGAAAATGGTAAGAATATTCCTGATATATCTTTATTAAAACAAATATGCAAGGATTTTAATATAAATATAGATGATCTTTTAGAAGGTAAGTTATCTATTAATAAGAGAAATAATCATAAGTATATGTATGTATTTATATTATGTATTGTAATTTTATTATTAGTTTTAATTTATATGCTATTAAATAGTAAGGATAATTTCTATTTTAAAACATTAAGTTCTAGTTGTAATAATTTTACTATTACTGGTAGTATTGCTTATAATAATAAAAAATCTTCTATATATATATCTAATATTGATTATTGTGGTGGAGAAGATAATGATGATTATAAAGATATAGAATGTATTTTATATGAGAATTCTAATAATGTTGATACTAAGATAAGTACTTATAATTATAATGATAAAAGTAGTACTATTAAGTTAGAAGAATTTTTGAAAAATGTTTATTTTCATATAGATAATTATGATAGAACTTGTAAGATTTATTCAGAGAATAGTTTATATTTAATGATAAACGCTACTAATAGTGATAATGAAATTACAACTTATAAGATTAATTTATCGTTAGATGATAGTTGTAAAAAATAGCTCTCAACTTAGGGTTGAGAGTTTTCAACTTCTTCTTTATTGTAAATATAAAATAATAGTGATAATATTAGTTTGTAGGAGGAAGAAAAAATGAAAAATAGAAAAAAATTTATTATTGTGAGTATTGTTATTTTAATTATATTAGTTATTTTGCTTGTATTAAATATTATAAATAGTAAGTATACTAATAATATTTTACTTAATACTAATAAGAGTTTAGTTACATTACAGAGTGAGTATGAGGATGATTTTGTTATATCTGGATATACTATTGATAATCCTAATGTTATGTTGGATCCTTATAAGTCTTCACCTTTATCTGCTTTAATATTATTTGAAACAGATAATTATGTTAGTGTTAGTATTACTGTAGTAGGAAAAGATGATAATAGTACGTTTAATCATACTTTTGATAAGGCTAGAGAGCATTATATACCAGTATATGGATTATATGCTGATTATGATAATAAAGTAATAATTGAGTATGATGAGAATGGGAAGAATATAAGTAAGGAGATATCTATTAAAACTGATAAATTACCTGATGATTTTATTTTATCTACTTATGTGTATGCTGATAAGAGTAATTTAGGAAATGAATTATACTTTTATACTCCTTCTTCAATAGGCTATACTTGTGCATATGATGTTAATGGTGATGTTAGGTGGTATTTATCTCATACTGCTATATGGGATAATACTAGGCTTAAAAATGGTCATATGATGGTTAGTACTGAGAGAAGAATTAATAATCCTTATTATATGACAGGTTTATATGAAATTGATATGCTTGGTAAGATATATGTTGAGTATAGTTTAAAGGGTGGATATCATCATGATTATTATGAGTTACCTAGTGGGAATTTACTTGTTAGTAGTGACGATTTTAATAATGAGTCTGGAACTGTGGAAGATTATGTTGTTGAATTAGATAGGGCTACTGGTAAGGTGGTTAAATCTTATGATTTAAAAGATATACTTAATATGACCGATGGTAAGAGTGAGAATTGGATTAGTTATGATTGGTTTCATAATAATTCTGTTTGGTATGATGAGAAGACTAATTCTATTACTTTATCTGGTAGGCATCAAGATGCTGTTATTAATATAGATTATGATAGTGGTAAATTAAATTGGATTATAGGAGATTCTACTAATTGGAGTAGTGATTATCAAAAGTATTTCTTTAAGCCTATAGGAGATAATTTTGAGTGGCAATGGAGTCAACATGCGGCAATGATAACGCCAGAGGGATATATATTTATATTTGATAATGGTAATAATAAATCTAAGGATAAGGATAGTTATGTTGATGCTAATAATAGTTATTCTAGGGGAGTTATGTATAAGATTGATACTGATAATATGACTATAGAACAGTTATGGGAGTATGGGAAAGAAAGAGGTAGTGAATTTTATTCTCCTTATATATCTGATGTTGATTATATTGATAGTAATCATTATATAGTGCATTCTGGTGGTATTGTTTATGTTGATGGTAAAAATTCTAATCAACCTGCTGGTATAGGTGGAGCTGATAAATTAGTATCTGATACTGTAGAATTATTAGATGATAAAATTATTTTTGAAATTAAATTACCTACTAATAATTATAGAGTAGAAAAATTAAGTCTTTATAATGATAGTAGTTTTGAATTAGGTAAGGCTAAGAGAATTGGAACTTTAGGTAATACTAAAATTGATAAGAAAAAATATGGTACTATTGGTAAGTCTTTGAATATTGATAATAATTATAAAACTCATAATATAGAGTGGTCTATGGAAGAAGATAGATTAGTATTTAATGGAACATTTAAAAAGGGTAGTGATGTTAAGATTATTCTGTATAATAATTTAGTTTCTAATATTTATAATGTTTCTGTTAGTAAGAAACCTTATACGGCTTTATGTGTGGATGTATTTACTGATACTGAGAAAGAAAATGGTATTAGTGTTACAAAGTATATTAATAAGGATGGTTTAAAGGGAGAATATTCTATATATTTGAGTATTGATGGAAAAATATATAATACTAATAAGTATATTAAATTTTAATATTTTTTCTATATAATTAAAAGAAAAATTTAGATTTTTGTTACCGATAACAAAAGTCCAAATTTAGTTTAAATTTTGACCTGTCTATTTCTTGAAATATAATTATTATAACAACAATAGAATACACAATAATAATTAAAAGAAATAGAAATGATGTTGATTGTAAATGAAATCAGTCTAAATAGATTTATCACTTACATAAATAGTGTATACGATATTGAAAAAATTCAAGGGGTTATCGAGAAAAAATTGTAAAGCAACTACAAAAACGTCAACTGTTTTTAAAACATTATTAGCTTCTTTCTTGTGTGGCTATAAAAGTATTAATCTTTTAAATACAGTTAATAGCTTGATTTAAGAATGCTTTATAAGAAAAGGAAATACAATCCTAAGATGTATGGACTTAGAGATTGTGTTATTGATACAGATTATCATCAATTGAAGGACATTAATCGTAACTTAATATTAAAAGCAAAAAAAATAAAGTATTTAGAAAGAATACTATTGATGAACTATGTGTAATGGGCTGGGATGGTGTAGAATTAAATGAGACTAATAAAGATATTACTGGTTTATCTGAAAGAGAACATGATAAAAATGATGTAAGAAAGTATGTTAAATATTTAGTTGGAATGAATATTGGTGAAAAGGCAAATATTATTGTCACTTCTACGTAGCTTTTAGAAGTTGAATCTATATGGAGTGATACAGAAAAACTTATGGGAAGGGTAATTGATGTTCATGTATTAGATGCACTTTATTTAAATTAAAATGTAGTTAAATTAATAGATGATTCAGAAAAATATTTTGTAATAAGGCTTAAATAAAAAAATAAAAATATATATGAGGATGCAAAATAATTATTTGATAATAGAGTGGCAACAACAGATACGAAATAGTAGAAAGAACTATAGTAAAAGATATTAAGTATTCAAAAAATGCTAAAAAGAAAGATGTTATTAAAACAAAAATAAAGAGAGAACGAAGACAATAACAGAGATAAAAGCAGGAAATAAAGTATTAGTAGATAAGTATACTCAAACTAAGAAAAATAATGTTATAACGGTTACAATTTATGAAAAAATTGTAACAAGAAAAGAAGTATGGGATGATATCTTTGAATTAACTGGATATGACAAAGAAGTAAGAGTATTACGTTCATTAGAAACTAATTATAATAATAGAAAAGAGAGGGTACAAGAATTATATGTGGTAACAAATATACTGAATCACGATGTAGAAACAATTTTAAAAATAATGTATTCAAGATAGAATATAGAAAATTGTGGCTTTAGGATTCTAAAACAAAGGTATAATATTAATCATATCTTTATAGGAGAATTAAATGCAATTAATTATATAGTTCAAATGATATTTTTGGTATTTAATCTATTAAAACTATATACAAAGTATAGATTAAAAATAGAAATAAGTGTATCTTGGGATATAATATTTAAAATTTTTGAAAGGGATTTTCATAGTGACAAAACTTTAATTTTTTCGATAGGCGTATTTTGAGCCTTTTTTGATATTAGTGAAAAAAGTACCTTTTTTTCGGTAAAAATTAGACTCAAATACCATAGTTACTGACTTTGAATAATTTTAGGGAAAATTTCTGTTGATTTTACAATAATTATTTATTTATTATGCACAATATGCTACAATATATATTATAAGAAGGTGATAATAGTGAATATACGAAATAGAAATAAAGACTTAACTCAAATATTTGATTCAAGATGGAAAGCAAATCATGATTATGATGCAGTAAAAAAAATGAAACAACATGACAGAGCTTTTACTAATAAAATGTTTAATGTTAGAGAAAATAATGAAAGCAATAATAATAGAGTTAATTATATGGAAGAAAGATTAAAAAGACTTCAAGGTAATATGGATGCTTTAAAGGATAATAACAGATTTAGAAATAACTAAGGAGATAAACTATGGAAGATTTACATAAATATGAACATGAATTAAATAAAAAAGGAAAAACTGTAATAGCGGGAGTAGATGAAGTTGGAAGAGGGCCTTTAATAGGTAGTGTAGTTGCAGCTTGTGTTGTATTACCTAAGGATTATCAATTAGAGGGATTAACTGATTCTAAAAAATTATCTGAAAAAAAGAGAGATGAATTTTATGAAATAATAAAAAGAGATGCTTTAAGTATTGGAATTGGTATGGCATCAGAAAAGGAAATAGATGAGTTAAATATATATCAAGCAACTAAAAAAGCTATGACAGATGCAATTAATAATGCTAATAAATCTATAAAAATAGAACATGTATTAATAGATGCAATGCCTCTTAGTTTAAACATACCAACTACTTCAATTATAAAGGGAGATGCTAAGAGTATAACTATAGCGGCTGCATCAGTAATTGCTAAAGTAACAAGAGATAAGATGATGTATGAATTAGATAAGCAATATCCAATGTATGATTTAGTGCACAATAAAGGATATGGTACCAAGAAACATTTAGAGGCAATTGAAAAATATGGTATAACAAAATATCATAGATTATCATATGCTCCAGTTGCAAAATATAAGGATAAAAAAATAGAAGATAATATTTAATATCTTCTATATTTTTCTATATAATCCAATTGCTTTTCCTAAAATAGAAACATTTTTTAATATAATAGGTGCCATAAAATCATTTTCTGGTTGTAATCTAAAATAATTTTTTTCTTTATAAAAGGTTTTTAAGGTAACTTCGTTTTCGTCGTTCATAGCAACTACAATATCACCATTTTTGGCAGTATTAACTCTTTCAACAATAATAATATCATTGTCGTGTATGCCAGCATTAATCATACTTTCTCCACTAACTCTAAGAGTAAATATCTCTTTATTATTAGGAATTAAAGAAACTGGTAGAGGAAAATATTCATCAGGAGTTTCAATAGCTTCGATAGGATTACCTGCTGTAATTTTTCCAAGTAGTGGAACATTAACAACGTCGTTATTTGATTGTTCAAATTCATTAGGAACCATAATTTCTAAATATCTAGGATTTCTAGAATCTCTTCTTAAAAATCCTTTTTCAATGATACCATCTAAATGTACTTTTACAGTAGCACTAGAACTTAAGTTAAAATGTTCACAAATATTTCTAATAGAAGGAGTATACTTATTTTTGGCATAATATTGTTTAATGTATGTAAGTATTTCCTTTTGTCTTGTTGTTAAATCAGAACTTTTATTTCTCATCTCACACCTCACTATCACAAATATACCATAATTTGCTAATAAAGTCAAACTATTGTTTGGATTATTAAAATGTAACAAAAAAAGGTTGACACATATAAAATAGTATGATATGATAATAAACGAAAAAAAAGAAGGAGGAATAACAATGGCTGTAAAAATGAGATTAAAGAGAATGGGAGCTAAGAAAGCACCTTTCTATCGTATTGTAGTAGCAGATTCAAGAAGTCCAAGAGATGGAAAATTCATCGAAAATGTTGGAACTTATAATCCACTACTAACACCAGCAGAAATAAAAGTAAATGAAGAAGTAGCATTAAAATGGCTTAGAGATGGAGCTATACCTACTGATACTGTAAGAAATATTTTAAGTAAAGCTGGAATTATGGAAAAGTTCCATAATGAAAAACAAGGTAAATAATGGATTTAGTATTATTAACTGAGACTATTATTAAGAAAATAGTAAAAAATAAGGATTCTGTATCAGTAAAGGAATTTGAAAGTGATGAAGACAATACTATCCAAATAGAAGTATTAGTTTCTTCTGAAGATTTGCCTCTAGTAATAGGAGCAAAGGGTAAAAATATTAATGCCTTAAGAACTATAGTACAAGCTAGTAGTTCTATAAATGAAGGTAAAAAAGTAAGAATCAATGTGGATTCATATTAAAAGAAGCAAAGTTTAAATCTTTACTTCTTTTAATTTTAATCATAATATATGTTGAATTATTTGACAAAGACTATTATTAATGTTACAATTAACTTGAAAAAAAATTATGTGAGGTTTTGTTTATGAATAAAGAAGAACTAATAAAATTGAAAGAGAAAATAGCAAGTTTAACAGAAGAAGAAAAGAAAAAAAGAAATTTATATTTGAGAAATTTATCTTTGGGGAAAATACAAGGCCCACTAACAGGATATGCTTCAATAGATAAACCTTGGTTAGGTGAATATAATGAATCTGCAATTTTAGAGGAACCAGATAAAAAAAGTATATATAGATTTATGTTTGATAATAATAAATCTAATATGAATGATATTGCTATAGAATATTTAAGTATAGAAATTTCTTATTTTGATTTAAGAAAAATTGTTGATAGAATATCTGAAATATTATATATAAACTATCAAATAAGAGAAGGTGATGTTGTTACTTTGTTAATGGCAAATATTCCACAAAATACAATGTTAATATATGCTTTAAATAGAATTGGAGCAATAGCTAATTTAGTGTATTTAGAAACTAAGGAAGATATTTTGATTAATGAGATAAATCATGTTAATTCAAAAATGGTTTTTTGTACTGATTTATTTCTTGAAAATATAATGGCTGTTAGGGATAAGTTAGTAACTAAAAATATAATAGTTACTTCGCCAAGTGAGTACATGCCAAATTTTATTAAATCTTTATACTTTCTAAAACAGAATAAAATAAAGCCATCATCAGATTATACATTATGGAATGATTTTATTAATCAAAATTATTCTATAGAAAATGAATTAAAGGAATCTGCTTCTGAAGAAAACTGTGCTTGTATTTTACATACAAGTGGAACTACAGGAGATTCTAAAGGGGTAATGATTTCTAACAGTGCATTTAATAATATGGTATATGAATATGCTAATTCTGGTATAGATTTTAAAAGAAAAGAAAGATTTTTTAATCAAGTACCACCATTTTTAGCATATAACATTATTATGGCAACACATCTTCCTTTAACATTAGGCTTAAGAGTTGTAATGTATCCAAATTATGAACCAGAAAATTTTGCTAAAAATATTGCAAAATATAAAATAAATCATGCTATAGCGGGACCAGCTGACTGGACTAACTTTTTAGAAATTAGAAATTTAAAAATTAATAAATACAAACAATTGAAGACACTTGCTAGTGGAAGTGATAAATTAAGTGAAGAGAATAAAGAAAAAATATATAAAATATTAGGCAAGAATGTTATAGAAGGATATGGATGTACTGAAGGAGGATCTGCAGTAATAACGAATTTACCGAACGTAGTAAAGAAAAATAGTGTTGGAGTTCCTTTACCTTTAAATAATGTTGGAATTTTTTTAGAGGAAAATGGCGAAATACATGAATTAGAATATGGAGAAGTTGGTGAAATATGTTTTACTGGACCTACGATAATGTTAAAATATTTTGATAATGAAATTGAAACTGAAAAAGTAATGAAAAAACATACAGATGGAAATACTTGGATTCATACTGGTGATGTTGGTTATATTAATGCAGATGGCTTTTTATATTTTTTGGGAAGAATGAAAAGGTTAATAATAAGATATGATGGACAAAAAGTATCTCCAATGAATATTGAAAATGTTGTAAATAAAATAGATGGAATTGATAATTGTTGTGTAGTGGCAGGAAATGATTTCTTGCACGGAACAGGAAGTGTTCCAATTGTTTATGTATCTCTCAAAGATGGAGCAAATAATAATGATATTGAGAAAGCAGTTTTAGAAAAATGTAAGGAAAAACTTACACTTAAAGAACAGCCATATGAAGTTATTACAATAAAAGAGATACCTTTAACTTTAGTTGGCAAAGTTGATTATAGATTATTAGAAAAAAAATACAATGAAGGAATTGATGTAAAAATAAAAAAGAGAGTAAATAAGGAGTAAGGAAATGAATATAAGTATAATTTTATCAGTTGTTAGCATGTTTTATGTATTAATGATATTTGTGTTGTTTTTCTCAAAAAAAAGAGACAATAATCATGAAACATCTATATATAAAATTTTGATAATAACTAGTGTTTGGGGATTAATGATTGAATTATTTAGCACAATTTTAAATACAAAATTTATAGGTTTAGAACAGATTAAACTATTGTCTTTAAAATTGGTAAATGTATATTTTATTGCTTGGATATATACTTTTACTTTATATATATGCTATATCAGTGGTTCATTAGTTAGAAAAAAAGTGAAAGGTACTATGTGGATTTTATTTGCTATATTATCAATAATTGAATTGTTTTTACCTTTGAAAATAAAGTATAATAATAATTATATTTCATATACTTATGGTCTTTCTGTTGATTTTGTTTATTTAATTTCTTTAGTTTGTATAGTTTTAGGTATAATTATATTAATAAAAAACTTCAAAAAAATAGAGAAGAAGAAATTAGCTCCATTAATATTATTTTATATATTCGGGTTATTTTCTTCTATTATTCAAATAAAAAATCCAGCATTATTATTAACTTCATCAATAGAAGCATTTATAACTGTTTTAATGTATCATACAATAGAAAATCCAGATTTAAAGATAATTAATCAGTTGGAACTTGCTAAAGAACAAGCAGAACGTGCTAATAGGGCTAAATCAGATTTTTTAAGTAGTATGTCACACGAAATTAGGACTCCATTAAATGCTATTGTTGGATTATCTGAAGATAATTTAACTTACATAGATACATTACCTAAAGAAGTTGTAGAAAATTCTAAGGATATAGTAAATGCTTCACAAACATTATTAGAGATAGTTGGAAATATATTAGATATAAACAAAATAGAAGCAAATAAAATGGAAATAGTGAATGTTAATTATAATTTTAAAGAAGAAATTATCAATATGTGTAAGATAACACAAACACGTATAGGTGAAAAAAATATCAAATTTAATTTATCTTTAGCGGATGATATTCCATATGAATTGATTGGAGATAAAGTTAAGGTAAAAGAAATTATAAATAACTTACTTACAAATGCTATAAAATATACAAATAATGGTTTTATAGATTTGAATATTAAATGTATAAATAAAATCAATAAGAATATTTCCAATATTATAATTACATGTAAAGATACTGGTAAAGGAATAAAGGCAGAACACATAAATAGATTATTTAAGAAATTCGATAGATTAGATGTAGAAAAAAATACTACAACTGAAGGTACTGGTTTAGGATTGGCAATAACAAAATCATTAGTAGAAATGTTAGGCGGTACAATTAATGTGCAATCACAGTTTGGAATTGGCTCTGTTTTTGTAGTCCAAATTCCTCAAAAGATAAGTATATTGATTGAACCAGTTGATAAGAAGAACTTGAATAAAATGAATTTAAATAAACAAGTTATTTTTGAAACAAATGATAAAAAAATATTGATAGTGGATGATAATAAACTTAATATAAAAGTGGCAACTAGAGCCTTAAAAGATTTTGGCTTTATTATAGATTCATGCTATGATGGTATTGAATGCTTAAATAAAATTAAGGATGGTAATAGTTATGATTTAATCTTAATGGATATAATGATGCCAAATATGAATGGAGAAAAATGTATTAAAGAGTTAAAAAAAATTAAGTTATTTAATACTCCAGTAATAGCTTTGACAGCAGATGCTGTAGCAGGTGCAAGAGAAAAATATATAAGTTTAGGGTTTATAGATTATATTTCAAAGCCATTTAGTAAAGAGCAAATTCAAGAAAAATTAGAAAAGATATTTATATGTAAAGAAAATTAATATACATTAAAAGAAGCAAAGTTTAAAATCTTTACTTCTTTTCTTCTAATATTTTTTCAGTGTTTTTAAAATTAATCTTGGCAATTTCATTGAGTTTAGACTTTCCATATTTTGATACTATATATTTACCGACTTCATCTACTTTATCAGATGCACCTTTCGGAATATTTATTCCTAAACTATTAGAAAGTTCTTTCATCTTTTTTATAAAGATATATCTACTAATCATAGAAGCACAAGCAACAGATAGGCATTGGTCTTCTGCTTTAGTTAAAAAGAATATATCTTTAACTTGTTTAGTGGAGGATGCAATATGTTTAAAATAAGCAGCAGGATATTCAAATTGATCGACAACTATGTAATCATAAGCATATCCTAAGCTTTTCATTTCATATAAAACTTTATTATGTAAAATAGCTTTTAGCATATTCATATTTATATTATTTTTGTAATGAGCATTGTATTCTAAGTTAGATAATATGTAAGTTTTATAGGGTATTTTCTTTATAATTTCTGGTACTAATTTCATTATTTTTTCATCGGTTAATTTTTTAGAATCTCTAACTCCTAAATCTATTAAAAAGTCAACATTTTCTTTAGAAACGTAGCAAGAAGTAACAACTATAGGGCCAAAATAATCACCAGTTCCAACTTCATCTGAGCCAATAGAGTTAATTCTTATAGGTAAAACTTTTTCTTTCTTTTCTTCTTTTTTCTTATCATTACTATTAGTAACTGTAGCGCTACCAGAATTAATTTTTTCTGTTTCTATCCAAAACTCTGAAGATAAGTCTGCATCTTTTCCTTGGAATACTGCCTTTCCTGATTCATATAAAGTAACAACAGTATCTCCGTCATCTGCCTGAAATACTGCATAAGGAGGAGTTTTAATTCTTTTTAAGTCAGCAAAAAATTCATTCATCATTTCTTTTGTCTTTTCAGATACTTTTAAAGTAATGGTAGTTTGTCCTTGTTTCATTTTTTCACCTCTAGTACTATTTTAACATATTTTTCTTTATTTTTTAATAAAATTGTTATATAATAAAATAAAAGAGAGGAGTTAAATATAATGCTAGTAAATTTGGTAATAATAATATTTTTAATTATAGGCGGAATAATTGGATTTAAACAGGGTGCTGTGAAAACAGGGGCAAGATTTATAGGAATATGTTTGGTAACTATTATAGCTTTTGTTTTTAAAGATAAATTAATGGTATTGCTATATGAGAATTTGCCATTCTTTAATTTTTTTGGCTTGATAAAAGGAATAACTGCTGCAAATATTTTATTATATCAAATAATATCATTTGCTTTAATATTTATAGCATTGACATTTTTACTACGTGTATTAATAACAATAACAGGACTTGTGGAATGGCTTTTAAAAATGACTATCTTTTTAAGTTTACCATCTAAGATAATAGGAGCAGTAATAGGAGTAATAGAGTACTATATTTATGCATTTTTAATATTATATATTTTGAATTTTCCAATATTAAATTTAAGTATGTTGAAAGATTCAAGTATGAATAATTATATTTTAAATAATACTCCAATAATTTCAAAATATGTAATTGATACAACGGATACATATAGTAAGATATATGATATATTGAAAAATAGAGAAGATAAATCTAATAAAGAGATAAATACAGAGGTATTAATAACATTATTAGATAACAAATTAATAAGTGTAGAGAGTGCTAAAAAGTTAGTAGAACAAAATAAGATGGAAATTACTGAAGAATTGAATTTAGATGATTATAAAGAAAGTGATGTATATAATTATCTAAATGATAAAATATATAAATATAATAATAAATAGGAGGGATTATATGTTAAAGCATTATAGTGAAAATAATTTTAATGAATTAATTAAAAGTAAGGTATTAGTTGATTTTTATGCTAGTTGGTGTGGACCTTGTAAGATGTTATCTCCAATTTTAGAACAGTTAGCAAATGAAGTTGATATTGATATAATAAAAGTTGATGTAGATAAATATCAAGGTTTAGCAAGAGAATATAGGGTAATGAGTATTCCTTGTTTAATATTATTTGATAATCAAAAAGAAATTAAAAGAACTTTAGGCTTTATGCCTAAAGAGAAATTAAAAGAGTTTATAAATAATTAAAGATATAGGTTTAAGTAAAGTAAGTTTATATATTATGTATTGTAATTTTAAACTTACTTTTTTCTTGATAATAATAATATTTTATGATATTATTATTGTAGATAAAGCAAGATAAATGGTGATAATATGGAAGAGAATAATAAGATGAGAAATATTATAAATCAAGATTCATTGATAGTAATAGGAATGATATTAATAGTAATAGTAATATGTACATTAACTACATATGCTTATGTTACATGGCAAGGTAGAGATACATCAGGTGGTTTAACTACAACTATAGGGGATATAGCAACAATAACATTTGATGATGGAATAAATTTAAGTGGAACTAATTTGACACCTGTATTAAATTATGAAGATGGAATAAGTTTATCTTTTAGAGTAAATAAAAAAATAGATACTGAAGCTTATATGAAGTTATCATTAGTTATTAATAATATAGATGAAGAGTTAAAGAGTGAGTCTCTTAAATATATTTTATTAGCAAGTGATAATGAAGCTAATTATGAGAAAATCAGTGATGGTGATTTTAGTCATTTATCTGATAATGAATTAGAAATAATAGATGATTATAAGATAGATAAACAATTAACATTTTATAAATTATATGTATATATAGATGGAAAAGAAGATAATACTAATATGCAAAATAAATCAATAGATGCAACATTAAGTATTGGTGCTAATAAAGAAAGGAAACAAGATAGTTATACATCATATACAAAAACATCCGAATCTATAACATCTGATACAAATATAGAAAGTGAGTAAATCGCTTTTTCTTTTAAAGGGTAGTGAGTTTATGAAAAAAAAGTTATTAGTTATATTAATGTTTTTCTCTTTATTTAATGTAGTGTATGCTTCTGATAATCTAAAAGATAAGATAGGTTCATCAGATGTAATATTATATAATTTAAATGATGATAGTATACTGTACGAAGAGAATAGTAGTAGAAGGGTTCAAATAGCGAGTTTAACTAAAATTATGACTGCTATAGTAACTATAGAAAACAATAAAGATTTATCGCAAGAAGTAGAGATTACTAGTGAAGTATTTAAAGGAATAGAAGAATATTCTAAGGCAGGTTTTAAGTTAAATGATAAGGCTACATATGAAGAGTTATTATATGGAGTATTGTTATCTTCTGGAGCGGATGCTGTAAATGCAATTGTTATAAATATGGGTGGTAATGAAAAATTTGTTAGTTTAATGAATGAAAAAGCAAAAGAGTTAAATTTAACAAATACTAAATTTGATAATGCTATAGGAATGGATTCAGAGAATAATTATTCTACAGCTAAGGATTTAGCAGAACTTTTAAAATATTCGTTACAAAACGAAACATTTAAGAAAATATTTACAACTAGAACATATAATATTGATAGACTTAATTTAAAATTAAGTAGTACTTTAATTAAATATGCATCTTCTGGTATAGATATATCTTATATAAAGGGAGCTAAAAGTGGATTTACTGATGGAGCAGGCTATTGTTTAGCATCTATAGCGGAGATAGATGATGTAGAATATTTATTAGTTACATTAGGGGCAAATCCTAAAGGTAGTAAATCTCAAGCAGTAAAAGATGCAACAACAATATATAATTACTTTAGTGAAAATTATGATTATCAAAAAGTAATAAGTAAAGGTGAAACTTTAAAGACTATTAAAAATAAGTTTGGAAAAGATAAAGAGTATAATGTATATTTAAATGAAGATAAAGAACTATATTTAAAAAATACTGTAAAATTAGGGGATATTACTTATCAATATAATGGTTTGGAAGAAATAAGTTCTAAGAATAAAAAAGGGGATAAGTTAGGAACTATATCTTTGATATATGAAAATGAGGTAATTAATTCTTATGATGTATATTTAAATGATAATCTAGAATATTATCATCCATATTTATATTTAACTATAATAGTAATAGTTGTTATATTTGTATTGTTATTATTTAAGTTAAAGAAGAAAAATAAAAAGAAAAGAAGACATAAAAAAATAAGATAATTGGTTATTTATATTATAAATAAATTATAGAAAAACATATTATATAGCAGATAGGAGGTTATATAAATGTTTTATGATGGTTATAGACAAGATGATATAGATATTAATATCACTAATCAGAATGTAAATGATAATACTAATATGAATACTAATACCAATATGATGGGAGGTACTTTTGCTGGAGGCACTGTTAATAGTCCTATAATAGAGCCAGGAAGAGAGAGAATTGTAAATAGAACTTTCGTTCATGAAGTACCACATGTATGCCCTATAAATACAAGAATAATTAACAATCATATTTATAGACATACATATCAACCAAGATATACTTGCTGTGAAGAGAATGTAGTTACTCAACAACAATGTGGATCTTGTTGCAATTTTAGATAAAATATATAATATTTATGGATACAGAAATTGTTTCTGTGTCTTTTTTGTTTACAATACATCATTAATTAAGTGTAGATATTCATTATTAATCTATTATTTTTGAATATAATAAATAATGAAAAAAGTATTGATATAAGTATAAACAATGTTATATATTATAAGTGAACGGAGTTGCTTATATGGAAGCTAGAATTCAAAAATGGGGTAATTCTAATGGTATAAGAATACCCAGTAGTATTTTAAAATCTCTAAACTTAAAGACAGACAACATATTAAATATAGAACAAGTAGAAGAAAAGATTGTTATCGCTATTCCTAAAAAAAGAAAAATATCTCTAGCAGAGAAATTTAAAAATTATAAAGGAAAAATTTATCCAAAGATTTTTCATGGGATGAAAGTATAGGAAAAGAAATGTGGTAAAAAAATATATACCTAAGCAAGACGATGCAGTCTTTTAGACTTTAACCCGACAAAAGGTCACGAACAATCTGGATTTAGACCTGCAGTTGTAATTAGTAATAATGTCTTTAATCAAAATACCAAATATGCAAGCATATAAGCAGTATAGATTATAAAGTTAGAAAACTAAAATTTATAGAGCATCTTAGCGATAATGATTTTTTAAGTATAATTACTATTATGAATGCCTGTATAGAAAAATAAATATAGATTGGTTTCTATATATTTTTTATAAATTTTCATCATAAATTTTACTATTAATTAATTTTAAGAAAAAAATAAACAGATATGCTATTGCATTCTAAATACTTAAATAAAAAACAAGATTTTATATTGTTACGCTGTATCCTAGATTGTTAGGGGTGTAAAATTATAATCACTATAAACATCATC